>Ga0070669_100000793_pt1 | contig 22941 bp, 10 predicted proteins | sample KBSS53metaG_FD_64680 | JGI IMG/M metagenome (GOLD analysis project Ga0070669, IMG submission 64680) | Switchgrass rhizosphere microbial communities from Kellogg Biological Station, Michigan, USA - KBS S5-3 metaG | ecosystem: Host-associated > Plants > Roots > Rhizosphere > Soil ...
ACGATAGAATCCCGGAACAATAACGTAGGCGTGGTGGCTGTCTTCCATAAAATAAGGAAGCAACGTGCCAAATGGAATTTTGACGGAGCGCTGCTTACTAAGTTGAAAACCCTTCCCGGAACTTTGTAGCAGATATTGGAAAAGCAACAGGATCAAATCAATCAGCGTTAGCTGAAGAGGGTAAGTGATTTTGAAACTGTTGGGTGTCTTGGCTAATAGTTGGAGAAATCCAAAAAAGGAAATTCCGTTTGTAACTGACAAATCGTCTACAATCGCAGTCAAATCTTTATAACGCTGTGTATTTAGCGCCGCATGCCGGAAATCGGGCAAAAAATCAGCGATGCCCAAATTACCTTGAAACGCTAGTTCCGGGTAGCCCTTGCAGCCCGCTATATTAAAGACTCCGTTGACCTCATTAGATTCCTGACCATGCGAGAAACGTGTGGTAAATAACCAAATTTGCTGGCCCCATTCAAAATACATTAAGTTGTACCGGTCCCTCGGCAGGTCGGCGGCGGTAAAATTGGACGGCGTTTCAATGCCTTGCGCTGAAACTTTCTTCTGTTGCCATTTTTTATTGGCAAACTCACTGACGGCGAGCTGAATTTTTAGTTTACGTTTCGGCTTATCAACGGAAACGGATGGCGGACTTGGCGCATTAATGTCCGGGACTGACGATTGCGGATGTGGGTCCGGCACTTCGCTGAAAACGAGCCAAGCCAGACATAAGCGATTGTTGCGGACAAAGGCTAATAGATGGTCGCCCGTTATATCGAGTTCTACTTTTTCCCAAGGAGTCCAGTATCGTTCCTGCTCGAATCTCCGGTAATAATAGATCGCCGGGTCTCCGCCTTTGGTGCGGGCAAAAACGTGCATTGTCTTAATGTAAGACTGATACCAAGTGGCGACCACTTCCAGAAATGCGATGTTGTCCAGTTTTTCCAGGTATCGAATGAGCGCGTCCTCTGCCGTGAAGTCGTTCAGCTCATTTTGTAATAACTCGTTTTCAAGTTCCGTAAACAGGAATGACTTATCGTCGCGCAATTCGGCTTCAATCCAGTTTTCCGGGTAAAGAAATACTTTCCGGTTCGCTTCCCAGACGCGATAGTTTTTCATCCATTTCCACTGCGACCATTCTTTATCATTGTTCAGGTCAGCGGCGGCTTCCGGCTCTAACCCCATCAATGTGCGCTGGACAAAAAGCTGGACGGTGCCGTGCGCCTGCACGATTCTTGACGAAGGCATGCACGATTCCATTTCTACATCGACGAGAAAATAGTCATACAAGTCGTTCTCGTCCTTCATCTCCGGATTAGTGGCCAGTAAATACGCAACCAGCGCATCTCTCTTCTGCGGGCGAATGGCATCGGTAATTTGTTTCAAAGTATCCAGCCAGACGTCTTCGTCATACCGGGCTTTCAAGGCCATTCGCAGCAAATCAGTATCGGCGCCGGTCAGCACCGGTTTAATAAATGCTTTCACCTGCTCCACGGTTGAGCCTAGTTTTCTGAGATGCTCGACGCATCTTTCGACGGCTGTCCAGGTTTCGACATTCCGGTAATTGTTCAGACCGAAGACCGGGAACAAATGAGCGTCAATCGCGCTCACATCTTCTTTGACATAACCTGTGAGCAAAGAAAAAGTAGCTATCCACTCAGCGCGTGTAACAGCACTGGTGGGCAGCAGCATTTCCGCCGCGTGATAGAAGGTTATCGGGTTTTCCGCATCGGCGGGATTGGGCACGGGCGTTAGTTGTTTAGCTATCGAAAGCAACTCAGCAAAGGCGACATAAGTCGAATAAGCAACCGGGTTCTGTGCCGTCTGATAGGGAATACTGTCCAACTCAAACCATCCGAGCAGTGCGTTGTTTTGCAGATGCCAGGCGACATTTTCATTTGCCAGCTTGAAGGAACTTATCAACGGAAATAGCTTATGCAGCAGTCGAATCGCATTGTATTGCTCCGGAAAAGCCGCGGCGGTGATGGCCGGCAAAACCGGCGGCATGTTCACCCGGTCAATTAACGTATCCTCTTGAAGCAAATCGCCAATCAGAGCCGTGCCGGACAAAGGTTGTTTGAGCAGTGCATTATGGACAACGATTTCTACTAAGTCCTCATTAGTTTTGAAGGAGGTCGCCAGCATTTGCAGAAGGGCTCTCCTCTTTGCGTCCCTAAAAAAGAAGTCGGTAACGGGATTGAGAAAGGACTCGACCAGGGCTTTTCGTTTGGTTTCAACATTCGTGTTGGCAAGGTTAGCGGCGGCTAATGTTAATACTTCGGCGGCGACTGCGGCTGTCAACTGTGCCTGCGCGGCGGGTAATGCCGCCGGTGTCGCGGTTAAGACCGCTAGTTGGGCGGTATCTACGGCCGTCAAAGCGGCGGCTTCATTCGCGTTGGCGGTTACCGCCAGCGGCAAGGCCACGTCTAATGCGTTAAGGGCACTTACAATCTGGGTCGTATCGAAAAATCTATCGAGCCTGTTTTGTAGAAAAACGACGGCCTGCGCCGCATTGGTCGAGACGATGACCGCGCCGGCTTGATCCGTCCAGCTAAAGTTCCAGTCGCCGTCAACTAAGCCGATGAGTATTTTTACGTCTTCCTCGGTGATGCCGCTTAGTTTCGAAAGGAGATTTTGCAGCGTCTCTTTTTGTTCGTCGGCGGTTAAAGCATCGTCGTAAGGAGAACGGTTGGCGGTAAATACTTTTTGGAAATCCGCCTGTAGTTTCTCAATTATCAATTTGGTTTTTTCGTCTTTGATCTCCCTGTCCGCGAGATTTTCCGCTTCATGCCTGAGCATGAACTTTATGTCTGCCGGTTTTAACGCAATTTGTCTCGATGCCGTAACGGCTTCTACAAATTCCAGCGTTGCTTTCGGCGAATCCTGAATATCAATTCCGATGAGTTCGTTCAGGACGAGAAAATCATCCGTTTTCAGCTTGAGTTTGCGTATCAGCAGCGATGCCGCAAATAGCGCGCTGAGATTGGCAAAAGTCAGATCACCATTCGGAAGAATGGGAAGCAATTTGTCAAAATCCTGTTCAGATAACCGCAGGCAAACTGACAGGGAAGTTTTAAAGTTGCTCAAGGGCTGCGTGCCGTCAATTTTTTCGGGCAACAAGCCTTCGTCAATGAAACCGTTCTTTGCCTTGTTTAGAAAAATTTGGTGATAGAGCGGTTTTTTGCCTTCATCCGTTAACACCTCGTGCGGTATTTCGCCGTAAAAGCCCAACAATTCTTCGAGCTTAATTCCTGTTTTTTCAGAAAGCTTCTTTAAGTCTGCCGCCTTCATCAGGCATTCATTTCCATTGGTAATGCCGTCGGCATCATCATCAAGGTCGTCGAGTTTTCCGTCACCTAGTGCGGGCTGCGAAAGAATTTCATCGAGAGTTTCAAATTTCCAGCCAGTCTTCTTTTGTAATCTCAGAAAGCGGTGAATACGGTCTAATGACGTATCATCGAGATTGGCAATCTCTTTTTGAGTAGTGTCACAGGAAAGGTCCAGGTGCTTGATAAAAAGATCACCCGCCGTGTCAATGAATTTCAGCTTTAATAGCAGGTCAAGATCCTTGTACGTCAGCCCGGTCTTGGTTAGAAAGGTATCCACGATCTTCATTTCACTGGAGGCATCGGCCGCAGTCGTATTCCAAAATGATTGTTGGTTGACCGCATCCGGCGCCACAATCATTTTTCTTTCAGCCTGGGTCAACCCTAACTCCTCTGCCGCAATCGCTTCATCAGCGGGCACACCCGCAACTTGAAAATCGGACATCAGCGTCTGGCGTTCGATGTCAAATCGGGAAAAGGAAGCTCTGGCTTCGGTCAGATTCAAATCAAAGGGCAGTTTGAAGGCATAGAGTTTATTTTGTAATTCGAGGTAGGCATTGTCGTTGACATATGCCGGAGCGGCGGCCAATTCTTCTGCTGAAGATAGCGTTTGCCGCAATCGCTTGACGGTATAATTGTTTCCGCCATCGTTGATAATTTTGCAAACCGCTTCTTTATCGCGTAAGTAATGCGGCAGCGTCGCGGGCGGCACGAAGGTGTTTTCCGTTTCGAATATCTGCGCTTGGTTGGTCACGGGGATCTTGGCGGCCGTCAACGTGTTGAAAAGGGCGTTAGAGATTGTTCCCTTTAAAGGATCGGGTCCGTCGGAAAGCACGCCGGTGAACGCAACCCCGGCACCAGGAGCAACGACTTCTTCCAGCAACTCGCAGACGAGGTCAATGTATGGAACAGGCGTATTGGCGTTTTCACATCCTAAATCGATGTCGCCTAAATCAGGCCGGCGTTCGAACAAGACATCTTTGGCAATTTTTACTGATGGACGAGCTGCCGGAGGTGGGGGCGGTGCAATCGTTAAATCGACGACGCTCCGATTATCCAAAAACTGAAGAATCTCGACTAAATAAGCGGCCGGACTATAGACTGAACGGCAATGTTCACAGGCGCAGGTATCGGTTAATTTGAAAAGTGATTTGAGATTTGGAAAATCTTTGCTCACTGCCTCCAGCTTTGCTGCCAGTCCATTCATCTGCAACGCCGGAACATTCATTGCGCTCATCGTGTCTTGTAATTCCCCGACGACGAGCATGGCAGCCGCGTTTATTCGTTCCGCTTTTTGAAATATTCGTCTGGCTTCTTTGTGGCCGATTCCCGCCTGGGGGGCGACTTCTTTGACGAACCGCGTCTCGCCGATGGCGGCAACGCTTTGTGCTGAATGAATATCCTTTTTCAGCAACGCGTTTGCTTTACTGTAGTGAGGTACGAGCCTAAAAATACGCTGCACGGATTTTAACTCATCGCGCATGGCAGCATTTTTTTCGTCGGTTAATTTTTTCTCTTTGAGAAAAAGGTCAATGCTGCTGTTCTGCAAATCAAAATCCGAGTGTTTGTTCAAAAAACTTTTGATGGCGTCCTGATTTTCCAGAACCTTCTCTTTCTCTCTTTCTAACTGAGCCGCAAAGGCGACGCCTGGAAATTCTCTTTCCATTTTGCTTGCCAAAGACGAAGCGTGAAAATCAACCAGTTTTTTGTCGAGCGGTTTGCCGGCTATATCAATTTTGCCCGCCGATTCTGTCAGCACTTTTTTCCAATCGGCTTTATTTAACGCCGCCAGCCGTTTAACGTCTTCCGGCTTTTTGATTTTTTGCGTTTCTTTGACCCGAGAAATAATGGCCTCATCAAAACCAAGCATCTCTACCAATGCCAGCGCCGTTTTTGCGTCCAACGCTTGAGCGTCGGTTTTAAAAAAGGAGTTGTCGTTAATTTTTTCGAAGAAAGCCCCAATGTCGTTCTTGTTTTCTTGAAAAATTCTGCCGATTTCGCCGACCTTATTTTCGAGCACAAAACGGCTGACGACATCCAGTATTTTTCTCGGATGCTCGGTTCTATAATATTCTTCCGCTGCTGGTTTATATTGTCTTAATCGTTCCAGATTCCCTTTCAATTCTTTAGAGACCCTGATGGGGACAATCATTTCTTTTATAGCGGCTGTGACATCGCGCTGCACAATTGTTTCATCCATCAGCGCAGCGTCATACAGCAACGGCGTCACCTCGGTGTTGATGTCGATAGATAGTCTGGTTTGGATTGACTTCGTGATGTCTAACTTCAGCAGAGTATTTTTCCGCAGCAGGGCGTAGAAAAAGGCTATGTCTACTTTCGATTCGTCAAAGAGGCGTCTGGCGATGACCTGATGCTCTATTTTTTCGACGCTGATGCCCGACTCCCTGGATAAAAAAGTGATGTCACGGTGTTCTTCATCTTCCTGGAGTTGCGCAAGCGTCAGCTCGCCGATTAAAACGGAAAGCACCTCCAGGACGGCATCAAACTCATTTTCTTTGGCCTTTATCTCCCTCTGTATGACGATATTGATTTCTTCGGATGGTGAAGCGTTAAAAACAATCTGTTCTATACCGGTCTCGTAAAGCAATTCGTTGCTTCTGGCAGTGTATACCTTCATGCACAGGTCGGCTGTTTGGTTTTCCGCCGCCTTAAACTGCTCCGCCGAGTATTCAATCCGGTATTCACCTTTAGCACTAGTGGGACACTCGCCCAGAAGACTCTCCGAGCGCAGATCGCGGTCAAACGCTCGCACCAAAAGTCCTGAGAGTTTGCGGTTGTTGGAGTCGGTGACAGTTCCCCTGACGATATATTGTGGGTTTGTTTTGCTCATGGTAGGGCTCCTCGAGGTGTGAGTGTTTATCTTGTCTGCGCTCGTTTTTATGGCGCTGGCAAGAACAGAGCATTAAGCACCGGCTGAAATGAGCCCGGGGAATCTTGACGATTCACTTAAAAGTTTTTCGCATCTCCTGAATCACTTCTATTAGAGCCGGTTTGGCATATGCCCAGTTGTGACATTTAAAACTTCTCAGATTGGCAAATGCTGTCCCGCAACTGTGGCACTTTAAGCCCTGGATGGCGTGCGGCACTTCGGTATTGACGAATTTCTGTTCGCCTAGTATGACCTCCGCTATCATGCTCGCCGAATGAATCGAACCGGCGGACGAGGAAACGATGTCCAGCCAGTTTATTTCTCGCCGGCATTTCGCGCAGGTTTTCCTGTCTCCGCTAACCCAAAGCGGCGCGCCGATCGTTTTATCGGGCATCCCCAGTAATTTCTCAATCGCTCTCACATCTTCCTCTTTAGTCAGCCATTTATGTTTACCGGGCAACGAAGCGGGCGAATCGTAAATCTGCTTAAAGACTTCATCGCTGACCGGATAAGTGAACCTGCCAGGCTTTTGATTTGAGTTTTTCATCTTCTATGTCCTCCCAATAATCAAGTGGATTTCTGCGTCGCCAAATTGCTTTTGGTTGCCGGCTTTGCCCTTAAAATGTCGCTCCTAGTCTAAAGCCGACATAAGGACCCGCCGGAGTTGATAACGGTCTTCCATATAATCCCGTTTCGACGGCATCGCCGATGAGGGGCAAACTACTCACGACAGGAATTGTTGGTTGTAGTTGATTGTGTTCTACCAAAGACGAACTCGGAGAAACGCCTACTGAAAAGACGAATGATCCACTTGAACCATAGCTGAAATAGGTATAACCAAGACTCACTCCTGGTTCGAGCATCATGACGGAACCACTTCGTAATAACCCGTCGTTTCTGGGAGCCTGCCCGCCGTATGCAGGGTCAAACGGATCGAGATCCAGATTTAACCCGATTGGTCCAAATTGCGGACCGAAATAATGACCGGACGCCCGAAAACCCTCGGCGCTGCTCATCGACCAACTACCGATTGTTAATAACGGAAAATTCCCATGAAAACGCCCTGACATGCTATACGAATCAGTTGAAAAGCTGCCGCTGCCTTGCATTTCCAAAAGTCGCATTGAGCCGATTCGCAGATAGCCCTCTCCGCTTAGACTACCGGAAAATCCATGCGCAGCTTCCGCATCCAAACGGAAAAAGCCAACCGCCGGACCTAAACCTATCCGCGTCATAATCGTGGCGTCTCCGCAAAATGACGACACCGAATTGTCTAAATGCTGCTGCCAATTCGAGAAAAATATCTGGTTATCAATATTCATTGTGCCGCTGGCTCTGGCATCGATATCTACATGCAATAGATTGGCTGGTCCTAGTTGCATTCTGCTTCCGCCAGTTACAGCGACACGGAATCGGTCGCTATCCACCGTCAGCTGATCGAGGTTCAAACGTAAACTGCCGCTACCGCTAAAATCAAAGGCTGGCACCGATACGTCGGAAGTCAATCCGAGCGTTCCGCCGGCGGAAACATTGTTAATGGTTAATGAACGATTAGCGGAAAATAGATTCTGTATCCCAAAGCTTGCCTGGGCATGAAATTGCGAAGAATCGGAGACTCGGAAATTAGAAAAGGTAAATGGTCCGAGGCTAATGGCGCGGTTGTTTCGGGTCGGCGGGTCTGTCGGCGGGTCTGTTCCCTTCGGGTCACTTAGTTTTATTGGATTTCCGGCCGTGTATGCATACAAATTTATCCCGCCTTTGATGCCGGTTGGGTCAGCACTAACCCATCTTCCCAACCAGGGCAGATAATAACGGGCAGAGTGATAGCTCAATCCGCTTTCTTCATCCCTTTCCATACCTGTGTAGCGATAGCGTTTGGCGGCGGCTTTGATGTCTTTGTCAACAGCCTGATAACTCGTCGTGCCGAAAGGATGATATTCCTCATAGCTGATGACCCTTGCCGTGTCATCGGTTTCAATACATGCTGAGCCTAAGTGATTGCTGAACTGGTACCGCACTAGTCGTGCCGGTGAGTCGTCCATCCCCTGGGTCCGGGTTTCGATCATCGCAACCCGGCTCTCGTCGTCCATGACGTGATAGCTTTCCCGCTCGAGCGTTATGGTGTCGGCCATACCATACTCGCGGTAAACTTCTACGCCGCCGATATAAATGCGTTGGGATTTTTTGGTTGGAGTTACTCCGGCGGCCGCTTGATTTTCAGTAATTTTTCTTGCCCGTTGTCCGCTGCCGTCATAAACATACCAGGTGGTTTCGGGCGTCCCGTCTAAGACGCTCTGTTTTGCCACGGCTTGTAATTCTTCTTTGAAACTCCATTTCATCACCTGCAATTGAGGCAAGGTGGTGATGAATCCGTGTTGCGGGTGGTGCGGGTAATTGTATGTGTCGCCACCAACGCTGGTAGAAAGCAAGCGGTTATTGTTGGCGGCGTAATTGTAATTTCGGGTCCACCTGCTGGCGGCGTCAGCAACCAGATGCCGCATTTCCCCGATATTACCCACTTCGTCGTAATCATATTGCTGCGTGTAATTCCGCCACGACATCGCATCGCCCTGGCTGTATTGCTTCATAAAAGGCAGATCGTTCCAGTTGTCGAACTGTCCGAAAACGGCTTGCCCGATATGTTCTCTGCCGGTGGCCTCTACCAGACGATAGAGAGCGTCGTAGGTGTAGGAAGCGACGCCTGCAACCTTTTGATTATTGAAAAATACTTCCGGAATATTTTTGTCTTCAATGTGCGTGACGTTGCCCACCGGATCGAAGGTGTAATACAAATCCTGAAGCGGGTCGTTGTTTTGCCTCCTGGTCTCTAAACGGGTGAGCCGGAAAGTTTCCTTATCATAGAAATAATTGGTCGTTACGTTATTGCCATAGCGGATTTTGGCGCGACCTCCTTTTTCGTTGTAATCAATATTCCTGACAAAAAATTCGGTATTCCCGTCTTGAGTAACCTGCACCTGGTCAAGCAAACCTGCCTCGTTATATGCGGGCAGAAAAATGCTGCCGTCAGGAGCGGTTTGACGAGTGATGCGTTTCAGGGCGTCGTACTCAAAAGAAGAAACGAAGGTTTCCACTTCCAAACGTGCATCGGGATTTGCGCCGCTCCAGTCGGCGACTTCCTTATAATTCAGGGCAAAACTTTTAGTAGTGCTCAGCGGGCTTCCCTTAAAATCAAACGACGATATTTCTGATTTACCGGAGGTGTCATAAATAATTACAGCCTGCGTGCGAAAATTATTTATTTCAGGATTCGGAAGAGTTTCGCCGTAAACAGTCTTTTCATAAACGTTATTCAAAGGGGCCGCTCCGTCGCCCCCTTCCACTTTTGTTACAACAGGGCGATGCAAAATATCGTATTCAAAAGAAACCTCATGGTTTCTTTCATCCCAACTTCGCAGAGGATTGCCGACAATATTTTGCATCAACCAGCGCTGCCCGGCATCCATGCTGTTTTGATAAACCATGGTGCCGAGCATGTCGTATTTGTATTGCATCAACGGATTGTTTCTGGCATCGGTAACGCTGCGAAGATTTCCTTCGAGGTCTAAATCCGTCATCGTTTGATAAAACAGATCTGCATCGGCCGCGTCTTTGTTATGTTCGATTTGCAGTACGGCCCTTCCCAAAGTATCGAAATGCTGAGCGGCGGGAGTGTTGGCGTGTTTGGCAGCTTTCTCGGCGGCGAGTTTTTCCCGGTTTGGGTCTTTCCCGGCGGCTGTTAGTTCGGCGTCTATCAGGTGGTTAACTCGTAGATCGAACCAATCCGTTTCCAATACCGTGTCATTCTGGTCATAGATAATTTGTTTCCATGAGTCGAATTCGGTCCGGGACAAAGTGCGGTCGGGAAATTCCGTTTTAACCATTCGACCGGCGGCGTCATAGTAGAAAAGCGGAGTCACGCCCGTTTCGACCAGCTCTTTCAAATCCTCGTATTGATGCGTCACGGAAAAATACGGTTCATATTGCTTGACGGGTTTACCTTTATTATTCACGACGGTTCTGCCGTTTCCGATCCAGCGAAGTTGTTTGGGAATGCTCGCGGCCGTATCCGTCTCCACAACGGAGAAAGTGCCGTCCGGATTAACCGTCACCTGTTTGGCAACGCCCGGTTCAGCCTGCGACTTTTTCATTACCACCTGTCCCAACCCGTTGGAGTATTCAAAACTTACCTGAACGGGCGAATCGTTGTTGTTCTGAAAATGCTCCTCCCGAACAATCGAACCTGCCACTGCCGGTTTTGTCCCACCCGACTTTTCATAAACGTCCAAATCGTAGACAAAACGCGACGTGGCGTGCTGTAGCAGGTCTTTTCCAAAGGTCACTAATTGATCGGAGGCAGGCGCGTTGAAGAAACTGCTGATGAGAGTGTTTTCCGCCGCAGAGGTGAATTCATCAAGACCGGTTAAATCGTCCGCTTCAGCGCCTTTACCGAAAAGCGCTGTCGCTTTGACCAGGCCCAATTCGTCGGCGATCGCTTCCGAGATATTATCGTTGACATCCTGCATTCGCCGTGGCGAAAGCGTGCGCATGTTAAATGACAAAACTTTCGTTTTGTTTTGCAGCGCGTCTTCGGTTTCTTCGATGAAAAGAAAATAATCGGAGAAATATTTTACTTTTGTTTTTGCCCCGTAAGGATCGGTATAAGAGATTGGCACATAGAAACGGTTTTCCGCATCGGCAACAGTTTCGGCGTCTTCTATGAATTGAATCGTGCCCGAACGAATCCACCAGTCATCATCTGCTTCGCTGTGCGCGAATTTGCCTGCCGGCATCAACGCCAGTATCTGGGCATCAGTAAGTTTTGAGCCGAAGATATCGGAAAGAAGCGCAGGCGTGTAAGCGAGTTGATAACTTTCAAACGAAAGTCCTTTTGTTTCCAAATCATGCAAAGGCAGTGGGCCCGCGAGATCATCGCGGTAGAAGACGGTTCGCACATGCTCGATTAGTCTTTTCTGCGACACGCCTGCCGCCGGATTCGTATTGCCCTGGTGGTAGCCAACTTCACTGGAAGCGGTGAGAATATTGTCGAAATCGCTGAGAACAAAAAGCGGGTTAGCTCTTGAGACGCCTTTCAGTTCATACGTTTTTGCTTCCGAGAGGAGACGCAGGCGGTAATCGTTCGTCGCATTGACGTCATTGGTAAATTTGTTCTCGACGTAAGAGATAAACGTCTTGTTTTGCGCCGCTTGTGTTTCCGCCGGCAAAGTAATATCCGGTAATGCTCGCGGATAAACCACCGAAGCCGACTTCAAAACATTACCGTATTCATCCAGTTCAATGTTCAGGTTATGAGAAATGCGCGGGTCGTCCGTTACTCTTTCATAGCTGTAGGTGACGGCTTCGCTTTCTTTGACCAGGAAGACCGCGTGTTTGTTTTGCCCTTTCGGTTGAAGCAATTCTATGACGCAATTATGCGTCGCCACTGTATAAGGCGTTAACTCTTTCTTAAGCTGGTCGGGAGTAGCGCCCACAAGCGGGGCGTCTTCGGCAAACACTTCCGAGCGCAAGCTCATGCTCTTGCAGGCACGCAGGGCTTCGCGCCATTCCTGAGCACTCAGGTTGTCAATCAATGCCGGGTCTAAGCCGGGAGCTACTATCAATCTGGCGTCGGGCAAAGCGGTTTCGCTATGTGCGACCGGCAAACCTTGCCGCTGCATTTCCTCATACCAGTATTCATCAGCAAATTGGCTGAGAATTTTTTCTCGACTTAAAAATGCGCCCGTGTGAAACCACGATTTAGTGATGACAGGCTCTTGATGAAGAGTTTGTTCGACGATGTTGCTGGCATTGCCTTTTACCCAGTGCTCGAAATGCTCCGAATCAGTTTGCTCCATTCTGCCGAAGCCCCTGAACTCTTTTTCGGCATGGTCAAAATATCCATGATGGTATTTGTAAGAACTGGAAAAGCGAAAACCGGAAACAGTTTCTCTCGTTTCGGTTCTCGAAACGCAGTGGACCGGGAAATGCAGTTTAGTAATCCAGGGCTTTCCGGCAACTTTATCTTCGATGTAGAACTTAGTCGAAGCTCGATACTCAAGCGAAACTTCTTTACCCAGATTGTTTTTGTAAGAAACCATGATATGCGGTTTCTTGCCGTTCATCAGGTCGATATATTTCAGGGAACTCGCTGCGTCCCGTGCCAGGTCGCTTGACCAGACAATACAAGCCACTCCGTTTCCCAGCAGATCGGTCACGGTTACGCTCGATTGATTGTGGATTTCGGGAAAAGCGTCTATCTCAAAAGGAGTCTTGCTGAAAGCGTTCCCGCTTAAATTCATCCAGCACGAGAATTTGTTTTTTCCCAAATAGACAATGTCCGAAGTTCCTGAGCCGTCGATGTCCGCCAAACGAATCAAACCGGGATTGAATGATTGGGGGTGGTCGAAAGCCGGTGCATTGTCCATGCTGACTTTGGCGCCAAACTTTCCGTAACCCAGATTGCTCCAGTAGCAAATTTCCCCGTTGCGAATGCGGACAATATCGGTCAATCCGTCGCCGCTCATATCAGCGAGAAAAATACTTTGAGTAGAGTCTGCAAATACGACGTGCGGTCCCGCTTCTTCATCGAAGGATTTCGAAGTTTTATGGGACTGGAAAAACCCTCTTCTCCCTGAAGACTCATACCACGTAAATACATTGTCTTCCGTGATCAGTACGTCCGGCATACCGTCCCCGGTGAGGTCGAGCAGTCGGGTATTGGAATCCTGAAAACTGATGTTTGGCAGGTTTTCGAAAGTCCTGAATCGCAACCATTCGTTTTCGTCGTTTAATTCAAAAAAACCTTTTGGCTCGCTTTCGTAATTGACAATTTGCTTGCCGCCGTCACCGTCCAAATCCGCTAATTGCAGACTGCTTCCCAATCCCAGAAAAGAAGGTTTGGGCGAAACCAATTTTGCACGTTCAAATTTTCCTTCTCCGAGATTGTGCTTGTAATACCAGCCGGCTGCCTGTTCGGTCAGAATGCCGGACAAGCCTTCATTGAATAAATCGGTGAATTGGTACTGGCGGTCATCCAGCCCTGACGGAGCGTGAACTAAATTTTCTGCCGAAATAGTTTTTACTTCTCTGTTCCATTCGTGTTTTTGATACTCAAACTCTGTCGCGGGAAGTTTCTTGGTGGTGTAAGTTCCGTTCGCTTGTTTAATATATCCGCGAGCTGTCAAGGCTCTTAAGAAAGTGAAGTCTTCTTCAGCGGCGGTGTCATATTCAAAATCCAGGGACCTGATTAAAGCTGTGCCGCCGGGAAGCTCATCGAAAAAGTGATAAAGCAATATCCGCTTGCACAAACGCGTGGTTCTAATTTCAAAACCGGATTTATATTCAGAGAATGCGTCTTTTCTGAAATCCCAATCCTTGATTTTGTCGTAAGGGGAGTCGGGGTTGTATTCTCCAAAATCAAAAACGGTTTGGAACATAAAATCCGTTTCTGCCGGAATTGGGTCGCCAAATTTCTTGTAGGGCGTTTTGTTTCCGTATAAGACCTTCTCCAGATACAAATTGACATAGGTGATGTTTCCGGCCTCAAGCCGGTTTCGGTTGTGCGGGAGAGACGCGTCCAATCCAGCCTCGTCATCCTTTTTATAAATGTAGTAGCTGCAATTTCCTTTGTCGTCGAAAACAATTTCCGGCAGCCACTCAAAAATCTTTTTCTCGTCTTTCGGATTGGCAATTCTCGCATCCTCGCTCCACCCGTAAAGCGTGGTCGTATTTTCTTTGGTGATCACCCGCCATCTGATTTCGCCGGAGGTTTTGTGCGACCATCTTTCAATTCGCGCAAACAAACCTTCAATTCTCGGCTTGTAAAATCTAATCGTAAACAAGCCGTCCGGTGAATTTGTTTCGTTGAGGAGGTAATTGTTTTCAGCATCTAGGCTCAAACTGCCGTCGTTTTCCTTCTTATACTCAGGCACTAAGTCTTCCGCTTCGGAAAGAAGAAAGGTGTCCGAATCAAATCCGTCGAAATATTGAGGAAGTTCCCTAGCGGTGCTGCGTTTTATTGAGGGCAGGCTTAATGTCCATCCCAAACCGAAGATTCCGTTGCCGCTGCCCGAGTTGTAGGACAGACTAAGATTAGGAGAAGCCCCGCGTGCCGGAGAAATCGGAAGAGGAACAGACAAGGAGGCAGTGCCGTTGACGGCATTTACAGAAAATTTCTCGTCAATTCCTTTAATGGCGCCGCCGCCTTTCGGCAACGTAATCGATGGTGTTTCGATCGCATTGGTCTTCGTCTTCCCTCCATCCGTTTTCAGGAATTGCGACGATGAATTCTTATTTTCCGCTTCGTCATTCATTATTAATTTTAGCGTCAGGTAGTGAGGGCAAGCATGGGAGTTACCATTGAATGTAGATTGGGCAGCGAGGGCCCATCGGCGAAAACGGGGCCGGCTTCTTCGGCCGCCGGCGAATTGATGATCCCTAGTACGTGAGGCCGGTCGAAGGGACCGGCGGATGTGTAAACGAGTCGGAGCCCGCAAAAGATATTTCAGTGCGGATTGGAAGTCAATAGATTTTCTGACATATGATGTTGTAACTAGATATTAGAGGTTGACGCGGCGTCCGATTGGGAAGCTAAGAAAAAACTGCCGTTATCCCAAGTGGCCAATATGTGGCCAAAAATAACTGCACGCTACGTATAAAGAATGGTAAGGAAGAGGAAAGAACAGGAAAACCCTTATCTTTCATTGGTGGCTGCAACTTTCAAAAAGGCAATAACTTAGGTTTTTGCCGGGTGTCTAATTCGCAATACGGAGGCCAGGAGTTCGACCCTCCTCTGCTCCACCACTACATCCCGCGATAAAACCCCTAAGATTCTTCGTAAGGCCCGTCGCAGACGTAACCGGCAGCTGTCTCGCAGAGAATGACGTCATAACTCTCAAGCATCGACATGGCTATAGATTCCAGTTCATTCTTCCACAACTCGCCCTCGTAGAAATCCGCCTTCATTCGATCGCGTTCCTCCAGTGAGGGAAAACTACGCAACCAGACGAATTTGTTCGGGTTCTCCAGATCAAGCAATGGGCCAAGCACTTTCATCCCATGCGAGCGAAGCGCAGGTATGGCTCGCGTTTCAAATAACTGGATGAACTCCGCGCGGCGACCGGGCTTGATTCTGTAACTGCGAACTTCGACGATCATTTGCAACCTCTCTCTCACAAATACTGAGTACTGAGTACTGAGTAATGAGTGATGGGTAATCGATTCTTCACTCATTACTCAGTACTCAGTACTCATCACTCATCACTACTTCATTCTTTCACTCGTGTATCTGTCGCGATCCAGTTTACTTCCCAGGTCTTGCCTCCATCGTCAGAAAACGCTTGTTCAAATCGGCAAGAGTCAGGAGTAATGTCCGAGATCACAAAGCGAACCAGAATCGCGCGGCCGTTAAGTATTTCCTGGTTGAAAAATTCGCCCCGTCCGTTTTTGAACTCACCGATTGTCGGCGCAGTCATAACACCGCCGTTAACGCTTGCGAAATTGAGGCTCCACTGTCGGGATTGGGGATTGTATAGACGCAGGCTTAGACCTTCAAACTTGCCTGCTGGTCCAGCGACAGCTAGCTCGACCAAATTAGCGCGACCATTCCAAACCTTTCGCACGACGGTGGTACCCTCATATTCGACCCAGGTAGTCGAGCCGCTTAGAGGATTCAGCAGGCGCCTCAGGTGAGTTTTCCAGGTGCCAATCTCAAAGTCGAAATCGTGTTGCCCATCGTGTTGCGCTGAAGTCTGTTGGGGTTCTGTTGCCGAAGCCGACGTCGCCTGTGCGAATCCGTGAACGGGCTGCAAGATGATCATCAGGCTACAGAGCAGGAGAAAATTTCGTAAACCGACAAGTTCGCAGCGAGAAGCCGGCTTGATTGAATAACGGCGGACTTCGACGATCATGGTTTATCTCCTCACGTCCGAGTGGAGTAGCCTGGCCTATAACCTGGTCAGGAAAGGAATATAATTTGACCTATGAGCTCCATCAAGAAGGCACCTTCAGGTAACTATGTTCGCGCTAGCCGTTCCAAGAATCGCCCCAATCCCGTCAGCGGCTGTCCGCTCACTGCTGCGCTGGCGGCGGTCGGCGGTAAATGGAAACTAATCATCGTGTACTGGTTGGCCGAAGAGCCGAAACACTTCGCAGCCTTGAGGCGTGCCATGCCTGGCATCTCGCAGAAGGTGCTCACCGAGCAACTCCGCGAGTTGGTTGGCGACGGAATTGTAAAGCGACAACCAAAGGGCTCGATACCATCCCCGGTCGAATATTCGCTGACTGACTATGGTCAATCAGTATTACCTCTGGTTGAAGATGTGCGACGCTGGGGCAGAGCCCACTTGGATCGCCTAATGTCTGAGACTGATGAGCCGAGGAGTCATCGATGAGCGTGTTTTTCGACGCGTAGCCTCGAGATGAGTTTAGCCCGGCCCTCAGGGCAATAACATACTTGACTCATCATGCAGCCTTTTTTCGGGGATGCTGGTTCGTGTCACTTCGTGGTTACGACCCTCAAGTCTGGCAAAATTCACGACCACGAAAGAACACGAACACAAAACGGACTACACGAACGTACAAACTGAATGAGTCAAGTTGTTTGGCCCTTGAAACGCCGGGCTAAACTCGCCGTCGTACGTACCGAGTTACAACATGAGTGGGCGGACGCGCCAGTCTTCTCTGTAATATTCGTTTCCGTGGTCCGAAGATCAGGCCCCAGCCGCGGACGCCGCCGCAGTTGGCTCTGATACTTCCTTTACCACTTCAGCCGTGACGCCGGTCTTCCCACGCAGCGCAATATCGGCGAGCGCGACTATGCCGCAACAAGAGCCATCGGCGTCAACCACCGGCACACGGCGAATCTTTTTATCTTCCATGAGCCAGGCGCACTCGCCGACCGACGTCTCAGGAGTCACTGTTACGCAAGGTGTGGTCATGCAATCCGCCACAGTGAGATCCAGCGGATTAAGTCCTTTGGCAAATGCGCGGCACACGATATCGCGATCGGTAATGACTCCAATCGGGCGTTTTGTTTCCTTGTTCTCGATAACGGGTATCTCGCCGCAGTCGTGGTCAATCATCATCTGGGCAACTTCTTGTAACGTCGTTTCCGAAATACAACAGGCCGGATCGGCAGTCATCACATCTTTCACTTTCATCGCTTTTCCTCCAGGGTTCCAAAGTCAAACTTCCAACAACAACTCGCATGAAATCGAAACGTCATTCCCCGATTTCTGTACCCGATACACACACTAAGATCTAAGGATGGGTTATTAACCAGCTCGCGGAAGATCGCGCGGCGAGTTGCGTTAAAAACCGCTCTCCTGTTTTTGTTTGCCTATTAAAGGCGGTTTCATCGGTGTGATAGGCAACCGGTGTACCGACTATCACGCGTCAAGTAATTACAATTTAATTGTGGTCCATACACGCTAACGACCACCCGGTTGGCATCTTGTTTGCGATCTGTTTGTGGAAAAAATAAAAACTGAACGGGTTGATTAGTTGTCCAGACCGGAAGGAGGAATAGACGTGGCAAAATACGGCAAGAAGGCTTCCAAGAAAGTCGAGAAAGCAATGCACGAACGGAAGGCGGGAACACTGAAGAGTGGCCGATCCGGAAAGAAAGTGACCAGCAAGAAACAAGCAATCGCTATTGGGCTTTCAGAGGCACGAAAGGCTGGCGCTAAGGTGCCGAAGAAGAAATCGGCATCGAAGAAGAGGTAGTGTCTAATTTCATATTGAGGCCGCAGAGCGGCGCGCCAGAAGGTAGCCAGAGGTGAAACCTCTGGATCACCGCGCTCTTGCGTTGGAGCGCCGGAGGCGCGACATAACGCCCGCATTGAAAGAATAGAATCAGTGCGCGTCTACAACGCGCTGAATCTTTTCAAGGCTTCCAGACGTTTCACGTCTGGCTACCCTCTGCAAGCCGCTCCGCGGCCGCCGTTTCCTCAGCCGCGCGCCGCTTGGATCTTCGTTCCGTAATCGAGTGACGCATAAAACCTGCCGCGTCCCTGCGGTGTCAGGTCCATCATATTCCAAACCGGAATCAACTCATCAATACCGCGCTCTTTAATTTCGGGTCCCAGCCACGGATGGCCACTGTAAAAATGGCGGAGCGTGCCGTCAGTGTCTCGCGTGAAAACCGAAATCGTCGAGTCCTGCCCGCCGGCGCGATCTTCACTGCCGAGATCGTATTTGAACGTGCTCTCGCCGGCGCTCAACAGACGCAGTCTGTCCCAACCTCTGGTTCGCGCGTGCGCTCGCAACGTGGACGGGTCAGCCGCCGCGACGATCGCGAAGTCAACATTCTGCGCGAGGTGATGAGCAACTCCATTGTAACCATCGATCCAGGCGGTACACATCGGGCAGGCGACGGTCTGCTTCTTTCCGTACATGAAGTGATAGATCACCAGCGAACGATCGGGCGCCGTGAACAATTCGCTCAGCCGCACCATTCTTACCGGTTCATCGCCCTGGTCGAGAGCAGCCGGCCCTTCAAGAAATTCGTAATCAGGAATCTTCGCGCCTTTGGGCAAGCCCCGCCTCAGCTCCGCGCATCGTTCGCGTTGCTTCATCAATTCAATTTCCGCCAAACGCAGCTCTTCGCGCTTTGCCAGATATTCCGGCGACTCATTCGGCAGATTAGTTTGACGATACGTTCCCTCAATCATTTCATGAACCATTGGTTTTCACCTCCGCAGCCTCAAACAGTGGTCAACGGCAGGCTGCGATGCCGCTTCCCGGTTAGTCTCGCCAGCGCGTTGACTACCGCTGGCGAAATCACCGGCACGGGAGGCTCGCCGCAGCCGGTCGGCGCTTCGCCGCTCGGCACAATATGCACGTCAATCGCAACCGGTGCGTCGACAATGTAGGGCGGAGTGTAACCGTCGAAGTTTCTTTGTTCCACGCGGCCATCTTTGAGCGTAATCGCACCTTGCGCCATCAGTTGGGTGACGCCAAAACCAATTCCTCCCTGAAATTGGCTTTCGACGCTCAGGGGATTTACGGCCAGCCCGCAATCAACCGCAACTGTCACGCGATGTATCTTCGGACGCTTGTTTTCGATCGACACATCGACGGCGCAGGCGACGGCGGTGCCAAAACACTCGTGACTGGAAATGCCGGCGGCGTGTCCTTTCGGTAAGTGGTTTCGCCAAGCGCTCTGCTGGTCCAACAAATCAAGCGCGGCGCGCAATTTCTTGGCGTCAGGTTTCAAGAGCTTGCGACGATAAGCAATCGGATCCATCTTGGCCCGCGTGGCTAACTCGTCAATCAGCGTCTCCATGACGAACGCCGTGTGCGTGTTGCCGACTGAGCGCCACCAAAGCACAGGCACGTTAACGGTTGGGTTATGAGCCGAGACGTGAAAGTGTGGAATGCTGTAGCTGGTGTCCGATGCGCCTTCGACAGTGGTATGGTCGACGCCGTCTTTGATCATCATCGCAGCAAATGGGGTCCCGGCAACCAGCGATTGCCCGACAATTACATGGCGCCAGGCGGAGGGCATTCCGTCAGTGCCGATACCGACTTCCACACGATGCGCGTGCATCGGCCGATAGTAACCACCGCGCACATCATCCTCGCGAGTCCATACCAGCTTTACCGGCGTGCCTTTCAAACGCCTGGCAATCAGCGCCGCTTCGCGCGGGACGTGTGAATCGATGGTCGCGCGACGACCAAAACCACCGCCGGCAAATTCGGTGTGGAAAGTAACCTGCTCCGGCTTTAGTCCAAGGACATCGGCAATCGCCACCTGGTCCAGCGTCTGGAACTGTGAAGGCACCCAGGCCTCGGCCTTGTTGCCTTCAAAGTGGACCGTCGCGTTCAAGGGTTCCATCGTCGTGTGGGCCAGATAAGGAAATTCATACTCGGCGGTGATTCGCCTGGCAGCCGGGATACTATCGATCGCCTTATCATTGCCGCGCTTGACGGCCACGTTTCCCGGCGTTCGAGCGAGTTCCATAAACCGAGTCCGCAACTGCGCAGTGTCCACGAGCTCAAGGCCGGAGAAATCCCATTCGATCTGCAAACGATCGCGCGCTTGTTTTGCCGTCCAGAATCTGTCGGCGACAACGGCAACACCACTTCCCTTCGCGAGTGGAATTTCGAAGATGTCTTTTACTCCGTCCAGGCTGCGAGCGTCCTTGTCGTCCAGAGACTTCACGCGTCCACCAAACACCGGTGAATGAGCCACCACTGCGATCTTCATACCGGGAAGATCGAGATCGAGGCCGAACTTTTGCGAGCCGTCACACTTGGCCAGACTATCAAGCCGCGGAGTCTTCTTGCCGATCAGTCGAAATTCGGAAGGGTTCTTCAGTCGTACTTTCTCGGGGACTGGCTGGCTGGCAGCACGTTTCGCCAGCTCGGCATAGTGCTCCAACTTATTGCCTGGACCATAAACGATACTGTTTTCGGTGCGGCATTGATCGGGCGAAACCTTCCAACGATCCGCGGCGGCAGCAACTAACATTGCGCGCGTCTTCGCTCCCAGTTCACGGTACTGCTGAAACGAATGAGCAACCGAGCCGGAACCGCCCACCATCTGGATGCCGAAAAGCGGATCCTTGTAAACATCGGCAGCGGGCGCGAGCTCAGCCACCACCTTCGACCAATCAGCATCCAGCTCATCGGCCAGAATCATCGGCAGAGAAGTTTGTACGCCCTGACCAAACTCGAGCCGGTTTACCGTGATGAAAATCCTGCCGTCAGGCCTGATGTGTACGAAAGCATCGGGAGGATAGACTTTCGGCGGCGGCGCTGGTCTTGCTTCCTGGGCGAAGGCCGGCAGATCCAGATATAACGAAACCAACAAGGCGCCAGCCGCAACGCTGGATGCGCGCAGAAAGCTGCGCCGATTCAGATTCAGATCTTTTTCGTGCTCGAGTGTTGCTCGCATCGCTGATGCTCCTCTAGCCTTCTTCAATAAGACGAACCACCAAGACGCAAAGAACGCCAAGGCGAAAAACCAAGATGGGCTGGCAGTTCAGAGTTCAGCCTTTAGGCTGCCATCGTGCCTGCCGAAAACTTTCTCCCTCTGAGAGACGGACGGGGAGAGGGTTTTAAGCGGTCGCGCACTAGACCCCCCCGCGAGAATTTTCTCCCTCTCCCTCTGAGAGACGGACGGGGAGAGGGTTTAAGCGGTTCGCGCACTAGACCCTCCCCTAACCCCTCCCAAGGGGAGGGGGATGAAACACAAGCTAAAGCTTGAACTCTGAACTGCCGGCCTCCAACTGCACTATCTTTAGCCGATTTGTTCCGCCGCGCTCTTGATGGCCTCGCGAATGCGCACGTAGGTGGCGCAACGACAAAGATTCCCGCCCATCGATTCTTCAATGTTTGCGTCCGTCGGTTTCGGCGTAGCTTTGAGCAGCGCCACCGCGCTCATGATTTGTCCGCTCTGGCAGTAACCGCATTGGACCACGTCTTTGGCGACCCACGCCTCCTGGACCGTACGGCCCACCGGATCCTGGCCCACACCTTCAATCGTAGTTATCTTCCGATCGCCAACGAGGGAAACCGGGATTACACATGAACGCGAAGCGACGCCGGCCAGATGCACGGTACAGGCGCCGCAGGCACTGATACCGCAGCCGTATTTCGTCCCGGTCATCTTCAGTTCTTCGCGCAAGACCCAAAGCAGCGGGGTCCCGGGATCGACGTTCACTTTTTTGGCTTGGCCGTTTACGTTGAGTTCATAAGTTGCCATCACTCGTCTCCTATCGTCCGCGCGGGCAGGGTGTGGCGGCGTCAACCCAGGTACGAGTTGCCGCGACAAATTGCTCATGCGTCAGCGGGGGCACAGTTCTCATCGTGCCGTCTGGTCGGCGGCCCGGATTCCAGGCCCAAAGGACGAGGTCCGCTTTTTCGTGGTGCTTCAAGAGATCGGGCCCATCCATGTTTTCATTCCGTGAACGATCCGTAACCGCTCGACAAACTGCCGCACTCGATAACGGTCGATCGTTGGTGTCCTGCCAGCGCATCGACAACGGCGCTAAATGCCAACCGGGCGCGCCGGGTACTCCCGTGCTATCGGCGTTGACCTCCTGATGGCAGCCTTCACAAGTCAATGCCGGCACGCCAATGTTTCCCGGACCGCGCACGACATTCGCGAAATGACGATGGCGGTCGTCGCCTTGCTGCGGGTAGTTAGTCGCGGTGTGACAGTTGATGCAGCGCGGCGAAGTTAGAACCGAATAGACTTGCTCCCAGGCGGCCAATCCGTCGGCGAGTTTAGGATCAGAGACTGCGTTTTCTGAGTTGGTCCCGGCTCGGCTGGCCAGGGCGATGCAAGTCATCCATCCGAGAAGCAGGAACAGGAAAACTGGGAACAGCAAACGATGGTTCCGTAACATAGTTGCCTCCAAACGATCGTCTCGAAGGATCGCCGGGTTTGCCAGTTTCAAATAAAGATGAATGGGGGTTTGGGCGTAATACTAACACGCTCTTTTGTGGGAGCAATAGTGAGTTTGTCGTGAGGTCGTGGACCTAAAGTTGTGTCGCGGAGATTAAAATCGGGGGCAGTAGCCCGATCGTCAGGAAGGACTCCATTTTCGACGCGTTCTAAGCCCTCCCTTACGGTCGGGCTACTGCCCCGGCGGAGGGCGGATTGAATTTGACGTCGTCCACCTCCACATTCTGTTTTATCTCGTCAATCTTGCGTCCCCAAGTTCTCCCGGGCATTGACCAACGGATCAGAAAAGGTTGTTTGATGCCGTCAACATCTCGATA
>Ga0070669_100000796_pt1 | contig 22896 bp, 12 predicted proteins | sample KBSS53metaG_FD_64680 | JGI IMG/M metagenome (GOLD analysis project Ga0070669, IMG submission 64680) | Switchgrass rhizosphere microbial communities from Kellogg Biological Station, Michigan, USA - KBS S5-3 metaG | ecosystem: Host-associated > Plants > Roots > Rhizosphere > Soil ...
ACACACAGCAATTACGCCATATGCGCGGCAATCAGATTGCGATGATTTTTCAGGATCCGATGACCGCGCTGAATCCCGTGCAAACGATTGGCGCGCAGTTGGAAGAAGTATTGTTGTTGCATCGGCCGCCATGGAATGCATCCCAACGCAGGCAACGTATTGTCGAATTACTGCAACGCGTGCGGATGCCAGATGCCGAGCAGCGCCTCGATGCTTACCCACATCAACTCTCGGGCGGCATGCGTCAACGCGTAATGATCGCAATGGCACTCGCGTGCGATCCGCAGCTGTTAATTGCCGACGAGCCGACTACCGCGCTCGATGTCACGGTGCAGGCGCAGGTGCTCGAATTGATTAAAGAATTGCAACGCGAAACCAACATGTCGGTGCTGCTGATCACGCACGATCTCGGCGTGATTGCGGAAACCTGCCAACGCGTTGCCGTGATGTATGCCGGACGTATTGTCGAACAGGCCAGCGTCGAGCAATTATTCGCACAGCCGCGCCACCCCTACACGCGCGCATTGCTTAATTCGTTGCCTGCGCGCGCGACTCAACCGCAAGTACCGTTGGCGACGATCGCCGGCCAAGTACCGGCGCTCGATGCGCGACCAGCGGGCTGCTCGTTTTCAAATCGCTGTGCGTGGCGTACCGATCAATGCGCGCAATTACCTTTACTCGAAACGAACGAAGACCATGCGGTTGCCTGTTTCAATTGGCGAGCGGTGACAGCGGAGCAAGGCCATGACTGAACCGCTGCTGCAAGTCCGTCATCTGCGCAAATACTTTGTGCAGCGCAGCGGCGCGTTGAAACAGCACAAGCAATATTTGCATGCGCTCGACAATGTCAGTTTCGATATCGTACGTGGCGAAACGCTCGGCCTGGTCGGTGAATCCGGTTGCGGCAAATCGACTCTCGGCAAAACACTGTTGCGCCTGCATGAACCCGATGCCGGCGAAATTATTTTTGATGGGCAAAATATTCGCACCCTGCCACGCGATGCCATGCGGCAAATGCGTCGTCGCATGCAGATGATTTTTCAGGATCCGTACGATTCGCTGAACAGCCGTCATAGCATCGGCGACATTATCGAAGAGCCACTGCTGGTACATGATGTCGGCAACAGACAGCAACGCCGCGATGCCGTGCGTGCACTACTCGATCAAGTGGGTTTGGCGCCGAATAGCATCGATCGCTATCCGCACGAGTTTTCCGGCGGCCAACGTCAGCGCGTCGGCATCGCGCGTGCCATTGCTTTGCAGCCGGATTTTGTCGTCTGTGACGAACCGTTATCCGCACTCGATGTTTCGGTGCAGGCTCAAATCATTAATTTATTGCTGTCGCTGCGCGCATCAATGAATCTATCGCTGCTGTTCATCTCGCACGATTTATCGGTGGTGCGGCATTTAAGCGATCGCGTGGCGGTGATGTATCTCGGCGAAATTGTCGAACTCGCTCCCGCCGCGACGATTTACCATGAAGCGCGCCATCCGTACACGCAATACTTGATTGCATCAATTCCGAAACCCGATCCACGCGCCAACAAATCAGCTCGAATTCTGCCGGGCGAAATCCCAAGCCCGTTGAATCCACCAACGGGCTGCCGCTTTCATACGCGCTGCCCTATCGCGCAGGATATTTGCCGCAGCGAAGCACCGAAATTAAAAGTAATTGCCAGCGATAATCGACATCAGGCTGCCTGTCATTTTTCTGAACGCTAAGAGGATCATGCAATGAACGATACGCAACGACTGTTGGCCATCCAAGCCATTAAAACGACCAAATCGCGTTACTTTCGCTTTCTCGATACCAAGCAAATAGACGGATTGGCGACCGTGTTCGCGCCCGATGCGGAAATGGATATGCGCGGCGAAAGCCAGGACGGCAGCGGCCTGGTGCACGGCAATCGACAGATCGCCGAATTCATTCTCGGCTCGGTCACCGGTATCGTCACCGTGCATCACGGACATACACCGGAAATTGATTTCACCTCGGACACCAGCGCACGTGTGATCTGGGCCATGGAAGACAAATTATGGAAGCCGCAGCAATCATCATCAACGTTGCCATTCAATGCCATGCACGGCTATGGCCACTATCACGAAACGTATGAATTGGTTGGCACGCAGTGGCTGATCAAAACCATGACACTGACGCGGCTGCGTATCGATATCGCGTAATTTCGCGTCAGGCATCAGCGCGTAAATAATATGCAATGCAAATTCGGCCATTTCGATTTACAGCGACGACCACCCACACCCGGCCTGCCATTGCAGGCATGGGATGCAGCCGACGAATATTTGCTCGATGTCGTGGCGGACTCAGCGTCAGCCGATAAACGCACACTGATTATCAACGATCAATTCGGCGCTCTTGCAATAGCGCTGCACCAGGCCCAAACGGTTAGCTGGAGCGATTCGTACACCGCGCACCTCGCACTGCAGGAAAACCGGCAACGCAATCGCATCGATAGCCCTGTCACTCCGCTGCCATCGACACACAGACCGAGCAGCCACGCCGACCTCGTGCTATGGCGTCTGCCGAAAACCGTTGCACTGCTGCAGCAACAAGCCCATGCGTTATTTCATTGCACGGGGCCAACGACAACGATACTGGCCGCAGGCATGCTCAAACACCTGCCCGATAAAACCATCGAATTGCTGCAACCATTGGGAAATGTCGAACCCATGCTCGCGAAGAAAAAAGCACGCGTGTTTCGCATCAATCGAATCGATTCGCAGCACGCTTGCGATCAACCCATTGACAAACCGCTGCGCGTTCCCGAACTCGATCTGAACCTGCATGCAGGTAGCAATGTATTCGCTCGCGATAAATTCGATATCGGCGCACGCTTTTTTATCGAACAGTTTTCTCAATTGCCACCTGCCGAACACATCGCCGACCTCGGCTGCGGCAATGGCGTACTCGGTATCGTTGCAAAACGTCAGCGACCTGACGCGCGAATTGAGTTTTTCGATGAGTCCTATCAGGCCGTGGCAGCCGCCGAAAAAAATTATCGAGAAAATCTTCCTGCGGATTTGCACTCGACCGCCACATTCCATATTTCCGATGTATTCAGCGAATATCGCGGCGATCCGTTCGATCTGATTTTATGTAACCCGCCGTTTCATCAAGGCCACGTCATCGGCGATCACATCGCCTGGCAGATGTTCGCGCAGAGCAAAAAACAACTGCGCAAAGACGGTGAATTATGGATCGTCGGCAATCGCCACCTGCAATATCACATCAAACTGAAAAAGATTTTCGGCAACTGCCGGCAGGTGGCGGGGAATGCGAAGTTTGTGATGCTGGCGGCAAGCGCGTGAGGGGGAATTTTTTCGGCCGTAATTAACTGCGAATTTTCGGGTAACTGCTTGCCCATCTTTCTCGCGAAATTTTATATAAACAGTGCTCTCGCAACGGGCTTGATTCCGGCACATCGGGATGCGCAAAAGTTTCGCCGGTATCAACCATGTTGAGCCGTTCCATAACGGCACGGGAACGATGATTACTCACCACTGCGAAAGACACGATCTCTTGCAGATTCAGCTGTTCGAATCCTACTCTCAGCGCTGCGATAGCTGCTTCAGTAGCATACCCATACCCCCAGTACGGTCGGGCAAGCCGCCAAAGAACTTCCACGCATGGCGAGCAAGGCAACTTAGCATTTGGAATGCTTAGTCCAATCAAACCAATAAATTCTTTGGTATTACAGAGTTCGACAGCCCAAACTCCCCATCCTCTTTCCGCAATAGCCGTCTCGCATTTTCGGCGATGGCATCGCTTTCGGATCGAGTTAACGTGTTCGGAAAATACTCCTTTACTTGCGGATCAGCAGACATAGCGGCGAACGGGTCACGATCGCTCAATAACTACTGCCGAAGTTGAAGACGCTGTGTTCTGGGTTCGATGATCTGAATCATTACGAATGATTAGCTCTATCTCATGTTTGATTTACGCATTCGTTTCAATCGGCTCTACGCCCCGCTCCAATTGTTTTTGTATCCATTACTTGAAGCGATCGCTGCCCAGCGCCCACGCTTTATTGGTGGCATCTCGAATAGCCGTTACGGTCGTTTCCGATAACCGCGAACGAAATAGTTGACGATACGCAGATGTCTTTGCTCTGCCGTAGTGCCAAGGCGGCGATACTCGTCATGCGCCGAAACCAACGCATCCTCTCGCCCCAGCGCGTTAGAGCCATAGTTCGACCACGGATATTCCGAGGGATGCTGAACCATGCTGGCACGCACCGGATTCACTCGATATAGCGCATACAGCTCAGTAGATACGCTTCGCTGTCGATCAACGCCGCACGATAGCGACCCTCCCACAATGTGCCGGTACGGCGATAGCACTAGTTGTAGTACCGCACGTAGTAGCGCCCAACCATCCGCATGGCCTTGCCGATGCTATCGTCGTTGTGCGGGGTGAGCAGAAGATGGGCGTGATTGGTCATCAACACACACGCATGCATATTGCAATGATGCTTGTCGCAAGCCGCGTTGCTTGTCCAGATAAAACCGGTAATCGGCTTCTGCACAAAAAATTCCTGAGCGGTTGCCACGCAAGATCACATGCGGGGGATGACCCGGAATAACAAAACGGGGGAGCCGTGCCATGACTGAAAATCCATTTTTATGATTGAGGTGGCAGGGACAAATTCACATCAGATCAGAATCAATCGAGTCTGACCCCTTTATTCCTGAAGGTAAAAAGCTGCCACCGGTCGCGATTCTTGAAGCGCGCGCGAAAAAATAAATTTTTAGGTGAATAAAAAAGCCCGCATATCGGGGCCTTTTTATTCAATTACTATTGTTTTTTGATCATACAGCTCGGTGATTATTGCAGTGTCACCTGTTGGATTTTTGACGTCGCCGCCGAATAATTGCCATCACCCCCTTGAATAGCCGAAATCTTGCATGTCCCTCGGGCCTTCATCGTCACGGTCGTGCCTGTAACGCTACACGTGTTCGTGGTAACCGAGATATACGTAATCGGCAGATTCGACGACACGGTCGCCGTCGGATTTACCGCAAACGTGTTATTTAATACAAACGGACGAGCGCTGGGGTTTTGTGTGGGGAATGTAATCGTCTGCACCGCTTTCGCGGTAGTGACGGTTTTTGTAACACGCAGAGCCGACGCATAAACACCGTTACCTACTTGATCAAAATTGATCGTGCAAGCCGTTGTGCCGCTCGTCATGGTGATGACGTTACCGCTATTCGAGCAGCCGCCAGTCGTAGTCACCGCAACCGGCGTGACGCTCGCGCTTGGAGAGACATTAAATACATCGCCATATTTTTTTATACCGGGCACCGATCCGGTGGTAATGACTTGATTGAATTTGCTTATGCTGCTGACGTTGGTGGCAGCCAAATAATTGCTATCACCGGGTTGACTGAAGGTCACCGTGCACGCTGCGGTCGCAGTATTCGACATAGTTATCGAGCCACCTGATAACGTGCAGCTTCCGGATACCGTGATGGCGACAGCAAGGCCGGAGCTTGAAGTGGCTGCCACCGGAAATGATGTGCCTTTATCTGCGTTTGCTGGCGCGGTAGTAGTGATTAAAATAGTTTGCGCTTGTTTGTCATCAGGAATATATGTATCGGAGATCTGAAAATCTGTGCGCCAAATATTAGATATTGCCTCAAATGCAGAACTACCATTCGTTGCGGTCATACCAAGTTGCGCGCCATCGAAATACCACTGTTGATCGTAACTCGCATTTGACCAGCGAACATTTATAGCATTGAGTACTTGAGTACCATTAATCCACAGCCGTGCAATCCCATCGAAATTACCCGGGGTATTGAGCTTAAGTTCCCATTGAACAGTAAACTCAGCGCCTATTGGGATTGAATATGAAGCCCCTATAATCCCATTTGGATCACCCGACCGATAGGATTGGTCGTAATAGGTTGAGGGCCAGTTGGGGAGATTTGGGTCAAATCCTTGAACATTTATTCCGACACCATTACACGCATTGATACCCGGTGCCGTTGCATTACCAAAGCCTGCATAAATATCAAGCATAGGAAATCCGGCTCCGCCGTATTCTGACACTCGATAAGCCGGGAATCTCACATCTTTAGATGGTCCGCAATCAAACGTAGAAGAACGATATTCTTTATATTTGACAAAGATATGCGTTGGGCGACCAGTGCTGTTTGAATAAGTTGGATCAAATTTATGGGCGATTACATCGGAGTCTTCTCTATTCACATACCCTATACGGTATGCATTTTTTGTATTGTCAGCGGGCCATAAATCAATTGCACCATGACCTGTTTGCCAATCAATATATTGCCATTTTGAGCTCATCTGAGAAACTGCAGTTGACTGAGATGTAATTGGAAGCGGGCCCCAAGTATATCCAGTTTTAAAATCATCAGAAAAAAGTATTGCTGCCCCTGACAAAGATGGAAGGAATAAAAGCAGCACCGATAACACGTTTTTTAGTTTTGGCATTAGATATAATTTCATAACCTATCCTTGGATCAAAAATGGTGGGAAGTTGCCAATCCGTAAAGCTGCACTCTATTAATGCAATGCTTAGCAAATTGTAGCAAGCAGCTTTATTGACGACAACAAGTAAAGAGTCTGTAAAAATTTCTGTGCAACAGTTCAGCACGGGAACACGGTCACTGTACTCGATCATAAACCGGTTCAACGCCGACTCAATCGCGTTGGTTGCACGTCCTTCTGGCTCTTGCAATCCTTCAGTAATTCGTCCAGGGCTTGTTTGGTCGGGACCATGTTCTCTGCTCCTTCGGCGACTCGCGCCAGTTTCTCAAAGAGCAGTTACACAGTTCAATTTACAGACTCTGTAACTCGCGTCCTCGTGAAGAAAAAGTAGAACACCGCCGTGCAAATGGTAAATCAAGGGGTCAGACTCCTTGATTATTCTTCCGTATTCTTAACGTTTGTGGTCATGAGCGTGGCGGATGAATTACTGAACGCTGCCGTTGTACGATTTCGGTGACGACAACGCACACTATCAACCACGTCGCCCCCGAACAAAAGCCCGCGAGCACATCGCTGAAATAATGCACCTGCAAAAAAATCCGGCTGCTGCCTACCAGCAAGATCACCGCGATTGCGAGCAATACGATAAGTAAATGCCAGCGGCGTTCGGTGTTGCAGATTGCGAGATACGCCAACATGCTATAAACCACCAAAGCACCGGAAGCGTGGCCGCTCGGAAAACTCCAACCTTCTGCGGCTGCGAAACCATGATCGTGCAATGGACGTAAACGTTGAAATAGCGCCTTCAATGCTTTCGTCAACAACGCATTGCCGATGATGGCAATAAGCCAGCTCGCCGCATACAGCCAATGTTTTCGCCACAAAAGACCGACCGCAACCGCAATACACAGCAGCGTGAGTACCAGCGTGTCGGCGAGATGTGTCGCAATCGAAAAAAACTGGTATGTGTTATCGCTCGTGGTTGCACGCAGCGCTCGCGCCAGCGCATGGTCGAACTGCCCTAACTCCTCGTCGATTTCCAGCGCTTCGGTGAGCTCGAAAAAAATCGACAATATAAAAAATACGGCGGCAAATCCGATTGCAACCGCCAACGCCAATGATTCCGCGATTTGCCAATTACGCAGGCGCCCTCGGAATAATCCTGCATCCGTAACGCGCAGGGAAAATTTCGCCACTGTATTGAATAGGCGCCATAGCCTGTCGCCGTAACGGGTGATGATTTGCCACAACGCGGCCACCAGAATCAGCATGGCCACCATGCCGGCCAGAAAAATTAACAACGCATGTTGCGCAACAAATTCGGCTAAATTTTCGACGGTCATGATCCACTCGAATCCGTGTTCTTCCATTTCCTACCGCTCAAACTATTACCATTTCAATATCGGGCTATCGGCTCAATCTGATGACAGCCTCAATATGTCCCGTCTGCGGGAACATATCAACCAGCGCACCCTGCTCGACTTTGAATTTCGCTGCGGTAAGAATGCCGAGATCGCGTACCAGGGTGTGTGGATTGCATGACACATACACAATACGCCGTAATTTTTTCATCGTTGCCAATTGCTCGCATAGCGCTTTTGCACCGGCTCGCGGGGGATCGAGCAGGGCCTGGGTAAATTCATCGCCGACTTGCGTGGCATTCTCGAATAGATCGAGCGCGCGAAATTCCGCATTCACATATTTTTCCGCATTTTCCGCCGCGCGCTGCAGCATCGTTGCGCTCGATTCGAAGCCCACGACATTTTTTGCAGTTCGCGCCAGCGGCAGCGTGAAATTGCCGAGGCCGCAAAAAAAATCCGCTACCGTATCGTCAGCACCGGGTTGTAGCCATTCCACCACACGCTGCGCAAGCAGATCGTTAACTGCGGGATTGACCTGCGTAAAATCGCGCGAGGTGAATTTAAACAGAGTTTTCTGACTCGGCAGCTCGTAGATCAATGCCGCGTCGTTACACTGCACATTCACAGCCTGACAGAGCGCAGTTAATTTCTCGGCATCGGCTTTTGGAAACGCGCGCTGCGCGTTCCAGGCAAGCGCCAACTTGCCGTTGCTATCGACCGCAATCAGCACTTCATCGATGCGTCGCCATTGCGACAATTGCTCAAGCCATTGCGGCAATACACTCAGCAACGGTTGCAGCCGCACATTGAGTAGCGGACATTCGGGCACCGCGAGCACACGATGGCTGTGCGCGGATTTAAAGCCGAGCACTGGCTTGTCGTTGTGCTCTGCAACAGCGAGGCGCGCGCGATGTCGGTAATGCCACGGCGCGGCGACAATCGCCTCACTCAAATCATTCGGCAAAAATGCTTTCAGCAGATGACGCAAGGTTTGCTGTTTATGTTCGCGTTGCGCCGCAATATCGAGCATCTGTAGCTGGCAGCCACCGCAACGGCCGAACAACGCGCAGTCAGGCTCGATCCGCTGCAGCGATGGCTCGATCACCGCAACGACTTCCGCCTCGGCAAATTCGCGTTTATCAACCAGCAATTTCGCGCGTACCGTTTCGCCGGGCAGCGCATTAGCAACAAAAATCGCTTTGTTATCTCGATAGGCGATGCCGCGCCCTTCCGCACTGAGTTTCGAGATCGTCAATTGCAGCTCGACGTTTGATGGCACCGCCGTTGGCTTTTTGGTTGCTTTAAAAAAAAGCGGGCCTGAATTTTTTCGACTCATATCGCTGCTACTTTTGTCATGTCATCTCTGCGTCTATTTGTTCGGTCTTCTATATTTCTTCAAAATGGGCGAGGCGCGGAAAATACAGCGCCAATCTGACCGGGCGCGAATCGAAGGCATTCACTAATTCGCGGTAGGTTTGCAATTGAGGTGAATACATTGTCGATTCGCGGCGGATGAATGCGTCGAGCGCTTCACCGGCATGTGGCAACGAACTTTTATAATCGATGATCCAACGCACGCCTTCATCATCGACAAAACTGCGGTCGAGCACATAGCGTTTGCCGCTGCCATTCAACAGCTCCCACTCGACCGTTGATTCAATATGCGTGTTCGTTAATAGCCAGCGACCGCGCTCATCGGCGAGCATGGTTGCGAGCGCTTGCGTCACCACGTCGACCGCCTGCTGCATTTCGCTAAGCCCGGTGCCGTGCTGTCGCAACACCTGCGCAATTAATGTGGCACGCACATCGATGCTGTATTGCTGCCAGCGTTCGATGCCATTGGTCACCAGCATTTCGAGCAATTGATGCAGCGCCGATCCGACGCGGGTTTCGAAGGTCGCCACCATCGGCCGAGGGATATTACTGTCGTTGGCAGTGAGCGGCGCTGCGACTGGAATAGGCCATGTTGCTGGTACGCGCTGCAATGTCGAATCTTTTACGGATTGAATTTCAGTGCTCGACGTAATGGGTGTATCGATCTGTTGCGCCGTTATATCGATCCACTTCACTTCCGCTTCAACTGCCGTCCAGATACGACTTAGCAAACTGTTCGTCGCGGGCGATTTAAATTCACCTTCGCTATTGGTCGAGAACAGCAAATACAACCGTTTGATCGCGCGCGTCGCGGCGACATACAACAGCCGCGTGTCTTCAAGCGCGCGCTTCTGCTTGTGCTCGTAATCGAGCCATGCGTAAGTCGGATCGTCAGTGCTCGTCGCGGAGCGCACTGCCATCGTCAATCCGAGTGCGCCGTCGTTCGCCAGATATTCGCTCCAGCGCAGCAATGGTTTGTCATCGCCGCGCGCGCCCGCATCGAGGCCGGGAACAATAACGGTATCAAATTCGAGGCCCTTCGATTTATGGATCGTCATCAATAACACGCGCGTTTGCGGCGCATGATCGGCACGCGCATACAAGCTGCGCAAGCGTTGTTCTAGATCGGTAAGATCGAATGCATCGGCGCGTTGCTCTATCAGATCGAGCAATATCTGCACATCATCGCGCGCATTCGCAGTGGTGATGAGTAAATTACCGCCGAGTGCGAGCCAGATACCTTCGAGCCAGCTGCGCAACGGTTTTCGTGCACGCTGTTGCCAGCCCACATCGAGTATTTTCGTTAGATGGTTAATACGCTGCTGCGCGAATTCACCGAGTGCGGAGACGATGTTTGCATCGTGCAATCGAGAAAATACGCTGTACTTCAAATCGCCGGTACCTACCCCTGCGATCAGCCTATGTAAATCCGCGTTATTCAAACCCACCAGTGGTGAACGCAGTAAGGCAAGCCATGCGATACGATCGGCCGGATTCAGCAACGCTTTCAATAACGACAGCATGTCAAGAATGTGCGAGCGCTGCCGTAACGGATCGATGTCGGTCGCACGAAATGCGATTTTCGCGCGCTGTAGTGCCGGAATAATTGCGCGCAGCTGGTTGCGCGTACGCACCAGTACCGCGATGGTACCTTCGCTAGTAATGGCGAGCGCGCGCTGAATCAATTGCACGCATTGTTCGGCTTCGGCGCTGCGCGATGGATCATTGCACATGCCGTACACCATCACTTCGCTATCGGATGTGTTGTCGTTAAATGCTTGCGAGGGTTCATACGGCACCGCGCCGCGCGCGATATGCTCGCTGTGCGGAAACGCCTGTTCGAATACGCGATTGATCCACTCGACCACACTCGGCGTCGAGCGGAAATTCACGCACAACGGCGCATCGCATAATTCGAGTTGATTGATGCCCTGCGCTCGCGCCTCGAGAAACAGGCCAACTTTCGCTTCGCGAAAACCATAAATTGATTGCATGCCGTCGCCGACGATAAAAAGCGTTTGCGGCGCACCACCACTCTCGTTGCTTTCCGCCCAACCTTCGAGCAATCGTTCGAGCAGGCGATATTGTGTCGCCGAAGTATCCTGAAATTCATCGATGAGCAAATGGCGAATACGATAATCGAGCCGCAGCATCAATTCGGTGGGATCAAGTTCATCGCCCAACGCACGTAAAGCCGACAGCGACATTTCGGTGAAATCGACCTCACCGTGCGTTTGAAATACCAATTGCAACTGCGCAACCGCGTGTCGCAATACCTGGGTCAGATGAACGAGCACGTGCCATTGCGTATCGGGATAATCGTGCGCGGGTAGATGCAAAATTTCATTCAGCACTTCGCGTAAATCGGTGTGTTGCGATAGCGCCTCCAACAAGGCCTGCATCGATTGTTTGCGCGTTTGAAATTCCGCTTTTTGCAGGCCGACACCTGGCGGAAAACCGAGCCGCTTATCGACCTGTTTGCGCCAATCGCCATCTTTCTTCAATAAAAATTCGGCAATGCCGTGCCAGCGTTCGACCGCTGCGGAATCACATTCGGGAAAATCGATGCAGCCGCGCAATGCCACCAACGGATGGTCGGGGTTTTCTTCTTGTAATCGTTGCGCGGCGAAATCGAGTAACGGTAATAATTCGCCGCGATAAATCAGCAAATGCGCGCGCGCTTTATGCAGAGCATCGCAGCGCACTTGGCGTAGCGTATGCTCAAGCAATATGCGCACGCTGCCGCCTTCGATAGCAGCACCACGTTCTATGCCGACAAAAAGATGTGGCAACCATTGATCGCGACGTGCGAGCAGATCGGCAAGTAATTCGTGCAGACGTTCGACGCGGTTATCGACGTGCAACAATAATTCCGCGAGGCTGTCGGCGATCGGCTCGTGCTGTTCAAGCTGCGCGAGCAATGCATCGATGGCAGCGCGATACAACGGTGCGGCCTGTTCGGTCACGCGCGGCTGGCCGCCGAATTGCGACAGCACCGGCATTTGTGCAGTCAGGCTCGCGCAAAAACCATCGATGGTTTGCACCCGCAGCCGCGCCGGATTATTCAGCAGATTCCACCCGCACTCGGCATCGCGTTGTAACACCGCCGCCGCGAGTTGCCAGGTTTGGCGTTTATGCGCTGCGACGGGTTCCGATAATTGCGCGGCACGCAATGCGTTCAGAATGCGCTCGCGCATTTCGGCAGAGGCTTTGCGCGTGAATGTGATCGCGAGAACTTCTTCGGGCTGTTCCGCGCGCGCCAGCAATGCCAGCACACGCTGACTGAGCAATTCAGTTTTACCGGAACCGGCCGGCGCGGTGACGCAGAACGAACGCGTCGGATCGAGTGCATCGAGACGTTGTGCTGCATCTATCGGCGCAGTCATTCCACGTCCTCCGCTGCATCGATCGCATCCATTAATTGATGATCGATGCGACATACGCTGGCCAGATCGCAAAAGTTGCACACACTCGGCGTTTTGGGATCGACCATCGCATTGCCGGCAATAAAATCGCGCGCAATGTTTTCCAAAATAATTTGCCAGCGCGCATTCAACGCCGGCCAACTTTCTGCGGCGTGCTCTTCGCCCAATTCCGCCGGTGCGCGAAATCCCTGCGCCTGCAGTGCGGTATCGCCGATGCCGACGAGTTGCGGTTTTTCGTTGCGCACCTGCGCGAATGCAATACCACCGACAGCGCTGCCAGCCGTCTGCAGCAATACGCTGTACAACGGCAATTGCGGTTCATCGGGACGTTCGCCGAGCCACTCGTCGATGCGGCAATTTAGATTTTTCGTTTTGTAATCGAGCACGACCAAACTGCCATCGTCGAGTCGATCGATGCGATCGACGCGCAATCGCAATTGCAAGCCGGCGAATTGCAGATCACGCCGTTGCTCGATCGCTTCGACAATAAAATTGCCGCGCTCGGCTTCGATATCGAGCCACGCTTGCAGCAGCCGCACCAGGCGAATTTTCTCGAGACTCAAAAAACGCGGACCGATGCGATGCGCATTTCGCTCACTGAATATTTTTAACGCGAACTCAGCTGCGCGCTCACACAGACCGTTGCGCTGCGGCTCGCTCAATGCGATCAGTGCGATGTGTGTTTTCAATTCGCGCCACACCATTTCGAGCGCGGTGTGCAGAATATTGCCGCGCTCGGCGGCATCGAGCCCGGCGACCGGCGCGTGCAACGCATGTGCGCCGAGCCGATGTTTGCCGAATGCGCGGAACGGGCACGCAGCCTGATCCTTGAATAACGCCGCACCACCATGCGCGCGTTCGCCGGCCGCAAATGTCGGTGCGTTGCGCGGCGCAAACGGCTCCAGCGCAAAGCGCGCGTTATCGCTTTGCCAGCGCTGGGTCGATGGCAACAGTTCGGTACAATCGCCGCTGAGTAAATCTGTTAGATCGATTGCCGGCAACGCGCTGAATAACGCACTCGGCGCGCATTCGACATCCTCACGCTCGCGCTGGTAGCTGACCACCACCTGCTCAGCACTTGCCAGCAGCGACGCGGTGAGTCGCTCCGCTATCGCATACTCACGCTCGGCATCGCAGCGCGGCATCCGCAACCGGCGCTGCAGATCGCGCGGCAACAACGGATGCGCGCTCGCCGCCGGTGGCCAACAGTCATCGCCCATTTCGCAAAGCCAGAGACCGGCAAATTGCAGCCCCGCCGCTTCGAGCACACCGAGCACCTGAATCGGCGTATCGGCGGTTTGCGGTTGAAACACTTGCGCCTGCAACAATTGCCGCAACCGCTGTAACGCCTGCGCGAAATCAAACGCATGGTCCAGCTGATCGAATTGCGCGAATTCGATCAGCGCTTGCTGCCAATGCGCGTGCTGTTGGTATTCAATGCTGTCGAGCGTGCGCGTGCCGGGCCAGCCGAACAGTACAAGCGCTTGCGCAAATTTTTCCGCCCATGCGCTCGCGGAAAAACGCGCATTACTCCAACGTTCGCGCCGCATGCGATCCGCGAGCTGTTGCAATTGCGCCGGTAACGGCCATTCAGGAAATTGTGGCGCGACTGCATCGGCGCAATGACGTACCTGCGCGGCGGTCAATTCAGCAACGCGCAGATCGGTGAGATTTTCAATGAACGCAACCATCGGCTCGATCGCATCGGCTGCGCTGAAAAACGGCGCATGCGTCAATTGCAGCAGCGTGGTCAATTCGATACGCGGTGCGGCGAGTTCAAGCAATTGCAATGCGCTTTGAATTAACGGCGTTTGCGCTAATGCTGCGCCCGCCGAAAAATTCATGGGGGGCAATTGCCGGGGCTGACCCGGTAATGCGTGATCGGGCGTCAGCACATCGAGCAGCACACGTTCAACCAGCGCGCGCTGTTGATTCAAATTCGGTACAACAATCGCAAATGGCCCCTGCGAATTTTTCTGTAATTGTTGCTGCACCCATAACGCGGCCGCCTGCACTTGCTGTTCGAGCGATTCACAGCCGACGCACACCGCAGTGCGTAAACGATTCGGCAATGCCAATTCGCGAAAATCGACCTGCTGCAACAAATGGCGATGCAATGGCGGCATATCGTCAAAACCGATGCCGATGATTTTTGATGGCAATGACAAGCGGCCTCGCAGTCCAGCCTCCACCACGCGTCGATCGCGCTCGGCGGCGACAATTGCAGCGTGCGTGGCGCACTCATGCTCGAAACGATCGAACCATTCGCAGAATGCGGCGGTGTCCGGTTGCGCGAGAAATTCATCGCGCACGTTCGGGCGCAATGGCAATTGCTGCCACCACGCCAGAGTGCGGTAGGCACTCGCACTCTGCTCGGCGGCCTGCGCTGGCCGCAGCAATGGCAACGATCCGGCGCGCACCGCCTGCTCCCACAGCGTCGCTTCCTGCACGGGACTCAGCACCCACAGACCGAGCGCGAGCGGATCGGCGCGAAAAATCATTTGCTGCCACAGCGATTGCAGCCAGTCGGCGATCGCCATGACCGGCGCGGCCGGCGCCGCTGTCTGGCCAGCCGCGAGCGCAATGCGAATGCGACTCGCCAGCCGCCGGTTCGGTGTCAGCAGCAGCGCGCCCTCCGCCAGCGCGGGGCGCAGCAACTCGGGATCGAATAGCAGGGTTTGCTGGGTCATGGAGTCGGCCGGAAGAAACAAGCCCGCATTGTAATGGTTCACGCATCCAAGTTAGTGCAGAAAAAGGCGGCACGAACTTGGGTGCCAGGGGCGCCGAACTGGGATGTTTTTTTTCGGGGCAGAAAGCGCCAGTTATCGAAGCCACAGGCACAAGATTCCCTCGGAGATCTCGCCGGTTACTCCGAGGAACGAATGCAACGAGCGGTCACTACATCGCCACGTTGCCCCGAAAGAAAAACATCCCAGTTCGGCGCTACCAGCTCCGGCAGTGCACCTTTAGTAAAAACCGAAATACCTGAAAAGAGCCAATTTGGGTACAATCGCCGGCCCTGTTATGAATCTGCCGTACGGAACCCGTCATGCCCGATAGCGTCGTCGAGAATTTAAATGTCACCGCTCAGGAGGTGTTGATCACCCCCGATCAGCTCAAGGCCGCGTTGCCGATGTCCGCCGCCGCGCGCGACACCATCACCCACAGCCGCGAAGTCATCCGCAATATTCTCGATCGCAAGGATCACCGCCTGTTCGTCGTGGTCGGCCCCTGTTCGATTCACGATATCGACGCCGCGCACGATTACGCGCGCCGCCTGAAAAAACTCGCCGACGAAGTCAGCGATACGCTATTCATCGTCATGCGTGTCTATTTTGAAAAACCGCGCACCACGGTCGGCTGGAAAGGCCTGATCAACGATCCGCATATGAACGACACATTCAAAATCGAAGAAGGTCTGCATATCGGCCGCAAATTGCTGCTCGATATCGCCGAGATGGGCCTCGCCACTTCAACCGAAGCACTCGATCCGATTTCGCCGCAATATCTGCAGGATTGCATTACGTGGTCGGCGATTGGTGCACGCACCACCGAATCGCAAACTCACCGCGAAATGGCAAGTGGCCTCAGCTCATCGATCGGTTTCAAGAATGGCACCGACGGCGGACTTGCAGTCGCGATCAACGCGCTGAAATCGGTCTCGCAACCGCACCGTTTTCTCGGCATTAATTCGCAGGGCCAAGTCGCGGTCATCCACACCAAAGGCAATGCGTATTCGCACATCGTATTGCGCGGCGGCAGCAACGGCCCGAATTACGATTCGGTGCATATCGCCCTGTGTGAGCAGGAATTGGCGAAAGCGAAAATCAAACCGAACATCATGGTCGATTGCTCGCACGCGAATTCGAACAAACAACCGGAACTGCAACCGCTGGTTATCGACAATGTCACCAATCAAGTGCTCGAAGGCAATAAATCGATTGTCGGCCTGATGGTGGAAAGCAATCTGTTCGCCGGTGCACAATCGATTCCCGAAGACTTGAGCAAGCTGCAATACGGCGTATCCGTCACCGACGGCTGCATCGGCTGGGATACCACCGAACAATCGTTGCGTGCAATGCGCGATAAGTTGAAAGAGAAATTGAAAACGCGAATTGCTTAAATCACCAAGAATAAAAAAGGCCCGCAAAATGCGGGCCTTTTTTATTTCCACTCATTCGTAGGGCGTATTAGCCGAAGGCGTAAATTGAAAATGCTCCATGTCGCCTGTCGTACTGAGCAGGCTCAGCGATATTACAAAATGTTACAATTTAAATAAATTGACTCGTAACCACTCTTGTGTTCGAATTCACCGCGCCACAGAGCAGATAACGCAACGAATAATTTCAATAATATTTTTCTCGCTTTTTTATGCCCCTCTTCAAACTGATTGTCGCACGCCCACTTGAGTACGTTGGCAAACGATGAATTAGTTTTCCCATGCAGTGCATTAACACTCAGTCATTGTCGTTAACAGTAGCCGCTGGACGATCGTTCGCGGTGGAATGCAAACGTTACGTTTATTGTCGACAACAAGGAGCGGTTATGAAAATAAAAAATCATGAAGCCTTTTAAGTTCGAGCAATCTGCGATGCGATCATCGTAGAGGCTGATCCTTTTTAACAGCTTTGGCACTAGGAGCTACGCCATGGATAACAGAATTATTACGAGGTTTTTGTTAAGTATTTTGTTAACGTTATATGCAACACTCGGTCAGACTTCTTCGTTTCGAACATCGATTTCGGTAAGTCCGCGAACCGATATTTTGTTCAGCCAGGGTTATGTCTACAACGACACGTTGGGAAATGTCGCGCAAAATACTGAGGAGCTCCAGAAACTCTATGTCAAACATGGAGCGACCGAAGTCTATGCACGTATAGCGACCAATCGTTTTAAATACAATATCGATGGCCTCGACCACAGCCTTCAAACAGCAAAGACCAAAGCGAGAATGGCTGTGCGACTGGGGCTTCCTTTGAATCCAGAATTGGGTGTTTTCAATCATTACGGTGATGTTTTAGGACAACCGGCGCCTGATTTTTCGCAATATCCTGAGATCTATCTGCCGGGGCCATGGATGTCGCTGAATCTCAATCAAATGAAGTTGGTGCTGATTCAGTATGGCGCCTTGGTCGCACGCGAAATTAAATCGACCGGCGTCACCGTTAACGTGTGGGATATCGGCAATGAAATCAATTTTGGTTTTGCCGGTGTCGCGCTGGGTAATGCGCCGAACAATGTCGATCCCGAAATCGCCAATTACCCGGATATAGGCAGCGTTTTAAGCCAGCCGGATGGTGGCCTGCAGTGGTTGAAAACTCACATGTGGAATTACGAAGCGCAACTTATGCGTGCCGTGCAAATCGGTATTCTTTCAGTTTATCCGCATGCAAAATTCGCTACCCATATCGCCACCATTCCGTTCAGCACGGTTTATACCAACGCTTTCTATACAACCATGCTGCAACAGGGTGCGCAGATCGATGTCGCAGGGTATTCGTTCTATCCCAGTCAATATTTCGATCCGCCCGATATGATGGCTTTCATTAAAACGGTAGTTACCGATACGGTGACTAGCTTTAATCGTCCCGTCTTCTTTGCTGAACAGGGATATCCGGCTCATATAATAACCGTCGGCGCTTTCGTTAACTGGAACTACATGACGCTGGGCTATCCATTCACAGAGCAGGGCCAGGCGGCGCTGCTGCGCGACATCACAGCATGGGGAAAAAACAATGGCTTGGCGGGTATTCGACCATGGGCTCCTGACGACATTGGACTGGATTGGGAGCCGTTCGCGCTCTTTAAATTGACGAGCGAAAAAATTGCCACCGCAAGACCGGCACTCGATGCCATTCAGGAAGGGTTGGCTCAATCACCTTAAAACGGCTAATCGTGATTGGCAAAAAGCCCGCTTCTGCGGGCTTTTTATTTTTCACTATTTACGATTGCACCAAACGATCAGCCTTTGAAATGCGGAATCACGTGCTCGCCGATATTGCGGATAGTTTCGAGTTGTGCCCATTGCGGCACGGTGCCCATCTGGCAGATAAACAGTACTTCGTCGGCGCCGGCTTCCTTTAAACGGCTGACGTAGCCGATGCAATCGTTGACGGTACCGTAAGCGTGGTTCGGGTTGAGCAGCGACATGGTGGGGTCGGAGAAATCCACTTCGAGTTTTTCGGTTGCCCAACTGGTTTTAATCACGGTCTGACCTGTGGTCGATTCCGTGGTGTCGTCGGTCCAGGCTTCATAGTCGGGTTTCGGACCGCCGGTGTAGTAATGCGCTAGCGATTCCATGAAATAACGCTGGCCACGCACACCGATCTTGCGTGCTTCCTTGCCGTCTTCCAGCACGATGGTTGGGCACAGCGCGGCGAAATTTTCGATCGGGTTGTAGCCAACCTGATCTTCCGGCTTGCGGTTGCGATAAGCCTCGCGGTAGATGGCGTTCTTGCGGGCGATTTCTTCAGGCCCGCCAAATCCCAGACACATTGCGCCCATGCCGCGGCTGCCGGCCTTCGTCAATGAATCGTCGTTGGTGCATGCCAAGTACATCGGCGGATGCGGGGTTTGCATCGGCTTCGGATGGATCGGGCGTTTCGGAAACTGCACATATTTGCCGTTAAATTCGATCTCGTCCTGCACCATGATGTTGGGAATCAGGTACATCATTTCGTCGATTTGTGGATAGATCTCGTCGACGTTGTAACCGTAGGCACCGGTCTCCTGCTGTGACCCACCCTTGCCCACGCCGAAGTGAACGCGGCCCTTGGACAACACGTCGAGCATGCCGATGTGCTGAGCCACCATAATCGGGTGATTCATCGCCGGTGGCAGACACACCACACCGTGGCCGATGCCGATGCGCTCGGTCTTGCCGGCGATATACGCCAGGAAGGTGCCAGAGGCGCTCATATGCGCGTAGTTCGGCATGGCGGTATGCATAACCGCCCATATCGTATCGAAGCCCATTTTTTCGGCGAGGATGCATTGCTCAACGCTTTCTTCGAATACACGTTGTTCGCCAGCGCGCGATGCGTCGACCGTCTGGGCTTCATAAATCAGGGAAAATTTCATTGGAGTGCCTCCACCGTGGTTATCGTATTTACTGTTTTTTTCATCGCGATTTCACACGCGTTGATAACAGTATTGTTCGGCGTCGGTGGCCCTGATTCGTCAATATTGAGTAGCCAAAACATTCCATTGATTCAGATCAAATTCCGCAAGCTGTATTGCGAATAATGAAATCTCAGTAACGCTTTTGCCCTTTGTATCAAGATTGAATAGTATGCCCAGCTACGCAGGCCATTTAATTAGGCCAAATATCCTAAATAAATAATTAAAAGCTGTGAGGAGTGATTCATGAGTCAAACGTTTTCCCCAAGCCGCGCTTGCCGTCTGCATGAAGTACCACAATGGGATATCGAAGCCGATGTGCTCGTCGTCGGTTTTGGCGCTTCCGGCGCATGCGCGGCAATCGAGGCCGCAACCAGTGGCGCAAAAGTCGTTTTATTCGAAGCCGCTTCGGGTAGCGGCGGTGCGTCGGCGCTCTCCGGCGGCGATATGTATGTCGGCGGCAACGGCGGCACGTTGCAGCAGAACACCGCAGGGTTCAGCGATTCCACCGAAGATCTCTACAACTATCTGTTGATGGCTGGCGGGCCCAACGCCAATGAAGCAAAGGTACGTCTGTACGCCGATAACAGCCTCGCGCATTTCGAATGGATTCAAGCGCAAGGCGTTGTGTACAAAAATTCTTTTATCCCGGAAAAATGCGTCGAGCCGTTTACCGACGATTGTCTGATCTGGTCCGGCAGTGAAGAGGCTTACCCATTTTCAGAAAAAGCCAAACCCTGCCCGCGTGGCCATACGCCGCAATTCATGGGTCAGGGCGCGGGCCGCTACATCATGGACAAACTACAAGAGCGTATCGAAGCGCTCGGCGTCGACGTGCGCTATACCACGCGTGCGCAGGCTTTGATTGCCGACGAATTTAACCGCGTGCGTGGGCTAGTGTTTCGCAGCGAGGGCCAAACGTTTTTCGCTCGTGCACGCAAAGGCGTGATCTTGTGTGCCGGCGGTTTCGTGATGAACCGTGAAATGGTCAAACGCCATGTGCCGATGCTGCTGCGCTCGAACGGCCCGATCGGCACCATCGACGACGGCTGCGGCATTCGCATGGGTATGAGTGTGGGTGCGGCTACCATCAACATGGGCGAAGGTTTCACCACCACACCGTGGTATCCGCCGTCATCGCTGGTCTATGGCATTTTCGTCAACGAACAGGGACAGCGCTTCATCAACGAAGACTGCTATCACGGCCGCGTCTCGTGGCACATCCTGCAACAAACAGGCGACCGAATTTTTCTGCTGCAGGACAACTCGACGTATGCGCGCAATGAATTCGCCGACATGTCGCGCGTCGATATCGCCTCGGTCGGAGAGAGCTGGGAAGAAATTGAAACAGAATTAGGTTTGCCGCATAACTCTTTGGTGAGTACGGTAAATCTATACAACGAATACGCCGCAAAAGGTGAAGACCCTCTGTTCAAGAAAGCGGCAAAATGGTTGAAACCGCTGACCGATGGCCCATTCGTCGCACTCGACTACAACATCAATCACGTGTTTTATTCGAGCTTCACGCTCGGCGGCCTCGATACGTTGCCGACCGGCCAAGTGCGCACCGAAGACGGCGAAGTTATTCCAGGTCTGTATGCCGCCGGACGCACCGCCTGCGGATTACCGAGCTGGGGTCAGGGCTACAGTTCGGGCATGTCGATCGCCGACTGCACGTTCTTCGGACGTCAGGCCGGCATTAACGCCGCGAAAGCGGAATCGCTGGATTGACGGGAAACGAGTAAAAGCAAAGGGCGCCAACAGGCGCCCTTTGTTTTCTAATCGAACTCACTCGATCGAGGTGATTTTCATCGTATTGGTGCCGCCGCCCTCGCCGACCTTATCACCGTAAGTACACAGCACCAGATCGCCGGCTTCGAGCAAACCCTCGCTTTTCAACTGCTCGATGCCTGAACCAAGCACATCGCGAATTACTTTCAATTCGGCGCTGACGAATACCGGCGCAACACCGCGATACAACGCCACGCGATTGAGTGTGTCTTCGTGGCACGACAGCGCGTAAATCGGCAGACCGGAACGAATGCGCGACATCCACAGCGGCGTGCTGCCCGATTCGGTCAAACACAAAATCGCTTTGACGTTATCGAGATGATTGGCCGCGTACATCGTTGCCATCGCCAGCGTTTCATCGGTTTTCTTGAAATGCACATCGAGACGATGACGCGAGGTGCGCGCCAACGGCTGTTGTTCGGCTCCGATAATGATGCGACGCATCGCCTGCACCACTTTCACTGGGAATTTGCCGGTCGCGGTTTCCGCCGACAGCATCACCGCATCGGTGCCATCGAGCACGGCATTGGCGACATCGAATACCTCGGCGCGCGTCGGCACTGGGCTTTCGATCATGCTTTCCATCATCTGCGTTGCCGTGATCACGGCGCGATTGAGCTGCCGCGCGCGCAGAATGATTTTCTTCTGCACGCCGATCAGTTGCGCATCGCCGATTTCGACGCCGAGATCGCCGCGCGCAACCATTACCGCATCGGAATGCACGATGATTTTGTCGAGCGTCGCGTCGTCGGCCACCGCTTCCGAGCGTTCGATTTTCGCGATCAGGCGCGCGTTGCAACCACACTTTTCCGCTGCCTGGCGCGCCAGGTCCATATCGTCGGCGGATTTCGGAAACGACACCGCGAGATAATCGAGATTGAGTGTCGCTGCAAACTCGATGTCGACGTAATCCTTTTCCGTCAGCGCGGGTGCGGATAACCCGCCGCCGCGCACGTTGATGCCCTTGTGCGCGGTCAACGTCCCGCCGGTGATCACGCGCGTATGAATGCGTTGACCTTCGATACGCTCGATACCGAGTTCGACGCGACCATCGTCGAGCACCAGCACCTGCCCCGCTTTGCAATCGTTCGGCAGATCCGCGTAGGTGTAACCCACCGTATCCGCAGTACCCGCTTTTTCGGCGATCGCGCCATCGAGCACAAACAGCTGACCGGCACTCAGTTCGATACGTTTTTCGATGAAGCTGCGAATGCGAATTTTCGGACCCTGCAGATCGCCGAGCAGCGCGACATAAGCACCGAGTTCGCGTGCCACCGCGCGCACGCGCAGCGCGACGGCGCGATGACCATCGTGATCGCCGTGCGAAAAATTCAGCCGAAAAACATTGACG
>Ga0070669_100000797_pt1 | contig 22892 bp, 18 predicted proteins | sample KBSS53metaG_FD_64680 | JGI IMG/M metagenome (GOLD analysis project Ga0070669, IMG submission 64680) | Switchgrass rhizosphere microbial communities from Kellogg Biological Station, Michigan, USA - KBS S5-3 metaG | ecosystem: Host-associated > Plants > Roots > Rhizosphere > Soil ...
TCGCAAGCAGCGAGCGCGACTAAACCGACGATGAGCGAAAAGAGAATTGCATTCGAGAACAACATGGAGACGCAGTCGGGGTCTTTTGCAACCCAGTAACGATGCGCCTGAGTGAGGCCAAAGGTGACCAGCATCGCAGCCACCGGCGGCCACAACATGACCACCAGCAGATCGCCGCGACCGGCCGGGCCGAGCGCCCAGGCGCTCAACAGACTCGTGAGGACACCGCACAGCAGAATCAGTGCGTTGGCGCTGAAAACCAGTTTGATGTTTCTTGCAACCATGCTTGTTTTTACTGGGACCGCGGGCATCCCGCCCGCAGTGATGCGTAACCCCAATCGATCAATATCAAAATCTATTCTCGCTAACGCTCTTGCGGCGGGACGCCCGCGGTCCCAGTAAAGCGTTGATGCCCTAAACCGCGCCTTCGGCTGAAATGATCGCGGGAATGGTGCGCAGCAAAATCTTGCAGTCCAGCGCGAGCGACCAGCGATCGATGTACTCAAGATCGAGCTGCATCCATTCTTCGAAAGACAAATTGCTGCGTCCTGACACCTGCCACAAACAAGTCAGGCCCGGCTTGACGCTAAATCGCCGCTTCTGCCAAGCCACTTCCAGTCCCAGCACGTCGCGCATCGGCAACGGCCTTGGTCCAACCAGGCTCATGTCTCCGAACAGCACGTTAATGAGCTGCGGCAGTTCGTCGATGCTGAGTTTACGCAGCAGCCGCCCGACGCGAGTCATGCGCGGGTCGTGACGAATCTTGAAGGCCGGACCGTCAGTCTCGTTGAGGTGTTCAATCTCTTTTATGCGCGCTTCCGCGTCAGCGGTCATCGTTCGAAACTTGATCATGCGAAAGCGGCGCTTGTTGTAGCCCATGCGCTCCTGCACGAAGAAGATTGGCCCCGCCGAATCGAGTTTGATCACCACCGCGACGAGCAGCAGCAATGGCAACAACAAAACGAGCAGGATTAACGAGCCGACGAAGTCGATCACTCGTTTGGCTTCGGTGCGCCAGCTGATCGAGGGAGCGCTTTGCAGGGACACGAGCGGCGTGCCTTCAAATTCCCAGGCTCGCGAGCGCGCCAGTTTGTGCGGAAACAAGTCCGAGAACAGGTGCACCATGATTCCCTGCTCTTCCAGGATCGTGATGGCCGTTTCGATTCGCGAGTATTGCGACTTCACCGGCAGGGTGATGAAAACTTCATCGATTACTTCGTTTTCGATGATGTGGGCCAGGTCTGAAATGAAGCCGAGCCACGGTACGTCAAACGTCTTCGGATCTTTCAGCCGTCGTTCCTCGTCGACGTAACCGACGAGCCGATAACCGAGGTCGGTTCGCTGCGCAACGTGTTTCGCCAGCCACTCGGCGCGTGGTCCGTTACCGATCAGGAGCAGTTTCTTGATGTTGTGTCCGCGCAGTCGCAGCTGCCGCAGATGCATTCGCAGCAAAACTCGCATGCCGCCAATCAGGGTGATCACGATCGCGGCGATACAAACCGTGGTGCGCAGGTTGATGGTTTTCCAGCGGCCCACCTGCGCCACAATCAGCAGCGCCACGAGCGCCACAAAAACCGCGCGGCAAATTTCTTTTAATTCGTCAGCAAAACTGCTGAGGCGGTGAGACTGGTAAAGACCCTGCAGTTCAAACGCGATGTACCAAATAATTATCAGCAGTCCGCCGAGCAGGGCGTTGCCGACTTTGATTCTGCTTGAAAGAAAATCAACCGCGTAGGCCGGCACGCTCGCTTGATCCGCAGGCGCATAGTTGATGACAATCGCAAGCCACAACGCCACGAGCATTAGCCCGAGGTCGGTCATCTTCATGAAGAAGTTTGCCAGTTGTCCGTAGCGCGTGGTCATTGCTGGGTCAACGAATCAATGGATTCAGGAAGGCAGCTAAACTTGCGAGCCTGACGTAGCGCTCGATTTTGCTGATGCGGTTGCGCGGCACCAGGATCATGTCGCCGGCCTGGAGCGTCAGATCGTTTTCCAGGTCGCCGGTGCGCCGCAGCGTTTTGAAATTCAAAGTTTTTACTTCGGCAGTATCGGAATTCAGTTTGCGAAACACGATGATCTGCGACGACCGCGCACTGTCTTTAAAACCTCCGGCCAGCAGCACTGCTTGAATTGCCGTCAGGTTTTCGCGCAGCTCGAATTTACCCGGCTGCGGCACTTCGCCCGCGACCACGACATAAGGTTTTTGAAACTCCTTCAGGACTACGGTCAGTTCGGGCGACGCGAGCCGTGCGCTCGCTTTCGCGAGAATCAATTCGCGAACTTCTTCCAGGTTTTTCCCGGACACCTTCACGTCGCCGCCAATCTGCAACGAAACGTAACCATCAGGCTGTACCGAGATCGTCTGATTGAATTCGGGCGTGTAGCGATATTGAATGTCGAGCACGTCTCCGGGATGCAGCACGTAGCGTTCTTCCACCCCAAACGCGGTAAGTTTCGGCGCATGGCGTTCGCGCGTTTGCGTTTGCGCGCTCGCAGCTACGCTCAGGCTGACCAACAAAAACACGACGGCGATGAGTTTTCTAAACATGGCGGCGCTTACAATCTGCGGTATAACCAGTCAGGAACCGGGTATTGTCTTTGGTTAAGAATGAAGCCGAGAAAATTTCCCCCGGCGCCTTCGATCGTTTGTTGGCACCGTTGGATTTGACCCCGGCGTGTTTGTCCCGCCTTCACGACCACGCTGACTCCGTCAACAAGCGGCGCGAGGGTGATTGCGTCTGACGACACTGCCGGCGGCGCGCAATCGATCAGCACGTAGTCAAAATTCCAGCGCAACGCGTCGAGGCAGGCATTGCGATACTCCGGATTAGATTCCCAATCACCCGCTCGCCTCTGGGCGCGAACTCCGGCAAAAGTCACTGGCGCTTCCGGACATAGGATCAGCAAGTTTTCGATTTCGGTTTCTTCACAATGACGCGCAATGTGTTTTGGCTCAGCCAGGAAAAGATTTTGTAAGGCACTGGCGTCGACGCGCAGCACGCGCTTCTGTGTTTGCGCCGCCAGCTCCCGGGCGATCAGATCAACCACGTCGCTGACGCCTTCATCGGCGGTTGCTGAGGTAAACGCCACCACTCGATGCCGCAGCTTGCCGCGAGCGTCGATGGCCTGAAAAACGTTTCTGATTAGTTCGAGATAAAATCCCACTTGGTTCTCTTTCCTCAGTGCGCGAAGGTGCTCTGCGCGTCGGAGACGCGAAGGTGATCTGCGCGTCGGAGACCCGAAGGTGGTCTGCGCGTCGGAGACGCGAGCAGATCTTAGCCAGAGGTGAAACCTCTGGAACGCGATCGGGTTTTCAAATCGCGCACTGAAGGTGCGCGCAGACTTCTTCGCGCGCTTCCAGCGCGCCGATTAATTCATCTTCTGATCCAGACGTTTCACGTCTGGCTACCTTCGATTCGCCGCTCCGCGGCGGAATTCTTCGACTCGCCGCTCTGCGGCGGAATTCCGAATTCGTTAGCTAGTCGCCTCCAATAAACTCGAGTTGTGCTTCATGCACGATCTGTCGTCCTCCGGCCCTTGCCTCTGCAACTTCATCAACCTTCCGCGGTCCAGCTGCGCGGCCATTCTTTCCGAGCGTCGCCAACACAGTCTTGCCTGTTAACGTTTCCAGCTCCTCGGGTGTCAGCACCGTATCCCGCATAAACTCCGCTACCGCAACGCCACCCAGGCTCAACAAGCCGCCGAGAAAAAGTCCCAACAGCAAATTCAGCGGCCGGTTTGGTCGCACGGGAATTTGAGGCCGCATCGGCGCTTCGGCTACCGACACGTTCGTGATTTTGTTTTGATCGAGTTCGTCGGTTATGCGCGCTTCTTCTTCTTTCTTTTTGTAGAGCTGATAGTTTTCCGCGCTTTCTTTCACTTTGCGATTCAGGTTGTCGTACTCCGCCGTGATGCCTTCGAGTCGCGAAAGCTGACCTTCATACTGGCTCACCTGCCCGCCCAACATTTCCAGACGGCCCTGCGCTCCCGCCTGATCGACACGCGCGCGCGCCAGTTCTGTTTCCAGTGTTTGCCTTAATGGATTCAGATCGGTTGATTGTTCAGTCGCGGATTCGCCCGAGGCTTTTTCCATCGCGGCGCGCGTCGTGTTGATCTGCTGATCTACTTCTTTTACCAACCGATCGTCGGCCTTAAATTTCGTCAACAACTGCGTCCGCTTGTTCTGCAGTTCGACCATCATGGTGTTGAGGTGTTCAGTCGAAAACTGATTCGGAAGCGCGCGCCGTTGCGTCACAATCCTAGGCGCGACGGTTTCCAATTGCTGCTGCACCTTGGCTATTCGATCGTTTACCTCACGGAGAAACGCCTGCGTCTCGAGATACTTCGATTTGGCTTCGGTCAGTTTTTGGACTGTCTGTTCCTTTTGCTGCGTCAGCGAAACCACATTCATCGACTGCTGAAAACCCGAAAGCTGTTTCTCCGCTTCCTGCAATTGAGTCTCTGATTGCTCGGCCTGGGTCTTGAAAAAATCGTGTGTGCCCGGCGGCCGGTGTAGCTTGACGTGCTTGTCGAGATACAAATCTTGAACTTTGCGCAGCACTGCGGCGGCCTGTTCGGGAGACGCCGACGTGTATTTGATCTCGATGATGTTTGCCTTCTTCACCGGGTTGATCACCAGATCCTTGCGCAACTGCGTGCGCGCGGCCTCTGCCATCGCGGCCTGAGTCCGCGGCGGTGTCCTCAGTCCGAGTTTGGCCATTAGGGATGATGTTTGCCCGTCTAACCCGCACTCAGTCACGACCTGATTCAAGAGGTCTTCGCTGGTGAGTAGTTCAATTTCGGAATTGATCTGGTTCTCGGAAACCTCGTTTTCGAAGTAGGTGCCGGCTGTGCCCGTGGTGCGCTCGGGCGTGATGGGCACGTCGGAGCGCGTGTTCTTCACCAGAATCTTCATGTGCGCTTCGTATTCGTTGGACATCAGGAACGTGATCACGGCGGTGCCTACGACGACGGTGAGAAAGGTGGCGCAGATCAATAGCTTGTGACGGAAGACGATGCCTGCCACGTCACGCAGGGATATTTGGGCTTGCCCGTTTTTGCCGACGATGTGGTTGTTCATAAACAAAGGCTGCAGAGGATTTAAAAGGACAATCGGAGGGTTATTCCGGTTTCCTGGAACTTGGTTCATAGACAGCGGGCTCGTTCAGTTTTTTCCAGGAAAGGGCACAAAGTAGGGGCGGACCTATGTGTCCGCCCGTAGAGTTCAGACAATGGCAGGGCGGACACACAGGTCCGCCCCTACAAATAGGAAACTACCTGTCAATGACGACGTACTGCGGTGCGTTCGTGAGGTTGAGCGTTAACGTTGATTGATTCGAATCCTTGCGCGCAATTACTTCACCGGTGTGACCGATGACTCGGCACGTACCTTCGCTTACTGGAATAGTGACTGTCCTTGCAAACCACGACGTTGTCCAAGCCGCGATTCTCGTCTCGCCGTTGGCTCTGAACATCAGCACGTAATCATCCGGCGTGAGCGAGGGGCGGGATATTCTTTCTGCAAAACGAAAGCCGCTTAAAACGCTCGTCAACGTTTTCATCGCCCGGTAGGCAGGCTTCGCGTCGTACACCGGTTCGCGATTTTCGTAGTAGCGCGGGCGTACGGTTCCGAAGTGATGCTCGATTTGCGTTGGGTCGTGACCGTCGTCTTGCCAGTCGTACCAGATCGAAAGCGAAACTCCCTGCGACTGGTTGATCAGCAGTTGGCGCGCCAACAACGCCGACTGCTTTGCCTCATCCCCATTGAACGACGCAGCTGAGTATCCCCACTCGCTCGAGATAATCGGCACGCTTTTGCCAGCCGGCGCGTATTTTGTGATCAGCCGCCGCAGTCGCGCGTAGTCGTCAACGACGGTCTCCGGATCTGTCTTGCGGTAAGGATGGACCGAAACGGCGGCCCAATATTCAAGCAAGCCTGCCCGGAAACACGCTTCGACAAACTCCAGATCGAAGCCCCAAACTGCCGGCCCGATAATTTCTTCGGCGGGTGCCACCGCTCGAATCGCACGTGAAGTTTCAAGCGCCAGCGCGACGTAATCGGAAACTTTTGGACCGGGCGTCCAGAAACCGGTGTTCGGCTCGTTATAGATTTCCCACGAGATGCCGCGGCCGCGATATCGCGACACGGCAGCGGCGGCCCAGTTTGCAAAGGCGCGCCGGCCAAGTGCTGAATTAGGCGCATGACCGTCGTCGTACAGACTATTTGCGTAATCGAGAATGAAGAGCGCTCGAATGTTATATTCGTCGAGCGCCTGCAGGAGCCGATCGTAAGCTGAGAAGTTGTACTTGCCTTTTTCAGGTTCGGTGCGCTGCCAGACGAGGTCCATGCGGACCCAACGAAACCCGGCGGCGGCGAGCATTTTAACTTCTCCCGTATCGGGATCGGTAAAGTGAACGTTGACGCCGAGCGCTTCGGGGAACGCCGGCGCTGAGGCGTCGCTGGGCCACGGCGCCGACGGCTGCGCGTTGAGCGCACAGGCCGAAAGCGCTAGCGACAGTAAGCATATGAACGCAATCGCTCGCATAAGAGAGATCAAGAAAACAACGAATCGGGAGACGCATCCACAGATTACGCAGACTTCACGGATTTAACCGAGTACTAAGCAACTTCGTGTCTCTTCGTGATTCTGGTTCGTGTAATTTCGTGGTTAATCAGTGTAATCATCGGAATCTGCAAATAACCCTATGACCGTAACTTCAACCGTCGACATCCGTGCGTGCTTCCCTGCGCTTGAGCGCGTTCACAATAACTTTCCGGTTGCCTATTTCGATGGGCCAGGCGGAACGCAAGTGCCACGGCAGGTCGGCGAAGCGATGACTGACTATCTTTATTATCACAACGCCAACACGCACTGGGCTTATCCGACCAGCGAAGAGACGGACCTCGCGCTCGAGCAGGCTCGCCACGGCTGCGCCGATCTCTTCAACGCCTCGCCTCACGAGATCGCATTCGGCAACAACATGACCACGCTAACGTTTCATCTGGCGCGGGCCCTGGGCCGGCAGTTTCAGGCGGGAGACGAAATAATCGTCACTGAATTGGATCATCACGCGAACATCGCGCCCTGGCAGCGGCTGGCGCTCGAATCCGGACTCAAGATCAAGAAAGTGAAGCTTGTTCCTGAGACCGGACAGCTGGATTGGGTCAACTTCGAACAGTTGCTGACGAGTCGCACGCGGCTGATTGCATTCGGGGCCGCCTCGAACGCTCTCGGCACAATTAACGATGTGGGTCGCGCCATCAGCTCGGCGCGATCGATCGGTGCGCTCACATTCGTGGACGCGGTGCACTACGCGCCTCATGAACTTGTTGATGTCCGGGCACTCGACTGCGATTTCCTGGCGATGTCGTCGTACAAGGCTTATGGGCCGCACGTCGGCGTTCTATTCGGCAAGCTCGCGCTGCTCGAATCGCTCGACTTTCCCAAACTCATTCCCGCGCCCGACGCGCCGCCGGAGAACGTTGAAACGGGAACGCAGAATCATGAAGGAATCGTCGGCGCGGGAGCGGCGATAGATTTCATGGCCTCGCTCGCTGAAGGCGATACGCGGCGCTCGCGTCTTGCCGCTGCCTATGCAGGCTTGCACGAGCGAAATCTGAAGCTGACGCGCGATCTGTGGGAGGGCGTGTCTGCCCTGAAAGGCGTTCGCCTTTACGGACCCTCACCGGACGTGGCACGAACACCGACCATCGCATTCACGGTTGAGAATGTCAGCTCGACCGAGGTGGCGCGGAGACTGGCTGCGCGCGGCTTGTTTCTGTCGCACGGAGACTTCTATGCGGCCACGGTAGTCGAGCGGTTAGGTTTAGGCGAGGAAGGTTTGGTGCGCGCCGGCTGCGCCTGTTACACGACTGAAGAAGAGATCCAACGATTGGTCGAAGCGGTCGCTGAAATAGCGAAAAGCTAAAACCGTAATGTCCGACGTCTAACGTCCAACGTCCTTCAAGCAGTTTAGAGTTCAACCTTTAGGTTGTGGCTTCGAAACAAAAGGACAAGCTGAAGCTTGAATTCTAAACTGCTTGAAGGACGTTGGACATTGGACATTGGACTCTATTCGCGAACAGCATTGATGAAATCGGCGAGCAGTCCGTACGCAGTGCTTTGCAAGTTCGGCCGGTGCGACGTGACGGTCAGCCCCGGCATCATGTCCAGCTCAAAATGAATCGCCAGCGACGTTCCTCTCACGCCGCTGAGCGGATCGGTAGCCGCGACTTGTTCTGGACGCACTGTTGCCAACAGTTTTCCATCACCCAGCAACTTCGCCCGCGCAACCAGCTTGTACGGTTTACCTTCCGCGCGCGCCGCTTGCACCTGCTGCGGCGTTAGCTCGCGAATTCCCTTTCGCTCCACGTCGCCGGGCTTCAAAGGAATGTTCATCAGCACACTCGCGAGCGCGCAGACCTTCACCGTGGCGTCCCAACCGTCAATGTCATGACTCGCGTCTGTTTCAGTTACGCCCAATTCCTGTGCCGTTTTCAGTCCTTCTTCAAACGAGCGGCCCGCCTCCATCGTCTCGATGATCACGTTGGTAGTTGAACTGAACACGCCGCTGAAGCCGCGCAATCGCGCCGCGGGCAACGTCTCGCGAAATAGTGAAAAGACCGGCGCACTATCGAGCACCGCTGATTCGAAGAGGAGACTCCGCTTCTGGGACCGGGCAATCTCGGCGAGCTCGTGATAGCCATGGACCAGCGCGCCCTTGTTGGCGGTAATCGCGTGCGCGCCAGACTGGAGAATGCTTCTTAGATAATCGATCGCGGGCTGACCGGTTTCCGGGTTGAGTGAGGTTGTTTCAAAGACAGCGTCGGGTTGCGCTGCGCGCAGCCATTGCTCGATGTTGTTCGACTGAGTTGCATCAACGGCGGGCGTCTGAGTTTTGAGCAAGCTCGCGATGTCAAAACCCGCGGGGCTATCGCCGTCTTGCGAAGGGGTCAACCAGCCGATGCGCCGGCTGGCCACACCTGTAATTTTGAACTCGATGCCGTACTGCTCTCGCAATTCCCCTGACTTAACCGCGAGCAGACGCGCCAAGGCACGACCGACGTTGCCGAAGCCGAGGAAACAAAGATTGTATTCTTTCATGCTTACCTAGCGACCCAGGCAAAGTTATACTTAAACCAAAGACAAGCTAACAGGACTCACAAGCTGATAAAACAAAAGAATGCTGGCAGCGATTTGGCAATCTTGTTAACCTTGTAAATCCTGTCAAACTCGATTCAGCATGAAACAATACCACGACCTGCTCAAATCGATTCTCCAGAATGGCAGCGAGCATCACGACCGCACTGGAGTCGGGACGATCTCGCACTTTGGCTTCCAAACGCGTTTTGATCTTCGCGAAGGGTTTCCGATTGTGACCACGAAGAAGATTCCCTTCCGCTGGATTGCTGAAGAACTCTTCTGGTTTTTATCGGGCGACACCAATGAAACCAACCTGCGCGCGAAAGGCGTTGACATCTGGGCCGAGTGGGCCGACGCGGAACACACCGCGCGCTTCCATCGCGAGCCCGGCGATTTAGGTCCAGTGTATGGCTATCTCTGGCGCTCGTTTGGCGGTGACTACCCGCGGCGAAATGGTGTCGATCAAATCGCACGTTTGATCGCGGAGATCGAGCGCAATGCTAATTCGCGCCGGTTGATTGTAACCGGTTGGGACCCGCGACAGGCGGAGAACGTCGATCTACCTCCGTGTCACACGCTGTTCCAGTTCAAGGTGGACCACGGCCTCTTACACTGCCAACTTTACCAGCGTTCGGCCGATGCATTCCTCGGTGTGCCCTTTAACATCAGCTCTTACGCGTTGCTCATGCACATGATTGCGCACGTGAGCGGTCTCGAAGTTGGCGAGTTTGTTTATACGCTTGGCGATTACCACATCTACCAGAATCATCTCGCACAAGTTCAGGAACTGCTTGCGCGCGAGCCGCTGCCATTGCCGCAACTGGAAATTGTTGACGAGGCAAAGCGGTTGCGCGGGCTGCAGGGACTGCTCGATATTAGCTACGCCGATTTGAAGCTGGTCGGATATCAATCACACGGAAAGATTGCCGCCGCGGTCGCGGTCTGACCCCGCGGCTCTGCCGCCTTCCGTGCGGAAAGGCTTTGCTTTTCCCGAAAGAGTCTAACCAGGATATTAACTTTCGTGTAGTTTCGTTTTGCTTCGAGTTTTTAGTGGTCTTGATTTAGAACCACACTAGTAATCCCAACCACGAAAACGCACGAACAGAAATCAAAACACACGAAAGTTTAGCTAACTTATGATTATTGGAATTGTTGCGGTGGACAAGAATGGCGCGATCGGCAAAGGCGGTAAGCTGCCGTGGCATTACTCCGCTGACCTGAAATTCTTTAAGGAGACTACCACCGGCAATGCGGTGGTGATGGGTCGCAAGACCTGGCTCACGCTAAAAAAGCCGCTGCCGAACAGGCTGAACATCGTGTTAACGCGCCAAGCGACGATCGAGCCGCAAGATTCCGTCGTAGTTCTGCGCGACGTTGAATCGGTTCTAGCTTTAGCGAAAACTTTAGCTACCGATCTGTATGTGATCGGCGGCGAGCAAGTCTATCGCTCGTTCCTTCCTAACATCGATCGTTGGATTGTCACGCGGGTGCCGTTGATTGTTGAAGATGCCGACGCCTTCGTGCCGGCGAATTATCTCGAGGGCTTCCACGAGACGGGATCGAAAGAGCTGGAGCCAAACCTGGTGGCGCATTTCTACGAACGCACGCCCGGCGCTTAAACCAGCGAGCCCGTATTCCCCAGTCTTAAATCCAGCACATCGTGCCGCGTAATGATTCCGGTGATGCGGCCATACTCTTCAACTAAAACGGCCGGACTCGTTTGTAGCCGCTGCGTCACTTCCTGAGCGCTCGCGTCGACGTCCACCGTGGGAAAGCTCGCCTCCATCACCTCGCTCACTGCCGCTTCCAGCAAATGCCGATTGCGCACAACTTTCGCGAGCACCCGGTTTTCTCTGAGCGAACCAACCGGACGTCCGTCTTCGAGCACCGGAATTTGCGTGAGACCAAGCTCATTCATCTTATTCAGCGCTTCGCCGAGTTTGTCCTGCGGCTTTACAAAAACCAAAGACTGCGGTGCGTTAACGGCCTTCGTGCCGCTGATCAAGCCGGCCGTCATTCGTTGCGGCTCGAGCAGGCGCTTCTCTTTCAACCACTCGTCTGAGTGATGTTTGGTCAGATAGTGCTCGCCGGTATCGCAGACAATGAAAACTACGACTGCGGATTCATCCAGGTCGCGCGCCACTCGCAACGCCGCCGCCAGATTCGTGCCACTTGAACCGCCACAAAAGATTCCTTCGGTTCGCCCTAGCTGCCGCGACAGCTCAAACGATTCGCCGTCAGTTACATTCACGACTTCATCCACATACTTGATGTGGACGTTAGGCGGCACCACTTCCTGGCCGATACCTTCGACCAGATAAGGCGTGGTCTCAATAATCTTTCCCGTATCTTTGTAAGTTTTGAAAATCGATCCAAACGGATCGGCGCCAATCACTCTCACGTTCGGATTTTTCTCTTTCAAAAAACGACCAGTACCTGAGATCGTTCCACCGGTTCCGATGCCCGCTACGAAGTGCGTAATCTTGCCTTCTGTCTGGTCCCAAATCTCTGGGCCGGTGGTGCGATAGTGCGCTTCCGGGTTGGCCGGATTCGAATACTGATCGGGATAAAACGAGTTGGGAGTTTCGCGTGCGATCCTTTGTGCGGTGGAGACGTAGTGATCGGGCGTTCCCGGTTTCGCCGATACCGGGGTGATGACGACATCAGCGCCGAGAGCTTTCAGGTAGCGCGACTTCTCAACCGACGCTTTGTCAGTCATTACAAAAATGCACTTGTAACCCTTGACTGCGGCCGCGAGCGCCAGACCAATTCCCGTGTTTCCTGAAGTTGCTTCCACGATTGTTCCGCCCGGTTGCAGTTTCCCTTCGCGCTCGGCTGCTTCAATCATCGAGATGCCGATTCGATCCTTGACCGAAAAGCCCGGATTCAGATTTTCCATTTTTGCGAGCACCGTCGCGCTGATGCCGCGTGTCATTCGGTGAAGCCTCACAAGCGGCGTCCGGCCGATCAGTCCCAGAACATTTTCGTAGTAGTGCATTCTCTTCTCCGCAACAATTGGTTGGTCTGTTTCCAGCATGACTCTTTCTAACAGAACTTCGGCAGCGACGCTATTTCAGAAGCGGCTCCTCACATAATTTCTTAGCAATTAATTCACCGGATGCGCGATTACCGGCGACATTCCAGTGGCCGTTGCCGATATTTTCCCCAAAGCCGTGCAGAAACATGTTGTTTTGTTGGGCAAAAGCTTGCAAGTCCGGCGCGAGGGTGATCACTGGAATTCCTTCGCGTGCGCCAAGCGCCTTGATGCGATTATCAGGATAGAACAGATCGGTTATTCCGAACCGATTCTTAAAACGTTCGCGCACTGCGGGATCCGGCAACACCTGCGGACCATTGCTCAACGTGACCACGACAAACTTCGCTCCGCGCGCAGCAACCTCGTCGCGTATTTGCACAATCAACCCTTCGGTGACGTGCCAGGCATCATTCCAAACGGCGTTGTTCGGTTCAAGATAAACGAGATTGTCGGTGCCAAGTTCTTCCGAGCGCGCAAACAGGTCAGACTTGCCGGCGGATCTTTGCGTGTCGCTGCTGGTGCTGCTGGGTGCTGGAGTCGCCGATGATGCTGGTGGGGTCGGCTGGGCCTGCCGTTTTGCACGCCACGACGCGAGTAGAACCTTCAATCCGCGCTGTCCTTGCGTTATCGCCTGAACCAGTCGCGAGTGCGTACGCAGCCACGGTCCAATACGTCCAATCCGGGAATTGCTAAACGCGAATGCACGCGAATGCTTGAAGGAATCGTCAAGCGTCAACTGGTCGCCTATGTAAACGAAGTACGGCACGTCGTGCGTTTTTTTGAGCGCCGGTGAGTTATCAGTGATGTCGTTGTTGGTTGTAACCGCCAGCAGAATAAGATCGGGAGAGTACTTCCAAACTTTTTCGCGCAAGGTGAGTAGCTCCTGCGCCGTCCCGTAGCCCGAAACGCCAAAGTTGATTACTTCAATGTTCTTGTCACCAGCGAAGCGGCATTCCTGAAGCCCCTTTTGCAGTATCGACCAGAATGCATCTTCAAGTTGAACTGGCAGCGCTTCACAGTAAGAGTCGCCGAGCAGCGCAATCCTAAAAGTGCCAGGCGCTTTCGCGAGCAAATGTTCCCGGTCGCGCAAACCGTCGCTGTTGATGCGTATGTATGCCTCACCCTCGCGGCGATACCAGCCGGCAGCATTGGGAAGAAGTGCAACACCAACAACATCGTCGCGGCGGTAGAATTCAGGATACGAATAGCCGACGGCACGCAGCGCGACTTCAGCGATGAGAGCGCCAAAAGCGAAACCCATTAAAACCAGGAGAAGTTTTGCTAACGGCTTTCTGACGCGAGAACGTTTGCGGCGCATGCGTGATCGTCGGAATTGTTATTAGAATGGACAACGAGCCTGGCGGGGATACCTTAAGCGACAGGCGGGGAATTTGTCCAAAAGACTGCGCTTGTTAATCACTGGGGACCGCGGGCGTGCGCCCGCCCGCGTTGAATGCCACAGTCTAAAGATAGCGGTTTCTATTATTGTCGAGTGAACGCGTAGGTTGAGGCGGGCGAGACGGCCGCGGTCTTGTTGATAGCTTTTGAATTTGAAATCTCAGATTCAAGATCTCAGATTTGAAATCTCAGATTTGAGATCGCAAAACTGTTGAAGCCCGGATGCGCTCTCCCCTTCGCATCCGGGCCTCAAACAAGGTCATCGATTTTGCAATCGGTGACCAGGCTTTACCGCAAACAGTTAGTACCGGCGGTACTTGTCGCGGATTTTATAAGTGTAGATGGCAGCTCCGGCCCCACCTGTAACCGCACCAATCACGGCGCCCTTCTTTCCTCCGATCAAGCCGCCGAGGAGCGCGCCGCCCAGTGCGCCGCCCGCAGTTGTGATCTTGTCTCGGTGTTCTTGCCAAACGGAGCGGTTCTGACCGTAGTAGTTGTCGGTGTAAACGTCGTTGCGATAGGCGTCGTTGCGGTAGGCGTTATTACGATACCGCACGTCGCGGCTGTAACTGGTGTCGTAAGCTGTGCGGCCGTTGTAAGTCGATCTGGTCGAGCAGCGGCTCCGGGTTTGAGCAGCCGCGGGAAGCGCTGCCATGCTGAGAACGATCAGGGTGACAAGGGTTGCGATAGCTTTTTTCATGTGTGCCTCCGTGGCCACCTTTTGGCAACGGGTATGCCACGAGCGCCGGCCGTGCGTGAGCCTTCGGAAAAAACGCGATTTCAAAGGGAACCATCGTTCGCGCGCAGGTTCAGCGCACTCGATAACTTACGATACGGTATGCATTTGTTGTTAGCGTTTCCCTTTTGGGGTAGATCGCGCAGGTGATTGAACTAAAAGGCAGAAGCTTGGGCTAGAATCAGGCTGGGCAGAAAAGTCTAAACTCATTCGTTATCAGAACCGGGAGCGGTAGCGACTGGTCTAAAGCGCAACTAAGAATTGTGGTTCTGCCTGGCGCGAGTTATTCAAGTTGAACTTAGAGCCGGTCGCTACCGCTCCCGGTTCTGATGCAAATGTGCACAACGATCGGTACTTTTCGTAAAACCTACAAGGAGTGCGAATGTCAGACGGTAACGCTACTGGAAAACGATTGCTTCTGATCAGCAACTCAACCTTACACGGCAGCGCTTATCTCGATCACGCCGAAGCCGAACTCCGCGACGTGCTCGGTAAGACCAGGCGCGTGCTGTTCGTTCCGTTTGCGTTACATGACCGCGCTGCGTATGCCGCGCAGGCGCGAGCGCGCTTTGGGGCCATGGGCTACACGTTGCATTCGCTTCATGAAGCAACGGATCCGACGGCGGCGTTGGACGAAGCAGAAGCTATTTTCGTCGGCGGCGGCAACACCTTCAGGCTTCTAAAAACTCTCTACGAGTTTGAGTTGGTGGAACGCATACGCAAACGAGTCGAGGCGGGAATGCTTTATATCGGTTCCAGCGCCGGCGCCGTGGTGGCCGCTCCCACAATCAAAACAACCAACGACATGCCTATTGTCCAACCACCATCTTTCCATTCGCTCGGCCTAATTAATTTTCAGATTAACGCGCACTATCTCGATCCGGATCCTAACTCCACCCACATGGGCGAAACGCGCGAAGTCAGAATCAATCAGTTTTTGGAAGACAATGAAACGCCGGTGGTGGGCCTGCGCGAAGGATGCATGATTCGGGTTGAGGAAGGCGTGCACGAATTGAGAGGAAGAACAAACGCACGCATCTTTCGTCGCGGCCACGAGCCGCTCGAACTCGCGCCCGGCGCAACGCTCGATGACTTGTTGGGGCAGTAGCCCGACCGTCAGGGAGACTCTCCTGCTTAAGGCGTCAAATCTACGCCCTCCCTTACGGTCGGGCTACTGCCCAGCTTTTCCTGTCGTTTGCTCTTCAATCGCGTAGTCGAACTCGTAGAAATGTTTTCCTTCCGTGATCTTGATATCCATCTTTCCTGACAAACCCACCAGTTCACCAGTACCTGAGTCAGGAACAACCGTGACGCTAAGTTGCGCCGCGCCGCGATTCATCGTACCGCTGTGTTGTAACGCAAACGTGCCGCTCCGCCCGGCAAGCGTTCCCGTCACTTGCTCCATGGCGACGTAACCAGCCGATCCCGCAACGCTCGAACTAATCGCCAGCATTTCTCCCGCGCTGGTGCCTTCAAGATCGCCGCTAAATTTCTTTTCGAGAGAAAATTTTCCGACCGCGGCGTTTTCGCCTGAGACGGGTGTCATCTTTACCTCGAACGTTCCACTCGCGTGGTTGTTAGTAGTCACGTTGCTTCTCCTTCTGTGTCCTGGACTGAAGCTAGTATTGATCAGGCTTGAAGGAGAAAAAATAGAGCGGCAACGTTCTCACTCCGTCACCGCTCTCTAAGCACAGTCAAGAGCTAAGCTCAATTGACCATACCGGGGTGAAGACCTTCAGCCTTCACCCAATTGTCGGGTCTTATACATTTCGCATTTCTCCTGTTTCAAGCTCCGTGGGAAAAGTGCTGTTGCAGAACGTTGCCAATAATCTTGCATCATCCGCTTGAGCTGAACAAAGCTGACAGTCGACGTCGAAGAAGCCGGCCGATGTGAGAGTCTCAAAGGCAGGAAGGCGGGCTTGCCTCCGCTCTTATTGGGGCACGACGCCCTACAAGAAATTCTATTCCCGGCCCACTCCCAGGGCGTCTGCAACGCGATTGATATAGTTAAACCACGACGCAATCAGCGTGATTTGCAGAATGCCGCGGTCATCGAAGCCAACCCGGCGCAGTCGCTCATGATCTTCGCGTCCCAGGCGCGTAGCGTCGCGGGTGAGCTGGGCCACGTAGTCGAGCATCGTTCTTTCCTGCTCAGTGATGTCAGCAGTTTTGTAATCCGCCTGCAGCGCGCGAACCAAATCCTCATCTAAGGTGACCCGACGCAGAAACTCTGCGTGCGATTCGATTCAATAATGACACCGGTTCGCCACTGAGACGACCGTGGTGATCATCTCGTGCTGCCGCCGCGTCAACGGCAGTTCCGGCGACATCAAGCTGCCGAACGTGGCAAACGCATGATGCAGGGCGCCAGGGATCAAACTGTGCGAGGCGACAATTTCAGACGACTGCTGATCAGGTGTGGGATGAATCGGTACGGCGTATTCCGCCGGATACAACTCGCGCTGCGCTTCCATCGCACGTCGCACTTCATCATTGGTTTCAGGAGAGACAGTCTTAATCCAGGTCATGAAAGGTTTCTACCTCGGTCGTAGGGGCGCCATTTATCGCCCCGACGGTTTGGAGGCGGGCACCGCCCGCCGGTTCAATCATCGCAAGAACCATGCTAGTTCTAAACTTGAGACGGCGGGCGGTGCCCGCCTCTAAACGGTGCTTTCTAAACGAGCGAGTTGCGGAGGCACAAGTGCCCTTTCTAAACCAGCGAGTTGGGGAATGCGGTTATTCAGTTGATCCTAACTGTCTGCGCGCTGCCTGTATCGTCCGTCGTGAGCGTTCGGTTACGGCCCGCCGCTCTAAGGACGAAAGAAAACTTGCGCGTCGGCGGCCGATAGCTGCCGGCTGGCGCGCTCGTGGTTACCACATAAGCAGCGCCCGCTCGCTTCACATTTACTATCGTCCGGCGAAATCCATCCTGTTTGTAAGCAGGCGTGAGCCCATCGTCTTCATACAACGCCCCCGACGCCGCGCCGGTCTCATCCGGGTAAATATTGAACGTGATTGGGTCCTGCGGCTTTTCGCCGGTGTAGTTCAGCGGCGGCCCGCTCGGCAGAATTGCGCCGGCGCGCACGAACATCGGTACCGTTTCCAGCGGCGCTTCCACCGAAATCATTGTGCCACCATCGTACTTCTTGCCGTTCCAATAGTCGTACCACGTTCCCGGCGGCAAATAGACCAGTCGACGCGTGACGTCAGGTTTGACGACCGGCGCCACCAGCAGGTCGTCTCCGATCATGAACTGGTCGTCGAGATTGTAGGTGTTGGAGTCGTCCTGGTAATTGAGAACGAGGGGACGAAACAGCGGCACCCCCGTGCGATGCGCCTCTTCCAGAGTCGTATAGAGAAAAGGCAGCAGCTGATAGCGCAGCTTCAAATAGCGGCGAATGATGTCTTCGTAGTATTTGCCGAAGCGCCAGGGCTCCTGATCGTAGCCATCGATCACTTTGTGATTACGGCAGAACGGCGCCAGAAAACTTATCTGATAAGCACGCGTCAACAACTCGCCATTGCCGCGGCCAATAAATCCGCCCACGTCGCTGCCGACGAATGGCTCGCCTGATAAGCCCAGACTCGTGAACATCGGAACGTTAAGCGCGAGCGCTTCCCAGGTGCTGTTGGTATCGCCAGTCCACATGGTCGAGTATCGTTGGATTCCCGCGTACGCCGCGCGCGTGATGACGTACGGACGACGGTCGGGTTGCAATCGCTCGAGGCCTTCGTAAGTTGCGCGGGCCATAAGCAGAGCAAACACGTTGCGATTTTTGGCGTGAGTAGTTTTCTGGCCTTCGTCGTAGCTGACAACGTTAAGCTGGTTCTTGCCGGTTTGATCGACGAAGTCGGCAGGCTCGTTCATGTCGTTCCAAATTCCCGCCACGCCATTGTCGGTATAGGCGCGATGCAAACTTCCCCACCACTCGCGCGCCTGTGGCAACGTGAAATCGACGAAAGCGCTGTCGCCCGGCCAAACTTTCGGCACGAACAAATCACCGTTCTCACGTTTTTGGAAATAATTCTTCTGCACGCCCTGCTCGTAAACGTAGTAGCGCTGATCCTGTGGCTCGAGCTCAGGCGTAATCGAAGTAATCACGGCGGCACTCTTCGCTACCGGCTGATACTTCACGCCCGGGTCAACGATCGTTACCAGTTTCACACCTTGCCGCACCAGCTTTTCGCTTAGGCCTTTAGGATTCGGGAAGCGATTGCGATCCCAGGTGAACACGCGATAGCCCTGCATGTAGTCGATATCGAGATGCAGCACATCGAGCGGGAGATCTCTTTTGCGATACTCACGGACAACTTCTTCCGCCATCGCATCAGGGTAATAACTCCAGCGGCTTTGCTGATTCCCGAGTGCCCAAAGCGGCGGCAGCGGCATGTGGCCGGTAAGGTCTGCGTAACGGCCCAAAATTTTCTTCAGCGATGGGCCATAGAAAAAGTAATAGTTCAGCTCGCCACCCTCGGCGCCAAACCACACACGTTGTTGCGATGATTTGCCGAAATCGAAGTAGCTGCGATAGCTGTTGTCGAAAAAGATTCCGTAGGCCGCGCCATCCTGCAGCCCCAGGTAAAAGGGCACGGTCTGGTAGATAGGATCTCTGCCTTCGGTGTAGCCGGGCGTATCGGAGTTCCAGTTTACAAATGAGCTGCGACGCTTATCGAGATGCGCGGCCTTTTCCCCCAGGCCGTAAAAGTGTTCGTTGAACCCAAGCTTCTTCGAAACCGCAACGAATGAGCCGGCGCGCGGATCAAACAACAGGTCCTTCAAAAGATCGTGGGCATCGAAAGCCATCGGCTGTTCGTCGGCGTTGACTGAAGCATGCGTCTTCGCGTCGCGAAACTCGATCAGCAGCGGCGCACGACGTATTACCATTTCAAGTTCGTCGGTTGTGATAACCACGGAACCTGGCGGTTCTGAAACTGTCCAACGCGCCGCTGGCCAATCAGTTTTCGCAATCGCCCATGAATGATCGAGCGCGGGAAACGGTTTGGCGAAAGAGGCGCGGACGCGCACCAGGTCGGGAGCAAGGACGGTTATTTGAACTTGCGATCTGTCCTGGCAGGTTAGGATGACGCCGTTCTGAGTTTTCGTGAAGCTGGCGACTGGGCCAATTTTCTCGAGTTTAGTGATGTCCTGCGCGGCCGCGACTGCAATCAGCGCGAACGAACAGCAAAGGATCGCAAAGCATCGTTTCATGATCGATGGTAGTAATCTAGTTTCATCTCTCTGTGCCACCTTTGTGTTCTCTGTGTCTCTGTGGTGAGACTTTGCCAAGCTAACACTCACCACGGAGCCACAGAGAACACAAAGGCGGCACAGAGATCTTAAAAGTAGTGAGCGAGGACGAAAGCGCTGACAGGTTCAGCGCACTCCAAAGTGCCCCTACAAATTCAAAGCCAATTTTGCGGCGCCGAGCAGACCCGCATCGTCGCCACACTCCGCCTTCACAATCTTCACGCGCCGCCCGGGAATCGGAAACGCGCGTTCAATCACCTGCTGCTTCATGTGTTTTTCAAACAGGCTCCAGCCATTCGCTAAGCCGCCGCCGATCACCACAATTTCCGGATTCAGGATGTTGACGAGATTGGCCAGACCGACTCCCAGGTAAACTCCCATCCGCCGGAAAACTTCGAGCGCCAGTTCGTCGCCGGCAACTCCTGCTTCATAAACTTTCGCTGAACTCAGTTCCTCCGTGTGCTGAAGCGAAGAATCCGGATAGCGCGGCAGTGCCTCGCGAGTCATGCGCACGATCGCTGTTGCCGACGCATAAACTTCCAGGCAGCCGTAGCTGCCGCAGTTGCAGCGTACGCCGCCAAAAGGATCGACGCCGATGTGTCCGATCTCCGCCGCTGAACCATCGACGCCGCGCCAGAGTTTTCCATCGAGAATAATTCCGCCGCCGACGCCGGTGCCGAGCGTTACGCAAATCAGCGTGCGATAGCCTCGCCCGGCGCCGCGCCACATCTCGCCAAGCGCCGCTGCGTTAGCATCGTTCTCGATAATCACCGGCCACTTCAGCTCGCGTTCGAGGGCAGCTTTCAAATTAAATCCATCAAGACTGGGAAGGTTCGGTGCGGTTACTACAACTCCGTCGGGCAGGTCGACAGTGCCGGGCACTACTACGGAGACCGCGCAAATCCGAGCGCCTTGCTCAGCCGCCTTGCGTTCACATTCGCCGACCGCGTTCACCAGCGCGTCGACAATTTCGCCGGCGTCTTCCGCCTTCGGCGTAGCCTGCATCTCGCGACCAAAGATCTGGCCGTTTAAGTCGACGATAGCAAAGCGCAAATGTGTGCCGCCAAGGTCTGCCGCAAACACGAACTGGGAATCAGTGCTCAATTCTTTCGCCAAATTGAATGCTTCACCCTGAAGTGAGTGAACTTGCTGCTTGAGGCAGGCGAGACGCCTGCGCTCCCAGCAATACCACGTGTGTCTCCTTCGACGGCATGGGCCAGGCAACCGGCAGGTTACTGATACCGCGCCAAGACTGCTTTTGGAGTTTCCACATTATGTCCTTGTTTAATGTTGACAGCGAGACGGACAAACTGCGCCATAGACCACGCGAGCGGCGTGGCTGAGCCGGTGCCTTCGCCAAACTGCAACTCTGGCTGCGGACTCTGCTTCCGATCCCAAACTTGCTCCGGAATCATCATGCCGTCGTTGGCAAAAGCCATCATCGCATCGAGTCGCGTCCGCGCCTTCGCAAGGTTTCCCCTTGCAACGTCGTATTCGCCGCGCTCGCCCGTGAGCAAAGTCCAAAGCCGCCCAACGCCGTTGCGCCCATCATAGTTGCCGCCGTCGGACCGCTCGCCGTAGGCGTCGTGATTGTAGCGATACCAACCCGAGCCGCCGGGCGTCTCCACCTTGATCAATTGATCGATTAGAGCGAGCGATTCAACTACCAATCGATCGTTGGCCGGCTTTAAGCCAAGCCTCACCAGCTCCAGAAAGCCGGCGTCGAGGATCGCCCGTTCATCAATCGCGCGGCTGCTGCTGTTGATTTCCAACCTTGCGCCGTCGTCAGGATTATCATTCTCAGTGATACGCAGGTAGTAATGGCCCTCACCTTGCCGTCCGCGAGTCGCCGTCCAACGCTCAACATTGGCCAGCCAGACGTCTGCGGTCTTGAGGTAAGCGTTAGCTGACGTCTGATCTCGATTGATAGAGGCGACTCGCGCGGCGCAAACCAGTCCCGCGATTTCCGCGGCTATCGTCGACGGCGAATAACCCCGCTCCTCCTCCCAACGTTCCTGCTCGGTTGCCGGACCTTTGCGCACAATAAAATCAGCCGCCGGCTTGACGTGTCTTAGCCAAGTCTCCCGATCGTTTCGCTGCAACTGGTAAGCGAGCACGAGCGGCAATGCGACCTGGTCCAGCTGCAAACCATCACCGATGGGACGGCCATCGACCCAGGAGTTTTGCGGAAAACTGCCGTCCACCTTTTGCTGTACCTTGAAAAGATAATCAAGCGCGCGATTCGCACTCGCGCGATCGCCCATGGCGATAAATGCGGCCGCGACTTGATAAAGATCGCGCGCCCAGACCGCGTGGTAGCCGCTCGTCGTGGGCTCATTCGCATTAGCGCCGCCACCCCAGGGAATTGACGGCGAAGCGATCATCGCGCCACGGTAGGTCTTGTCTTCAAGCGCTTTCAAAGTGAGCGCAGCGATATTGAACTGCGCCTGGTATTTCCGGTCGACTCGCGCGAGCGGTCGCAGATACTCGTGCCAACCGGCCTGGTATTCACGAAGGACATTTTCGAATCCCTTTGCGAGGGAGGCGCGCGCATTGGCTAAAGCTTCACGCGGCGTTTTTCCAAACGCAAGGGCCAGGGTTACGCGGGTTCCTTCGAAAGCAACAGTAAAACCATTCAAAGCGGCAACCTGGACCACGTTGCCATTCACGGCGCGTTGGTAAGTTTCGAAACCAGACCGATGATGACGCAACTCTGTTAGACCATCCGACTTGCCCGAATAACCGTTGGACGTTGCCGCGAACCCTGAGCTGGAGATCAACGCGGAAGCTTTGTCGCCGTCAACGGCGAGCAAGGCATCGCCCTCGGTCCAGGCGGTGTCGTGCATGCCGCTGTTGTTTAGTGACGGGTCGTAATAGACAAAGACCCGGTTAGAAGCGCGGCTCACGTAATCAATTTGAATCAGCAGTGAATTGCGCTGCGGATCGGTCGCGTACGTCTTAGTGATTTTATAGTCGCCGTTTTTTGCCGTGTTGATTTGGCGAAACGAAAGCGAGCGATAATCGATAACTTCAAGACGATGGACCGTGTCGTCGGTTTCAGTTTCAACCTTGTCGCCAACAATCACGAGCTGCAGCAACTGAACATTCGGTACGTCAAGTCGCGGGTAATAGACTTCGGTGAGCACGCCGTTGTTAAGCGTAAACCAAACCTTCGAGGCGATGGTGTTTGCAGTTCCAAAGCCATTCTTCGCGGCGCTGGGCCAATGCGCATCGACACCAGGCGCGCCCGGAGCATCGGTGTTAGTTGTTTGCGCCAACAAAGCCGGGCAGACCAGGCAGAAAATGATCCAGATGATCGGTACGCGCAAC
>Ga0070669_100000798_pt1 | contig 22885 bp, 16 predicted proteins | sample KBSS53metaG_FD_64680 | JGI IMG/M metagenome (GOLD analysis project Ga0070669, IMG submission 64680) | Switchgrass rhizosphere microbial communities from Kellogg Biological Station, Michigan, USA - KBS S5-3 metaG | ecosystem: Host-associated > Plants > Roots > Rhizosphere > Soil ...
GCTCCCTCTCGCATCCGCCGCTGAACGCCAGTATCGTTGGACGGACAAGGCGGACGAATGAGTACCTCTTGGTCTGTGCGCCGAATCGAGAGCATTGACGACCGGCACATCGATGAACTCGCCAACCTGCTGATCGACGCCGTCGACGGTGGCGCCTCCGTAAGCTTCATGCACCCGCTTACACGCGAACGTGCCGTGACGTTCTGGCGTCAGGTGGCCGAGCAAGTGAGCGCGAGCAGCCGAGCGCTGCTGGTCGCGGAGGATGACCGCGGAATTTGCGGGACGGTGCAGTTGCTTCTCGCCCAGCCCGAAAACCAGCCGCACCGCGCGGACGTCGCGAAGATGCTCGTCCATCGCCGGACGCGTAGGCGAGGGCTGGGCGCGGCTCTGATGCGCGCGGCTGAACGGACAGCGCACGAGGAGGGCAAGACCCTACTCGTCCTCGACACGGTGACTGGAAGTGACGCCGCTCGGCTCTACGAGCGCCTAGGGTGGATGCGCGCTGGCGACATCCCCGCGTACGCGCTGCTGCCCCAGGGAGGCCTGTGCAGCACGACCGTGTTCTACCGTATGCTCAACAAATCCGGGACGTAGACAGGGGTATGGCCGTCCAACCCGTTTCGCCGGTCGAGACGTGACCGGCGTCGAGATCCACGATCGCGCGCCGGCGGGTCCTCTGGCGTTCGACCTTCGCGACATCCTGGCAGCGCTGGGGGCGCGCCCCCGGACACTCTCGTGGACCTGCTCCGGCGTCGAGTGCGTCGGCGATGGCGCCGGCGAGCTTCATCGTATTGCCGACAGCGGCACTGACGTCGACGGCGCGACGCTCGCCAGGCTCGCGGCATCGATCTCCCAGGTGATAGACGGCGACTTCTTCGGGCGTCGCGAGCCGGGCGCGCCGCCCGACATCATCATCAAGGCGGTGGACAGCAGCTTGTGGGAGGTCTTCGCCGACGCCGACGCGCTCGCCGCAATCCGCCGCCGCTTCGCGGACGTCAGACCCGCGGCGTATGACGCCGGCTAGCTCGATCTCTTAGACTTCGTGCGTGGAAGACTTCATGGCGCCGTACTTCTGGGCATTCATCCTCGCTCTGCCTGCGGCACTGGCAGCCATCGTCTGTACCATCGGCGTAACTCGGTTGGCGCGAAGACATCTCGTTCGGCTGCCGGTTGCAGTGCACGTGGTCGTTACTCTCGCCGCGGGCGTGGTGTTGTTCTTCATCCTTCTGGTGGGCGGGGTGTTCCTGGCGTTGTGCCTGTGAGCGTGGAGATGAGGTCGAGGGACGAAGAGGCGTCTCACGGGCAGGAGGCGCCGCCGACCCATTTACCGCCGCAGCAACTGGCATCGAGGTACGGCGTGTCGGTGTAGCCGTTCCCGTAGCTGCACGTCACACCATTGGTGCACGTGTCCGCGAGCGGCAGCGCGCATGAGGGGTCTTGGCCCGCGACCGGCCTCGGGCACACCGCGGTCGACACGCCCGGGACGAAGGCCGTCTTTTCCCATCCGGACGTGGGCGACAGCGGCGGCATGTCACAACAGACGAACTGTGCAAGGCCGTACGCTTGGTCGCAGCTGGTGCTGTGCCCGACAGGGAGATTGCAGGCGATGCCTGGCGTGCAAGTCCGCAGATTGAGGGCATTAGCAGTCAACGGGTATATCGTGATGTGGGGGCAGGCAGGGTCGTTCGCGGGGTCCATCGGGCATGGTGTGCTCGTGCCGCCCGCGCCGCCACGACCGCTCGCGCCGCCAGTACCGCCGCCCCCGGGCGTTCCGCTCGCGCCGCTCATCGCGCCGGCGCCGCTACTACCGCCACCCCCGCTCATCCCGCCCGCCGCACCGGCGCCCATCGATCCTCCGCCCCCACCTGCGCCCGTCGCGTTCGCGTCGCCACCATCGCCTGGCGTCACCTTTCCGGCGCTGCATCCCCAGAACGACGCCGCGAGATACAGGACGCTGCAGGTGAACGCCTTCATGACCGCAATGCTCGTGCAATCGATGTACCGCGTCGATTCCTGCGGTGTTCCGGGGGCCCGTGGCTCCCAGGGATGATCGCATTGTCGCGGTACGCGCGGTGTTCTCGCGTGTCCCCGCCGGCGAACGAGTATGAAGTATCGTTGGCAGACCGTGGTCGGCGGCGTGGAATTTCGCTGCACGAGCCGCCCAATTTAGAGACAAAGCATCGTGAGTGAAGACGCGTCCGCCATCAGATGTCTTCTTTGTGGGAAGAAGCTTCGTTCCCCGATTACCGAACCCGCGAATGGCGATCGACATCAGGTTCTCGTTTGCGGCGCGCACTCCGATCAGGACCTTCGAGACCAGGGCCTGGACGATCTGTGGGGCGGAGTTGACGCCGGGCAGTCAACGTCCTTCTTCGAGGGACCGGCACGTCGCGTGATGGGGGTGTGGGAGCAAGGTAGAGGAGGACACAGCGTGCACATCCTTCTCGATGACGGAGATTTGATAACGGTCCTGTCGTTGGGATTGGATACGGTCCACGCCGCGCGATTGCGCAGGTCGCAGCGGCTGCTGGATTCCCCGATCGGCGTGCCAAAGTGCGATCGAGATCCCTGGGTGCAGGCTGTTCGAGAAGGGTGGCAGCTGCTTTCTCTGCAGTCGCTGCCCGATGGATCGGTTGCCGCGCGACTGATCGGGCATGGCACGGTCGTGTTCAAGATCGAGGGATATTCGTGGCGCGAGCTGGGTGACTACCGTCATTTTCTCACCGAGGAATGGAGTCCTTCGACTGATGCGCATCGACGGTGAGAATGGTTGGCTCGAGATCCTTCTGCGAGACGATGAGGAAGCCTTCGATGTGCGATGCGCGGTCGGGGATTTCGCCGGTCGCAATCCGCACATCTGGATCGACGCCAATGAGCAGCGCGCTTTCCTCTCCGCGCTTCGCGATCTCGAACGCGAACGTCGGGGTGAGGCGCGCATCGCGGCGATGTCGCCCGAGGAGTTCGAGCTGTCCATCCGGGTGGTCGATTTCCCCGGCCACGCCTCCCGAAGCTGGTCTTCGACGCCACGACGCTCATGACAGGCCGCCTGATGAACTGGCTCGGCGGCATCGCATCGCCTTCCGGCGCGCCCGCCATCGACCTCCAGAAGTGGACAGACGTCATAGAAAAGCACCCCAGCCTCGTGCGCTTCGCGGATCGCGAGGGCGTGAACCCGTTCACGAAAGCGCCGATGATCTTTCGCGCGCATCCTGGTAACGCGCACGTCGTTGTCGACGGCGCCACGGTGGGCGCGATGACCTGGGTGGAGGACGGGCCGGACCAGATCGGGGTCGAAGGCGTCGCGGCGCTCGTCGAGCCGCTCGCGCGCGAAGTCGCGTCCCTCCTCGGCGCGGTCTATCGCCAGGATGGCCCTTAGCGCGAGGGTTGTCGCCCGCGCGTGATGTTGAATCGAAAGTGCGCCTCTGGAGCCTGCATCCGAAGTACCTCGACCCGCGCGGGCTGGTGGCGCTGTGGCGCGAGGCGCTGCTGGCGCAGGCGGTGCTCGCTGGAAAGACGCGGGGCTACCGCCACCATCCGCAGCTCGCGCGTTTCCGAGGGGCGCCGTCACCACGCGCGGCGATCGCCGCGTATCTGCGCGGCGTGCTCGCCGAGGCCGGCGCGCGCGGCTACGCGTTCGACGCCGGCAAGGTCGCGAAGGGACGGTTCGGCGGCAAGCTGCCCGTCACGTCTGGTCAGCTGAGATACGAGTGGGCGCACTTGCAGTCCAAGCTGGCGGTGCGCGACCGCGTGTGGGCGCGAAAGCTGGGCGGCGTGCGACGGCCGGCAGCCGCCCCCGTCTTCCGCGTCGTGCGCGGTGGCGTCGAAGGCTGGGAACGGCGGCGCCAGGAAGCCGGCTAGCGCCGCGTGATAGACATATCCAGCCTGATGACGACACACAGTCTCATCCTGTTCGTGCTGGCTGGCTTGCTGTTGAACATCACGCCGGGGCCCGACGTGCTTTACATCGTTGCGCGCGCCGCGAGTCAGGGTCGCACGGCGGGGTTCGTCTCGGCGCTGGGCATCGGCGCCGGCGGCCTCCTGCACATCAGCGCGGCCGTCGCGGGGGTGTCCACCCTCATGATGCGGCTGCCCGCGGTGTACGACGGCGTGCGCTGGCTGGGCGCCGCCTACCTCGTCTATCTGGGAGTTCGCGCGCTGATGAAGAAGGCGCCGGCAGCCGAATTGAAGACGTTCGACGACCACGGCCTGCGCCGGGTGTTCTGGCAGGGCTTCTTGACGAATGCTCTGAACCCGAAGGTCGCGCTCTTCTTCGTGGCCTTCCTTCCGCAGTTCGTCGATCCGGGCCGCGGCTCCGCGCCCGTGCAGTTCTTGCTGCTGGGTCTCATCTTCAACGTCAACGGCACCATCGTGAACCTGGCCTACGCGGCCCTCGCCAGCAGCGCCGGCGCGTGGCTGCGCAGGCATCTCGGCAGTCGAGGTGTCCTCGACCGGCTCGCCGGCGCGCTGTTCATCGCGCTGGGCATCCGACTGGCGCTCGCGCGGCGGCCCTAAATCGTGGAGGGCACGTGAGCTTCGAGGTCTACGTTCAGTGGTTTTGCGACGGCGAGCCAGACGGCGTCCCCGAGAAACGCGTTCGTGAGTGCTTCGGCGCGGCGTTGAAGGTCGAGGACGAGCACGGTTGGCGCCTCTCGTACGGGCGCGGGAAGACATCCGACGTCTACCTGTCGCGTCGGGACGACGGCGCGATCGACGCTCTCACCGTCCATCGTCCCGTCGTCGCGCCTGGGTTGTGGCAGGCGTTGTTCGATCTCCTCGGCGTTCAGCGGGCCGTGTTCTTCTACCCCGACAGCGGGCTGTTCGTCCGCTCCCGTGATGCCGGCGCCCATCTGCCGTCCGAGATGCGCGAGGCGCTCGGGCGACCGAAGCTGGTGAAAACAGCCGCGGACCTCGTTCGCGCCATCGACGCGGCCGAAGTTTCGCGTTCTTGACCATCCCGCAAACGCCCGTTAACCGTGGGTCGGGTAGGGTCGACGCGATCTTTCAATGTCGATCCGAGTCGCTCTCACGCACGCCACCCGTTACCGCTACGACCGCGCGGTGTCGCTGGCCCCGCACGTCGTCCGCCTGCGGCCGGCGCCGCACTGCCGGACGGTGATCCCCAGCTACTCGCTGCGCGTCAAGCCGGAGCAGCACTTCCTGAACTGGCAGCAGGATCCGTTCGGGAATCATCAGGCGCGGCTCGCGTTCCCGCAGCCCGCCCACGAGCTGACCGTCGAGGTCGATCTGATCGCCGAGATGGCGACCATCAACCCGTTCGACTTCTTCATCGAAGGGTACGCGGAGAAGTATCCGTTCACGTACGAGGACATGCTGGCGCGCGAGCTGGCGCCGTACCGGGAGCCGACGGCGATCGGACCGCGCGTCGGCGCGCTGCTCGACGACCTGCGCGCGGGCGTGGTGAAAGCGGGCCGGCGCAGCGTCGACGTGCTTGTCGACATCAACCGCGAGCTGTCGCGTCGCCTCCGTTACGACATCCGGATGGAACCGGGCGTGTTCGACCCGGAGGAGACGATGGTGCGCGGGCACGGGTCGTGCCGCGACTTCGCGTGGCTGGAGGTGGCGCTGCTGCGGCGCCTCGGCTTCGCGGCCCGCTTCGTGTCGGGCTACTCGATCCAGCTGAAGCCGGACATCGCGGCGATCGACGGGCCGAAGGGCGTCAGCGAGGACGCGGCCGATCTGCACGCCTGGACCGAGGTCTACCTGCCCGGCGCCGGCTGGATCGGGCTGGACGCGACCAGCGGCCTGATGGCTGGCGAGGGGCACATCCCGCTCGCCTGCACGGCGCTGCCCGCGACGGCCGCGCCGATCTCGGGATCCTATTCGTGGGCCGGTTCGTCGGCGGCCGATCAGATCGGCGAGGAGTTCACCTTCGAGATGCGCGTCAAGCGCATCGAGGAGACGCCGCGGGTGACGTCCCCGTACCGCGACGATCAATGGCGCGCGATCCACGCGCTGGGGCGCCAGGTCGACCGCGATCTCGAACGGCTGGATGTCCGCCTGACGATGGGCGGCGAGCCGACGTTCGTGTCGATCGACGATCGCGACGCGCCCGAATGGAACACGGCGGCCCTCGGTGCGGGCAAGCGGGTCACGGCGGATCGCCTGCTGCGGCGGCTGCGGACGCGCTTCGCGCCGGGCGGCGTGCTGCACCACGGGCAGGGCAAGTGGTACCCGGGCGAGCCGTTGCCCCGCTGGGCGTTCGCCTGCTACTTCCGCCGCGACGGCGAGCCGATCTGGCGCGAACCGGGCCTGTTCGCGAAGGACGTCCCCACGCGCACCGCCGACGGCATGGCGGCGGAGGCTTTCATCATCGCGCTGGCGAAGCGGCTGGGCGTCGAGGCGCAGCACGTTCTGTCCGCCTACGAGGACGTCTACTACTACCTGTGGCGCGAACGCCGGCTGCCGCCCAACGTCGACGTGCTGGACAACAAGCTGGAGGATCAGACCGAGCGCGCACGGCTGGCGCGCGTGTTCGGCGCGGGGCTGGGCGAGGCGGCGGGCTACGTGCTGCCGCTGCGCGTTCGCACCGCGAACGGCCCGGGCCCCGTCGCCTGGGAGAGCGGCGGCTGGTCGCTGCGCGGCGACGAGCTGTTCCTGCTCCCCGGCGATTCGCCGCTCGGTTTCCGGCTGCCGCTGGACAGCCTGCCCTGGGAGTCGGAAGAGTCGCGCAGCTGGATCTACGAGCGCGACCCGCTGCTGGCGCGGCCGCCGCTCACGCGCATCGTCGCGCAGGCGCCGAACGCGCGCCCGCCCGGAACGAACGGTGTCCACCACGGGCGCGCGAGAGAGCAACGTGAAATCGATCCGTCGCTGGTGCGGACGGCGCTGTGCGTGGAGGTCCGCGAGGGGATCCTGCACGTCTTCCTGCCGCCGGTCGGATTCCTCGAGGAGTGGCTGGCGCTTGTCGAGGCCGTCGAGGACGTCGCGCGCGATCGCGACCAGCCGCTGCGCTTCGAGGGCTATCCGCCCCCGCCCGATCACCGCCTGGAGAAGCTGTCGATCACGCCCGATCCGGGTGTGCTGGAAGTCAACGTTCACCCCGCGCGTTCGTGGACCGATCTCGACGAGCTGACGACCGCGCTGTACGAGGAGGCGCGCTTCTGCCGCCTGGGCAGCGAGAAGTTCGCGATCGACGGCCGCCACACCGGCACCGGCGGCGGCAATCACATCGTGCTCGGCGGCCCGACGCCGGCCGACAGCCCGTTCCTGCGCCGGCCCGATCTGCTGCGCAGTCTGGTCGGCTACTTCGTCAACCACCCGTCGCTGTCGTACCTGTTCTCGGGGCTGTTCGTCGGACCGACCAGCCAGGCGCCGCGCATCGACGAGGCGCGCAACGACGCGATCCACGAGCTGGAGCTGGCGTTCGCGCAGGTGCCCGCGGAAGGAACCGCGCCGCCCTGGCTGGTCGATCGCATCTTTCGCCACATCCTGGTCGACGTCACCGGCAACACGCACCGCACCGAGCTGTGCATCGACAAGCTCTACAGCCCCGACAGCGCCGCCGGCCGCCAGGGCCTGGTCGAGCTGCGCGCGTTCGAGATGCCGCCGCATCCCCGCATGAGCCTGGCGCAGCAGCTGGTGGTGCGGGCGCTGACCGCCTGGATGTGGCGCGCGCCGTACCGGCGCCGGCCGGTGCGCTGGGGGACCGGGCTGGTCGATCGCTTCACGCTGCCGCACTTCGTCGGGGAGGACTTCGACGACGTGCTCGCGGATCTGCGCGGCGCCGGATACGCGTTCTCGCCGGACTGGTTCCACGCGCACCGCGATTTCCGCTTTCCGCTGCTGGGATCGATCGCCGCGGCCGGGCTGCAGCTGGAGCTGCGCCAGGCGATCGAACCCTGGCACGTCATGGGCGAGGAGGCGGGCGCGGGCGGCACCGTTCGCTACGTCGATTCGTCGCTGGAACGGCTGGAGGTCAAGGTGCGCGGTCTCGTCGATTCGCGCCACGTTGTCGCGTGCGCGGGGCGGCGTGTCCCGCTGCACCCGACCGGCACGCCGGGCGAGTACGTGGCGGGCGTTCGTTTCCGCGCCTGGCGCCCGCCGTCCGGCCTGCACCCGACCATCGGCGTGCATGCGCCGCTGGTGTTCGATGTCATCGATACGTGGAACGCGCGATCGATCGCCGGCTGCACCTACCACGTCTCGGATCCGGGCGGCCGCGCCTACGAGCGACTACCGGCCAACGCCCTGGAGGCGGAGGCGCGGCGCATCGCGCGCTTCTTCCCGTTCGGCCACACGCCCGGTTCTCTCGAGGCGCCTCCCGAAGAGCACAACCGTGACTTCCCCCTGACCCTGGATCTGCGCTCGCCGCCCAAGTAGATAGCCGCGCGTCGTCCGACCTTCCGACCTTCCGGTCGAGCCCGCAATGAGCACATTTCGCAGGGATGGGGCTTTGGAGGAGCGCCCCGATCTCGGTCATGTCCGTGGCTTTGCTCGTCGGGTGCGCGTCGGAACAGAAGAAGGACGCGCGGGTCATCAGGGACGTGCACATCTCTGGCAACGACGAGATCTCGTCGCGCGACATCAAGAAGAAGATCGTGAGCGGCGAGACCGGATGGTGGCCGTTCGCGCAGAAGCAGTACTTCGACCCGGTGACGTGGCAGTCGGACCTGAAACGGATCGAACGCCTTTACGTCGCGAACGGCTTCTATCAGGCGGAGGTCACGAAGGACGAGGTCCGTCCGGACGGCTCGGACGGTGTCGACCTGGCCGTTCACGTCAGCGAGGGTAAGCCGACCCACATCAGCAAGCTGGACGTTCAGGGGCTGGACGCGCTGCCGCCCGCCGACCTCGAGGGCGTGTTGCAGAAGCTGCCGGTCGCCGCGGGCGACGTGTTTCGCGAGGAGGACTGGGAGTCCGCGAAGCGCTTGCTCGCGGACCGGATGCGCAACCACGGCTACGCGAAGGCGTCCGTCGAAGGACGCGCGCTGGTCGACGTGAAGACGCACCTCGCCGACCTGACCTTGATCGTGTCGCCCGGGCGCCGCTACTTCTTCGGCGAGATCCAGGTCGACACCGCGCCGGACGCGCGCGTTCCCGGGGTCTTCGTCTGGGAGCAGGTGCACCTGGCGATCACCGAGGGCCGTCCCTTCAACGACGCGGACATGCAGGAGGCCCAGCGGCGCGTGTTCGGGCTGGGCGTGTTCGCGACCATCCGGGTCACCGCCGGCGAGCCGGACGAGGCGACCGCGCGCATCCCGGTACGGGTCATCGTCCGCGAGGGACCGTTGCGAACGGTGCGGCTGGGCGTGGGCGCGCGGGCCGACGCGATCCGGAACGAGGCGCGCGGCATCGCCGAATGGACGCACCGCGATTTCCTGGGCGGCATGCGCAAGCTGAGCGCGCGCGCCGAAGCGGGCTGGGCGTTCCTGCCCAACGTCTACGCGGTCGCCACCAACGACGTCGACGTGGGGCCGCGCAACGGTCCGATCGCGCGCCTGCGCTTCGAGTTCGACCAGCCGCGTCTGTTCGCGCGTCCGTCGCTGCGCTGGCGCAACACGCTGGAGATCGATCGCCTGCTGGAGCAGACGTACAACGCGTTCAGCACGCGGGCGTCGACGGGCGTGGTGTGGCAGGCGCGGTCGACGCTGGCGATCTTCCCCGCCTACCGGGTCGAATTCGACTACCTCGACGGCGCGCCCATCAACAGCGCGGCCACCGCCCCGCTGACGCTCGGGTGCGAGACCACCAACGACCACTGCTTCATCTGGCTGTCGTACCTGGACGGGCTGGTGACGTGGGATCGCCGGGACCACGTGTTCGATCCGCGCACCGGCACGTACGTCAGCTTCGATCTGCAGGGGGGCGGGGGCCCGCTGGGCGGCAACTTCACCTATGCGCGGGTGCTGCCCGACGTGCGCGCGTTCGCCAGTTTCGGCGGCGAGAAGCAGCTGACGCTGGCGGCGCGCCTGCGCGCCGGCGAGCTGTGGCCCTGGTCCGGAGACCCCGACGACAGCGCGGTCGTCACGCGGTTCTACGCGGGCGGGTCCCAGTCGATGCGCGGCTTCGCGGATCGCCGGCTGTCGCCGCTGCTGCTGGTGCCGCCGCCGCCGGGCGCGCCGAACGCGCTGGTGACGGTCCCCATCGGCGGCAACGGTCTGATCGACGGCAGCTTCGAGGCGCGCTATTCGCTGACCAGCACGTTGCGGGTGGCGGCGTTCGTCGACTTCGGGCAGGTGACGCACGGGCGGCTGGAGGCGGGCGATCTTCCGCATGTGCTCTGGGCGGTTGGGGTCGGCGTGCGCTTGCTGACGCCCGTCGGGCCGATTCGTGTGGACCTGGCCCGGCGCCTTCCGTTCGGCACCCTGCCGGTGCTGTACCGGGCCGACCCGGTGACCGGCGCGATCCTCCCGACCAGCTACGTGCCCGACAACAGCTGCTTCGGGCTGTTCGGATCGGGCGGCGCGACGCTGGTGACCGACAACATGTGCGTGCTGCACTTCGCGATCGGCGAGGCGTTCTGATGCGGATCGCCGCGAAGGTGGCGCGAATCGGGGCGAAGGTGGTGCTGATCGCCCTGGCGGCGGTCGCGCTGATCGTCGGCGTGGCCTGGAGCTTCCTGCAGACCCGGCGCGGCGGCGAACTGGTGCGGCGGCTGGCGCTGCCGCGGGTGAACGCCGCGATCGCCGGCGAGATCCGGCTGGGCCGCTTCGCGTTCGGCGGCGATCGCCTCACGTTCGACGACGTGGTCGTCACCGATCCGGAGGGACGGCCGGCGCTGCGCGTCGCGCGCATCGACATCTCCTTCTCGCCGCTGGCGTTGCTGCGCCGTCACGTCGACGTCAAGCGTATAGACGTCCGGCGGCCCGAGCTGGCCCTGATCCAGGAGCCGCGTGGTCTGAACCTGGCGCGGGCGCTGGCGCCGCGGCGCTCGGCGGCGGCGAACGGTGCGACCAGCGAACCGGAGGCCGCGCCCGGTCGAGGCGGCCTGGCCGTCGACGTGCGCGCGTTGCGCGTCAACGACGGGGTCATCGATTACCGCGCGCCCGCAGACGGCGACGGCGACAGCGGCCACGTCAACATCACCGAGCTCGCGGTGCGCGGCGCGGCGCGGTTTGCCGCCGGGCGGCTGGAGGCGGACGCGCGCATCAGCGTGCACGGCGGGCGGGCCGACCTGCGCGGCGGCTACGATCTCGTCGACCGGCGCGGGCAGGGCGAGGCGCATGCCTCCATTCGCGGCGTGGCGATCGCGGTCGATGCTCGCATCGACGGTGACGCCGTCGGCGGCCACGCAAGCGTCGACGCGACCGATCTTGCGGCGGCCGCCCGCGGGCTGGCGCACGACTTCGATCTGCCGCGGCTGGCGATGGCGGGGGAGGGACGGCTCGACGTGACGCTGGGGGGCACCACGGCGGCGCCGTCGCTGCGCGTATCGGCCCGCTTCGCCGAGATCGAATTCGCGGACACGCGCGCGCGCAACCTCGCCCTGACGGCGTGGGTCCCGGACGTCGGCGTGCCCGACGCGCTGGACCTGGACGTGAACGCGGCCGCGCTGTCGATCGGATCGCAGCACCTGCGCGCGCCGACCGTGACGGTGCACGCCGCCGGCCGTGACATCTCCGCGCGCGCCGCCGTCGCGGCGCCGTATCCGCTGCGCATCGACCTGGCGGCGACGCGACAGCGCGGCCGCACGATGGTCATCAGCGCGCTGACGCTGCGCTATCCGGAGGCGACGTGGACGCTGCGACGCCCCGCGCGCCTCTCGCTGGCGGACCCGATCGCGCTGTCGGGGTTCGAGCTGGGCGCCGACGCGCAGCGCGTGATCGCCGACGTGAAGCTGGGTGGCGGCGCGCCCCGCGCGCACGTGGCGATCTCGCGGTTCGACCTGGCGCGGTTGCCGGCCGCGCTGGTGCCGCCGTCGCTAGGTCTGGCGGGGACGCTGGATGGCGACGTGGACGCCGTGCTCGCCGACCCGCCGCGCGTGATCGCCCGGGCCAAGCTGTCCGGCGGGCGCGTCCACGGCCATCGCGATCTCTCGTTCGCGCTGGACGGGCGGCTCGAGCGCGGGCGCGCGAAGGGCGCGTTGCAGGCGCGCGCGCTCGGCGTCGGCGCCCACGCCCGGTTCGATCTTCCCGCCGACTGGCCGCCGCGCAATCCGCGCGCGCCGGTGGACCTGCAGATCGACGTCGAGGACGCCGATCTCGCGGCGGTCGCGGCGGCGGTCGCCGAGACGGGTGGGGGACCCGCGCCGCGCCTGGGCGGCCAGGCGCGCGTCTCGATCCGTCTGGACGGCCGCGTCGGGACGCCGCGCTTGCACGCCGAGGTGGCGGGCCGCGATCTGATCGTCGACAGCCACCGCATCGGCGACTTGCAGCTCGCGGTGAACGGCGAAGGTGACGGCAAGATCGCCGCGCAGCTCACCAGCGAGGCGCCGGCGCGCACGCGCATCGACGTCGAGACGCCGCTGTCGTTGCGCGCGGTCCTGCGCCGCCCGCCCACCGCCGCGTCGCTGGCGCGCCTGCCGCTGACGATCAAAGGAACCGTCGATCGCCTGCCGCTGGCGATGCTGGCGCGGGCGGCCGGTTATCAGGAACGCGTGGGCGGTTCGCTGTCGGCCAACCTGGAGATCACCGGCACCGCCTCGGATCCCGAAGGGACCATCGCCGTCGACGTCGCGGGCGCGACGACGGGACGGTTCCCGGCGACGGACGCGCGGCTGGAGCTGGACCTTCGCGATCAGGCGGTCGAGGCGCGCGCGCGCGTCGTCCGCCGGTCGCAGGCGTTGCTGTCGCTGGAGGCGCGCGTCGGCGGCGCGCCCGCGGCGCTGCTCCACCCCGCGCGGCTCGCGACGGCGCCCGTGCGCGTGCGCGCCGTGTTCGGTCCGTATCTGGTGCAGCGGTTGGGCCTCCCGCCCGTCACGGAGCGCGAGCCGCCGCGCGAGCTGCACGGCCGCATCCACGCCGACCTGGCGGTCGACGGGACCCTCGGGGCGCCGCGCGCGCTGTTTCACCTGCAAGCCAGCGACATCCACCTGGACAAGGCGCTGGTCGGCTACGCGCAGATCGAAGCGACGTACGCGGACCGGCAGGCGAAGGTGGACGCGCAGCTCGCGTCGCACAACGGCGGCACGCTGCGGACCGTCGCGGCGATGACCGCCAACCTCGGCTATCCGGCCGTGACGCACGGCCTGGACGTGCGCCGCGCACCGATCGACGTCCGCCTCGACGCGAAGCAGTTCGACCTGCAGGGCCTGTCGGGCATCACGAAGGACGTACGCACGGTCGCCGGCCTGCTGACGGCGTCGCTGAGCGTGCGCGGCAGCGCCGCCGACCCGCGCGTGAACGGCCGGCTGGAGTGGACCGACGGCGTCGTCGCCATCACCGGGATCGGCGAATACAAGAAGATCCACCTCCTGGTTCACGGCGACGCGGACCAGGTGACGCTGGACGAACTGTCGAGCGCGAGCGGCTCCGGAAGCGCGCGCGTGACCGGCAGCGCCAGCCACAAACCGGGCGGCGGCTACGACGTCGCGGCCACCACGAAGCTGGAGCGGTTTCCGATCTACGTGCAAGGCCAGCCCATGGCCATCATTTCGCTGGATTCGCACCTGAACGGCCGCGCGGGCGCGTCCGGGGCGAAACTGAACCTGGAGGTCGACGACGCGCGCATCGAACTGACGGACGCGAAGCGCAAGGACCTGCAGTCCCTCGACGCGCCCAAGGACGTCGTTCTGATGAACGGCGACCAGCCGCTGAACGCCGCGCAGGCCGCCAGGTTGCACGCGCTGCTCGCCACCGAACCAGCCGCCACCGGACCGTCGAAGCACCCGCCCGGCCTGAAGTTGAAGGTGAACGCGCCACGCCAGCTCTGGGTCAGCGGCAAGGACGCCAACCTCGAGCTGGGCCTGTCGCCCGATTTTCGCGTTTCGGTCGGCCAGCGGACGCAGGTGTTCGGGCAAGTCACCGTGCACCGGGGGCGCGTCGACATCTTCGGGCGCCGCTTCGACATCAAGGCCGACTCGACGCTGACCTTCGGCGGCGCGCCCGATCGGCCAACCCTCGACGTGACCGCCGAGCACAGAAACGACACCGAGAAGATCACGGTGCTGCTGACGGCCAAAGGACCGCTCGACAAGCTGGACGTGTCGGTCAGCGCACCCACCCGGCCCGACCTGACCGAATCGCAGCTTTACACCTTGATCATCACCGGCCATCTCCAGTTCGGGGGCAGCGGCGCGACCGGCGCGTCGCCCAGCGCCCAGGCGGCATCGCTGGTGGGCGGACTGCTGGCGTCGAAGCTGCAATCCACGGTGGCCAAACGCCTGCCGCTGGACGTCTTCACGATCGACGTCGGCGGCGAGGGCATGATGGGAACGAAGCTGGAAGCGGGCCGCTACGTGGCCGACCGTCTCTACGTCGGCTACATCGGCCGCGTCGGAACCGACCCGACCCGCTACCAGAACCGCAACGCCGTCCACCTCGAGTACCAGATCACCTCGCGCTGGGAGATCGAGGGCGAGTACGGCGACCTCGGTACCGGCACCGCCGACCTGATCTGGAAGAAAAGCTACTGACTTTGAGAAGCGTTTGACGTGACGCGAGGCCGCCGCCGCGGCTCAAAAATTTGATGACCGGAGGGTCGGTCGCGGATTGCACCTGGTGCAAAAAATGCCGACCTTGCTTTCCCGTCGGGCATGGTAGCTTTTGTCCGGTCGTCGGCGTTGGCCCCTCGTTCCTAACGTCCACAAGGAGCTTAAGTCATGCCCCTAGGCCGGAGACGTCCCCCCTCCCGCGCGGAGCTTGCGGTCAATCGCCGCATGTTCCTCAAAGCCGTCGCGCTCGGCATGTCGGTGCCCGCGGCGATGCGGCTCGCGCGCATGGCGACGGCCCAGACCGCCAAGCCGCCCAAGCGCTTCTTCCTGCTCTACATCCCGCACGGCACCGCGCCCGAGCACTTCAATCCCAAGGTCGCCGGCCTGGATCCGAAGGCGCAGGCGAACTACACGGACTTCGCGCTGGATCAGACCAACGTCAGCATCCTCGCGCCGCTGCAGCCGTACAAGTCGTACGTGAACGTCTACCAGGGCTTCCAGTATCCGGGCGCCGCCGAGACGCACACCGGCGTCGTCAACTGCCTGTCGGGCGTGACCGCCGCGGACACGACGACGGCGCGCACCTCCGTCGAGCACGTGATCGCGAAGGCGCTGAACGTCAAGCCGCTGATCCTGGGCGCCTGCTCGCACGAGACGTACGGCCTGACCTCGAACGGAATGTTGTTCTGGAACGGCACGCCGATCGATCCGGAGAAGAACCCGGTCAAGGCGTTCGATGCGCTGTTCGGCAGCCAGACGACCATGCCGCCCGTCAACGCCGACGTGCAGCTGCGCAAGGACTTGCTGGCCTTCACGGCGTCGGAGGTGCAGGGCCTGCAGACGGCGTTGCAGGATCTGACGACGGAGCAGACGCAGCTGGCGACGCACCTGGCGGCGATCCAGTCGCTGCAGGCGGATGCGAACGTGGTGATGCCGCCGTCGGCCTGCTCGACCAAGCCGAACCTGCCCAGCGTCGAGATGGTGCGCAAGAACAGCGCGGGCAACATGCCCATGCCGGGCGGGGCGGGCGACTACTTCTATGACGAGAAGAACTTCCAGCTGCTGTTCGCCGCCCAGCTGGAGCTGGTCACCCAGGCGCTGATCTGCAACGCGGCGCCGATCATCGGGCTGATGCCGATGTTCGCGACCTGCGACTTCAACTTCGGCTTCGCGAATGCGCCCGGATCGCACCACCTGGGGCTGTCGCACACGATGTACCAGGCGAACACCACGCCGCCTTACGGGGCGTACAACTCGCCGATCGACATCGCGAACCTGCAGACGGCGGTGCGCGCGCCGTTCGCGACCGCCCAGAAGTGGTTCATGACCCAGCTGGTGAACAAGGTCGTGATGCCGCTGGCGACGATGGACGATCCGGCGGCGCCGGGGACGAAGGTGCTCGACAACACCCTGATCTACGTGATGAGCGAGATCGGCGACGGGCAGGATCACACCCGCGTCAGCGAGATCCTTTACCCGCAGACGCCGGACTACCTCCCGCTGCTCACGATCGGTAAGGCCGGGGGCGCGCTGAAGAGCGGCCAGGTCGTCCAGTTCCCGATCGATGTGAAGGACAAGGCGCCGATGGTCAACCGGCCGGCCGCGGACATCTATCTGACGATGGCGCGCGCGATGGGCGCGCCGACCAGCGTCACCTTCCCCGGGCAGACCGGGGTGTTGCCGGGGGTGCTGGCGTGACGTCTCGCGGCTGGGCGCTGGTGGGAACGGCTTGGGCGCTGTCCGCTTGCGCGGGCGCCGGCGGGCCTGTGAACCAGACGGGGGCGGCGGGTGCGGGAGGGAACGGCAGCACCGCCGGAAACACCGGAACCGCGGGCGGCGGCGTCGCCGGTGGCGGCGGCGGGAGCGGCTCGGCGGGGAGCACGGCCGGAAACACCGGCAGCGCCGGCTCGGGCGATCCGAACTTCCATCTCAATTGCACCGGCGCGCTGCTGGGGAAGCCGTCCCTCCGGCTGCTGACCGGCACCGAGCTGCAGAACACGCTGACGGACATCTTCCCCGAGGTGAAGGGGGTGTGGACGCTGTCGCTGCCGGCGGCGACGATCTCCTCGCACGGCTTCGATAACGACGGTTCGACGCTGGTGGGCGCGCAGCGGGCGGGCGCGTACGTCGACACCGCGCTGTCGCTGGCGACCGCGCTGGTGGGCACGCCGCTGGCGACCGTCCTGCCGTGCTCGACCGGCGCGGCCGACCGCGCCTGCGCCGAGACGTTCCTCAACAAGTACGGGCGCCGCCTGTTCCGGCGGCCGATCACGACCGCCGAGCACGACAAGTACCTGGGCTTCTTCGACGCGTCGCGGGCGAAGGCGCCCGACTTCAAGACCGCGCTGAAGTGGATGACGGTTGCGCTGATCCAGTCGCCGAACGCCCTCTACCGCAGCGAGATCGGCGCTACCAACGGCGCCAACATGCGCCAGCTGTCGGCCTACGAGGTCGCGACCGAGCTGGCGTACACGTACACCGGTACGACGCCGACGGATGCGTTGCTGACCATGGCGGCCAGCGGGAACCTGGGCGATACGACCGCGCTCGCGAAGACCATGCTCGCGACCGACGCCGGCAAGCAGACGTTGCACCGGTTCTTCGAGCAGTACCTGGACTACACGAACATCTCGTCGGTCCAGAAGCCCAACATCTCCACGTACGCATCGGTCAGCGCCGACATGGTCCAGGAGACGCGCGCGTTCCTCAGCCAGGTCGTCTTCCAGAGCGGCGGCGGCATGAAAGAGCTGCTGACGGCGACCACGACCAACCCGTCGCGGGCGCTGGCCACCTACTACGCGACCGGCAACATGTACACGGGCGGTTTCCCGATGCCGGCGTCCGACTACGCGTCGGTGACGCGGCCGGCGGCGACGGGCATCGGCATCCTCGCGCAGGGTTCGTTCCTGTCGGGTCACGCGGGCTCGGATACGTCGTCGCCGACCAAGCGCGGCCTGTTCACCTACTACAAGCTGTTCTGCCAGCAGAAGTTGATGCCGCCGCCGAACGTGCCGCCGCTGGACACGACGACGGTGATGACCGGGATCAACACGACCCGCGACCGGTACGAAAAGCTCCACGCGGCGGGAAGTTGCGCGTCCTGTCACAAGGTATTCGATCCGCTGGGGTTCGCGTTCGAGCACTTCGACGAGGGTGGCCGCTACCGCGTGAAGGAGAAGACGTTCGACATCGACTCGTCGGGCACCGTCACGGGCCCCGACAACTCGACGATCACGTTCGCCAACCAGCAGGATCTGATGAACGCGGTCGTCAAGCAGCCGATCATCCACGAGTGCATGTCGGCCTACCTGGCGGCGTACGCCTACGGCAGCGACGAGGCCTGCCTGGGCGCCAGCCAGGTGACCGCGCTGCAGTCCGGATCGATCGGCATCGCCGAGGCCTACGCGCGCCTGGCGGCCGAGCCGCACTTCACGCAGCGAAGCGCCCAGTAGTCCGCGGGTTGATGCGGGCGCCCGCCGCGTCAGCCCTGGCAGTACTGCCGTACAGTGCGCAGCAGGTCGGGCAGCTTCAGCGGCTTCGCCAGATGACCCGCGGCGTTCAGCTCGCCGGCGGTCTTGGCCACGTCGCGGTACGCCGAGAAGACGATGATCGGGATGGTCGCGAGCCCCGGGTTCTGCAGCTGCTGCTCGCGGAACGACCGGCCGTCCATCACCGGCATCATCAGATCGAGCAGGATCAGACAGGGCGTCGCATCGGGCGATGCTTCCAGCTTGTCCAGCGCCTCGCGCCCGTCGGCGGCGCCCACGGCGTCATAGCCGTTGTCGCCCAGGAATTCGATGATGCTCTCCCGGATCATGTCCTCATCCTCGACGACGAAGATGCGGTGCGCGGCGGCGTTCAATTCACGTCTGCCGGCTGAAGAACGTCGCCCGCCGTCACCACGCTGACACGCAACGGCAGCGTGATCTGGAAGCGCGCCCCTCCGTCGCTGGCGTTGCCGGCCGTCACCGTTCCGCCGTGGGCGTCGACGATCGCCTGGATGAAGTACAGCCCCAGGCCGAGGCCGCCGTAATTGCGGATCGACGCCGCCCGCTCGAACCGCTGGAAGATGCGTCCCAGCTCACCCGCCGGAATACCGGGGCCGTGGTCGCGCACCTCCAGCATGACGTCGTTCCCGTGGCGGCCAACGTTGACGACGATCGGGGCGCCGGCGCCGTACTTGACCGCGTTGGAGAGCAGGTTCGTCAGCGCCTGTTCCAGGCGAAGCCGATCCCACGAGCCCACGACCGCGTCTTCGCCCTTCACGGTCAGCTCGCAGCGCGCGCGCTCGGCGGACGGCCGCAGGCTGTCGACGACGCGGTTCACGCTGTCGACCAGATCGAACTCCCGGATGTCCAGCGCGAAGCGTCCGGTGGCGATGCGCGAGACGTCGAGCAAGGACTCGACCAGCAGCGCGAGACGTTCGCTGCTCTGGGCGGCGCGCTGCAATTTCTTGGCGACGCGCTGGCCCGACTGATCCATGCGGTCGTGCAGCGTGTCCAGCTGCAGCTGGAGCACCGTCAGCGGCGTCTTCAGCTCGTGCGCCGCGAGCGAGAGGAACTCGTCGCGAAGCCGGATCGCCTCCTCCGCCCTGGCGAGGCTGAGGCGTTCCTCTTCCATGCGGCGGCGCTCGGTCAGATCGCGCGTCACCTTCGCGTAGCCGATCAGCTCGCCGTCCGCGGTCCGCAGAGCGGTGATGACGACGTTCGCCCAGAACTTCGTGCCGTCCTTGCGGAGGCGCCAGCCCTCGTCCTCGAAGCGCCCGTCACGAGCGGCTTCCTCCAGCTCACGCTCGCACTTGCCGGAACGGATCTCCGCCTCCTCGTAGAACTCCGAGAAATGGTGGCCGATGATCTCGCGCGCCTCGTAGCCCTTGATGCGCTGGGCGCCCGCGTTCCAGGTCATCACGCGCCCGGTTGGATCGAGCATGAAGATCGCGTAGTCCTTGACCGCCTCGACCAGCAGCTGGAAGCGGGCCTGGGTCTCGCGCAGCTGATCCTGCGCGAGCGCCGCGAGGTTGACGTTCTCGCGGGCGGGCCTTGGGCCCGGCGCAGGTGTGGCAAGTGCCGCCTGTTCTGGCGCACCCACGGCGAAGCGCGGAAGCGACAGCGTGAACGTCGTCCCTTCGGCTTCGCTGGACGACACCTCGACCCGGCCGCCGTGCGCTTCCGCGATCTGGCGGGTGATGAACAGACCCAGGCCCAGGCCCCGCGATCGGTCCCGCCGCCGCTGGCCGCCCGTGAGAGGATCGAAGATCTGCGCGAGCAGCGCCTGTGGGATCGCCCCCAGGTTGTGCACCTTCATGTACACGACATCGGGCTCCCAGCCGTCGATGAACACGCGAACGCCGGCGGCCGGCACACCGTGCTGGAGCGCGTTCGCGACCAGGTTGGAGACCACCTGGCTCAACCGATCGGCGTCCCACGATCCTCTGGTGTCGCCGACGTGGGTGACGTCGACGGTACAGTCGGGATAAGCGTCGTCGAGCTCCTCCACGACCTGCCGCGCCACCGTCACGAAGTCAGCGTCCTTGGGTTCGATGGCGATGCCGCCGCCGACGCGAAGGCGGGTGAAGTCGAGAAGTTGCTCGATCATCCGCGACATCCGTTCGCCGCTGGTCAGGACCCGCCCCAGCGCCTTGACATTTCGGCTGTCCGATTTTCCGGCGTCGCGCATCTTGATCAGCTGCGCGGCCGTCATGATCGCGGCGAGCGGCGCCCGCAGATCGTGAGCCAGAACCCCGATGAACAGCTCGTTGACCCGGATCGTCTCGCTCAGATCATCTGCAAGGCGGCGGGCCTCGCTGGCGCGCTCTTGCTCGGCGGCGACGGCCCGTCGGAGATCCTGGACCGTGTCTCGCAGGGCCAGCTCGACCTGCTTGCGGCGCGCGATCTCGGCCGCGAGCGCGCGGGTCTGCCGGGCGAGGTCGGCCGCGTCGGGCGACAGGGCCGCGACCGACACGTGCGCGTGCACGTCGCACACGTCATGAAGGCCGCCGGGCGCCGCCTGGAACGCCGCCATCTGGTAGCCACACAGCAGCTGGAACTCATGGGTTTCGCCCAGGTCGTTCCAGAGCTCCTCGAGCGCGACTGCGGCCCGACGATTGCCGTCGCGCCAGAGGATGTCGACCATCTCGCCGTAGGCCCGGACCCTCACCCGTCGATTGCCGCGCGTGCTGGCCGATTCGAGCACGCTGCCCACCACCCGCCTGAACAGATCCGGATCGGGCGCGCCGTCGACCATGAACTTCGCCAGGGTGGTCGCGGCGTCGAGGATGATGAGATCGCCGCGCGCGCGCGCCGCCTCGACGTCGACGCTCATCTTGTGGAGGCGCTGGATGATCAGATCGCGGTGAGTCTCCGCGGCAATGATGATGGCGGCCTCGCCCGCCAGCACACCTTTGCCCACGTACGCTGCGACGCCCTCCGCGAGATCGTCGTCGCGGTCATAGAAGTACACCGCGTGGCTGCTGTCGTCAGCCTGAGTTGGGCTCGTCGAACTATCTTGCTGAGCCGCAGTCATACGTGGTTGCCCTAATTTCACCGACTTCGAGCGAGCAGCATAGTCATCCCGCGCGGTGTTTGCCACGCACGGCGGCATGATCCGAGCTTCAGGGAACCTCGGCTGGGCCGTCGGAGCGGGTGCGGTACCGGTCCGTAACTGGGCGAATCAATACGTGAAGCGGACGGTCGTGCGCAGCCGGATGTCTCGCGACGAGGCACCCACCTGCAATTCGACGGACCGGTCGTACTCGACCGCGAAGCGCGCCGCTCGGTCGTCCCAGTACGAAAGGTCCGTCGAGGCGAGCGGGAACGTGACGTGCTCCGTGCCTCCCGCCGCGACGGTCACGCGCCGGAAACCGCGCAGCTGCTGCAACGGGCGCTGCACCGCCGACTCCGGATAGCTGGCGTAAAGCTGGATGACTTCGTCTCCCGCGACGGCGCTGGTGTTGGTGACGTCGACGCCGATTTCGACCGAGCCGCAGGCGGGCAGCGCGGGCGCGCTCACCGTCAGGTTCGAATACTCGAACGTCGAGTACGAGAGCCCGAATCCGAACGGATACAGCGGCTTGCCCGTGAAGTACCAGTAGGTCGTCCCTTTCTTGATGTCGTAGTCGGTGATCTCGGTCGGGATGTCGGTCTCGCTCTGGTACCAGGTCGTCGTCGTGTGTCCGCCCGGGTTGTAGTCGCCGAACAGCACGTCGGCGACGGCGTTGCCCAGCTCCTGACCGGAGTTGGTCACGTGCACGATCGCCGGGACGTTTTCATCGATCCAGCCGATCGCCTGCGGAAAGCTGGAAACCAGGACGACGATCGTGCGCGGGTTCGCGCCCGCGATCGATTGCACCAGCGCGAGCTGCGCGGGCTCCAACCCGAGGTAGACGCGGTCGACCTGCTCGCGCCCTTCGTAAGGCGACGGGCAGGTGCCCCAGGGCGGGTAGGGCTCGCCGCAGGTTGGATGGTTGCCCACGAACACGACCGCGGCGTCCGAGTGCGCGGCGGCGAATGTCGCGGCGCCGCCGCGGTCGTCGGCGACGAAAGTCACCTCGACATCCGTCCCGACCTTGTTGACGATCCCCTGGCGTCCCGTCACGTACGGATAGGGAGGCGTACCGCCGTACCAGTCGCGCACCACCGAATCGGCGCGCGGGCCGATCACGGCGATGGACTTGATCGCCGTCCGGTCGAGCGGCAGCGTCGCGTTCGCGTTCTTCAACAGCACGATCGTCCGGCGGGTGACGTCCAGCGCGCGCGCCTTCGCCTCGTCGGTCGCCCACGGCGTCTCGGTGCTCTGGATCGCCTTGTAGGGGACGTCGGCGGGCGGATCGAAGTCGCCGGTGCGGAACCGGATGCGGAGCGCGGGGCCGATCGCGGCATCGACGTCGGCCTCGGTGATCAGACCCATCGAGTACGCCGCGTTGACGTTGGGCGCGACGTTGCTCTGCAGCAGCACGCCGCTGGTCTCCGCGATGGCGGCGCCGACCGCCTGGTCGAGGGTGGCGAAGTACTGTTGATCCTGCACCCAGTGCGTCGCCGCCTGTCCGTCCGTCGAGAAGAAACCGTCGAACCCCCAGTCGCGGCGGACGAGCGACTTCAAGATCGGCGACGTACCCGCCGGCACGCCGTTGATCTGGTTGTAGGCGGTCATGATGCCGTCGGCGCGCCCCTCGCGCACGGCGGTCCGGAACGTCGCCGTGTAGTACTCGCGCAGGTTGCGCGCGTCGAGGTTCGACGAGCTGGAGAGGCGCGTCGTCTCGTTCGAGTTGGCGGCGAAGTGCTTCAGCGTGCACGCCGCCAGCAAGTAGCGCGGGTCGTCGCCGTGCAGACCGGCGAG
>Ga0070669_100000805_pt1 | contig 22785 bp, 14 predicted proteins | sample KBSS53metaG_FD_64680 | JGI IMG/M metagenome (GOLD analysis project Ga0070669, IMG submission 64680) | Switchgrass rhizosphere microbial communities from Kellogg Biological Station, Michigan, USA - KBS S5-3 metaG | ecosystem: Host-associated > Plants > Roots > Rhizosphere > Soil ...
GCGCAGCTAGCGGATCCAAGATCCACCATGCTACGGCTGCCCGTTGTGCAAAAGTAAATTCCACGATACGAAGGACAGTGGTGCCGTTCGTGTCATACTCCTCGGTCCGGTATTCTCGCCCTTCCTGCCAGCTGCCATAAGAGACGGCATCCTGATAGAACGAAGACCTCGGACTCCCGTAGAAGTAATGCTTTTGCTTGGCGAGCAGTGCCGGCGCTCCGCCGCAGACTCCAAGCGTGCCGCTTGAGGTGCACTGTTCCGTGACGACATAACCCAAATTGCTCGCTGTTGTTGTCTCAGGCCGGCTATAGGTCATCTTGCTTTCATAAGCGGCTCCGGAGTTACCGGTGGGATAACTTCGCCTCTCAATAATTCGGCGATAGACGTGCTTGCCCTGTGCACCGCCGCCAAAGGAGCCGCTGGCTGCACCATCCGACAAGCCAGCGGCGTAGTCGTACTCTACAGCCGCGCCCGTGGGCAGAATGGCACGCGCAATCTCGCCGTAGCTGTTATAGAAAAGCTGATATTGTTGACTATTAGGAAGGGTGACCGACTTTATCACAATGGGATTGTAGTAGGTCGAGTTAGTGCCGTTCGTATCCGGAAACAGTTGTAGTGGTGTTTGCAGAACCTGACCGGAACGAAGGGCGTTTTGAAGAAAGTCGTAGTTGACACTAACGGTTCGTGCCGCTCCTCCGAATCCGTTGTAGCTGATGACATCCGAACCAGAGCTGTTCAGCGGAGCATAGGTAATACTGATCTGTCGTCCGAGCGAATCTGTGATGCTGGTCACGCGCTTCAGCGAATCATAAAGGAATGAAATCTTATTGCCATTGCGATCGCGCATCCAATCGATCGTGCCGTTGAGGATGCGATACCGGGTGCCGTCGCGCAGTAAAAGATATCCTGATGGTGAAACGGTGGCGGTGTCCTCCTGGACAATGACTGTGTCAACGATATCAGCGTCGGAGATAAAAGTTGCTGCTGTGCCATCGGCGGTGAAAAACACTTTACCGCGATTGAAACCGGTCGTGCAGTTGACGGGACTCCTTGGTTCCCCGCTGGTGAGTTGGTCGCGTAGCTCAAACTCCGTTCCGTCTCCTGCCGTGAAAGTCAGCCGCGTAAGCGTCTTTGTGTATCGATACCATGGGCTGTTTTGGCCGCAGTAGAGACTTCCTGTACCACCCTTGCGTCCTTGCAACGCGCCAGCTCCGTACCCGGGCTTGATTCCCGTCCACCAGTTCGGTTCTGGAGCGTAAGTAACGACTCCCGTTATTTCGTTTTTTTGTTTGAAGATAGTCCACGTCTGCTCAACTGGAAGGGTCATTTGATAGCCGGCGCTGCCGCGCCCGCTCACGCCCAGCAACGGTAGACGGAAGTTCATGTGTCCGTTGAAGAGGTTAACGTTGTCAAATCCACTCAACGCGTAGGAGCCGGCTGGAGCACCGCGGGAAAGGCCCCCTGGAGTTGATCCGTTGGTTTCAGTCTGCCCGTTGGCGGCGGTCGCAAGGATCAGCAATGACGCCAACGCGCAAACTAACCGTCGCAAAACGACCAAACTCCAACGAACTGACAGGATGCTGTGAAGCATTTCTCTGGCTCCTTATGCAGGTTTACGGAGAGTACGATTCGAAATATCGCAGAATTGAGGTCCTGGATATTCCTTGTGTTTTTGAGCTAATGAAATGGTAATTCGTTTCCCGTGCAGCCTGCGCAAGGTGGGGGAGTCACACAGTAAACGAAGGGTGCGGCGGAATCTAACGCAGGGTTAACTGTCTGTCAATGGAAATATGTAGCATCCGCTAACACGGGGGGCGCGGCATGCCGTGCCCCTACGTTACCGGCAGTTCGACCGTGAAAGCACTACCTTTGCCGGGCGTGCTTTCGACCGCGATTCTTCCACCATGCGCGTCAACGATCCATTGCACGATCGATAATCCCAGACCCGCACCACCAAGCGCTCGCGACCGTGCTTTGTCCACTCGATAAAACCGATCGAACACGTGCGGTTGATCAGCTGGAGGAATACCTATTCCGGTATCGCGCACCACAATCTGCGCGTGTCCATTTTGCCGCGCCAGCCTCAGCGAAACTTCGCCACCCTCAAGCGTGTACTTCACCGCGTTATCAAGCAGGTTCAGGATCATCCGCTTGATTAGCTCTTCGTCGCCGTGCAAAACCAGAGCAGGAGAATCGTCTTCGGTGTTCAACTTCACGCCCTTGCGAATCGCAAGCACTTGGGCAGCGCGGACACAATCCCTAACCGCTTCATTCAAAGACAGCGGCTCCTTGATCAAGGCGGCGGGAGCATCAATGGGTTGGCGCGCGAGCGTGAACAAATCCTCGACGATGCGCGAAAGCCTTTCGGCTTCCTCTTTGATCAGCGATAACGACTTCTGGTATTCCGAAACGCTGCGAGTGCGGTTTAGCGCCACTTCAGTCTCACCGCGTAACACTGCAAGCGGTGTACGCAGCTCATGAGAAGCATCGGCAATAAATCTCTGTTGCTCGCTGAAAGAATTTTCAAGCCGGGTCAGCAAGTCGTTGATCGTGGCAGCAAACCGCCCAAGCTCGTCGCGAGGATTTGTCACATCAAGGCGCGACGATAAATTCCCGGCAGAAATGCTTTGCGTCTGCCGATTCATCGAGGTTATCGGACTCAGACTTTTTCTGGCGAGGAAATAACCACCCAACGACGCCAACAGTAAGACCACCGGCACGCCGGCAAAAAAATCGCGGCGCAAGCGACGCAAGCCTTCTTCAATTACACTCAAGGGTTCGGCTGCCGTTGCGAATCCGAGTTTGCCATCCGGCGCCACGGGCACGACAGCTATTCGTAGATCGTTGATAGTTACGAAACTAAAGCCTCGCTCACGCGCCTGACTAAGCGCAGTTGAAGGGATTGGTACAACCGCTCCGGAAATATTTCGCGTCGCGGCAATCGGTCGTCCATTGTTATCCGCGACCTGAACGTAGCGGTTGGGAAAGACTAGCTCTGCCAGGACTACTTCACCGGCTGTCCTCGTCGATTGCTTCTCTTCAAACTCCTCCGCGTAGGCGCTGGCTACCGTCTGCGCCGTCGAGCGCAAAGACTCATCCTGACGCTGGTAAAAGATGGCGGCGGCTGAATAGTAAACAAGGACTGCAAATGCGATGAGGGACAGGGCGAGCACTGCCGCGTACCAGAGGGTTAGTCTTGTCCGAACCGAATCAAACATAAGCATTCAAACTTCGGATTCCCCGCGGAGCGGCGAGCCGAAGGTAGCCAGACGTGAAAACGTCTGGGATCCGACGACGAATTGAACGGCGCGCAGGAAGCGCGCGAAGGAGCCTGGGCGCACCTTCTGTGCGCGATTTGAAAACCCGATTTCTTCCAGAGGTTTCACCTCTGGCTACCGTCTGCTCGCGTCTCCCACGCGTACGCCACTGAGCCAAGAAAAGACACGAATACCAAACGAAAATCCCACCAAGATTTGACTGAATAATACTCTCCGATAACTTAGAAGCTCCAACCGAGCGCGATGCCGTATTGATGCGCGTGACGATTGTATTGCGGCGCGATCGTGGGCCAGTGTGTATTTGTCTGTAATTGATTCTGAAGGGACGAATCCGATGCCGGGCGATGACGCGCTCGATAAACGTAACGACCAATTCCATATCCCAGGGCACTTCCGACTACGACATCGGAAAGGTAGTGCTTCTGTCCTGTGAACCGAGAGAGACTCACCGCGGTTGCGGCGCCGTAAGCAGCCACCTGCACCAACGGATGATCACCATATTCTTTGGCAACTATCGTGGCCACGGACCATGCCTGGATACTATGCCCGGACGGGAAAGAAGTCCCGCCGTCGAAAAACTCACTTCGCTCACGGCCGGCGAGCGGCCGGGCTCGTTGGGTGATTTCTTTTAGCCCGTTCACGACAATCAGACTGTCAATCAACGACTCCGCGCTGAGCAGCCCCGTCTCTCGGGCCCGTGCATCGTTCTTTGTTCGACCAACCAGATAGAAGGTGGCGGCGATCGCTCCCGTGCTATAAGTCGAGCCTCCGTAGCTGATAACTCGACTAGCTTTCACTCCACGATCGAATTCGGCGATCTCGTCGCCAGTAATTCGATCCGTACTAATGAGGGCCATCGAACCTATGCCGAAGGGAACCATCCATTTCGCGTCGTTGCGATGAAGATGGAATGGCGCGGTCCAGATGGTCCGCTGGTCTCGCAGAATGTTCTTGAAGAATTCCCGTTCAAGCGAGGGTGTAGCTGAAGGCGTGGGACTGGGAGAAGGTTCAGCAGGCGTTTGCGCCTGCACAGCGAGGCCCGTTAAGAGAACGAGAATAAAAATGGTAATGCCGAAGAGGCGTTGCGATCTTCTGTTTCTGACGTGTGATCCAATTCGCGTGGCTTCGTACTCTGTTAGTGTTACTTCGTGGTTGTACGTTTTGTTTCGAAAGAAACGAACCACGAAACGACACGAAAGGTAGACCGAATCACACAAAGCAGATCGAGACTTGTTTCTTTGCATGTTACTTCCCCTTTTTATCCTTCGCTCATTTGTTGACGACCAGCACTACAAATGAACCCGGCTTCACACTGCGCAGCGGTCGACCGCCGGGAGACGCTGCAGGTGTTTCGACAATCTCAGCCGCAGCCAGAAATATCTTTTTGGTTTTTGGATCGAACGCCATAGTCCGAGCACTTGGCTGCGTCTTTACCGCGCCGGCATCTTCATAGTCGTTGGCTGATTTTTCGTGAAAAATGTTTAGGATTCCTTCGCCGCAGGAAAAGAAGATGAGCTTTGCTTCCGGATCGAAGATCGCGTAGTCCACGTTTCGGCCGATAGGAAAACTGGTGATCACTTTTCCGGAAACAGCATCCATCACCACCATCTTCGGTTCCTTGCGACAACCGATAAACAACCGCTTCGTCGTGGCATCATAGGCCAGGCCCGTCGGCGTTTCCGCGACACCGATCGGGAAGCGTCTCTTGACGGCGAGTGATTTCGGATCAAAGACCACTACTTCGTTGGTATCTTCAAGGTTGACGTATACGAGGCCATCGGCGACGACTGCCGACTCGCCGTCGCCTGCAACCTTTACCGTGCCTACGACCTCGCCTGTTCGGGCATCAATCGCGGTGATGTCATGCGAGCCATGATTGTTGGTAAAGACGCGCCGGGTTCCCGGATCGTAGTAGATTCCGTCTGGTCCCTTGCCGACCTCAATCTTGTTGAGCAGCTGCAATGTGGCGGGATCAAACATCGAGACCTTGTTCTCGCGTCCATTGCTGGTAAACCCGTGTTTGAACTCCGGCGTGAGGGCAACTCCGTGAACGCCGGGCGTGTCTGCAATGGTCCCTATCAACTTGCCGTTATCGGCATCAACCACGTCGACCTGGGTGCCGTGAGTAAGGTAGAGCCGGCGCGCATCGCTATCAATGGTTACGTAGTCGAAGCCGCCATTGCCCGGAACCGGATAGCGAGTCTCAAGTTTGTAAGTTGAGCCACCCTGGAATGGCGCCAGGAGAACCCACATCGCAATTAGTGCGCTTTTCATCGTTAACATCGGCTTCGTCCTTTCGCCTCCAATCTTTCATTTGGGTGATTTGGTTTTTCTCTTTTGTGTTATTTGGCGGTCCTGCTTTCGCGGCGCAACATCGCATACACCGTGGGTGTCACGATTAGCGATAGTCCAAGTGCCATTGTCAGTCCACCGATAACTGCGATTGCCAGCGGTTGTAACAACTCTGAGCCCGCCCCGAGCGCTAAGGCCAGCGGCAACATGCCGAGCATTGCCGCCAGCGACGTCATTAACACCGGGCGAAATCGTCGTCGTCCTGATCGCAGCAGGGCCTGTCGTAAAGTGTCGCCCGCGGCGAGATGATCTTCAACCGCGTCCAGCATCAAAATTCCATTCTTGGCGACAATGCCCACAATCATGATCATGCCCATAAGGGATACGACGTTCAGCGTAGATCCGGTAATGAACAGTGCCAGCAGCACGCCGCTTAGCGCCAGCACAGCTCCGGTGACGATCGCAATCGGATGTGCATAGGAACGAAACTCGATCAGCAGCGTGACGAAGACCAGCAGCACCGCCAGGAGCAGCGACGTAGCCAGCTCGCGGAAACTCGACTGCTGCTCCTGATAAAGTCCGCCGTACTCGACCGTCATTCCCGGCGGCAGTTTCACATCCTTCACCAATTGACTCTGAATCTGACGGATCGCACTGCCGAGATCCTGGCCTTCGAGCCGGCCAGTCACCGCCACCATCTGGCGCAGGTTTTCCCGCTCGACCTCAGCCTGTCCTTTGTCGTATTCCACATCCGCTACCTGGTCCAGCCGAAACAGTTGCCCGGAAGAAGATCGTACTTGTAAAGCCTTAACTTTCTCGAGCGACGTGCGCACGTCCCCCGGAAAAATCACCCGCACTTTGATCAACCGGTCCTGCTGCAAGATTGATGAAGCAGCTTCCCCTGACATCGCAGTGGTGATGCCGCCGGCAATCTCATTCGCGGTTACACCAAACTGCGCTGCTCGCAAAGGATCGACATCGAAGGTCACCGCCGGGCCGCTGAGGGTGACGCCGTTGAAGGTATCGACAACGCCATGCACTTTCTTGATCGATGCCTCGACCTCATCGGCTTTCGCTTGCAAGGCCGCTGCGTCCTCGCTAAAGAGTTTCACTTCGATCGGCTCCGGATTTCCCTGCAAGTCTCCGATGACGTCCGGCAGGATGCCGACAAACTCCACTTCTAACGCGGGCTCTGATTCCGCAATTTGCTCGCGCAGGTCGGCGATGACGTCGGCGGTGTTGCGTTTGTGACGAGGCTTCAGCTTGACTGTGAAATCGCCGGTGTTCGGTTCAGTTACGAACAGCCCCATCTCCAAACCCGTCCGCCGTGAATAGCTTTCAATCTCCGGCGTCTTCATCAACATCTCTTCGACGTGCTTAAGCAGACGGTCAGTTTCAGCGAGCGACGATCCAGCCGGCGCTACGTAGTCGAGCACGAAAGCACTCTCGTCGAACTCAGGCAGAAATTCCGACCCGAGGGTGCGATACAACAGATACGAACCGGCGAGGACGCCGACGATCGTTAGGACTACAACCCAGCGGTGATCGAGCGCCAGACTCAGCACCGACTCATAACGTCGAATGATATGGCGGAGAAATCTGCCGCCAGTTTCTTCCTCGTGAAGTTCGTCAGGTTCAGAAGTGCCGTCGTCCTTTGGTTTGACCCTGATGAATCGCTCCGCCAAAACCGGCGTAAAGGCCAGCGCCAGCACGAGGGACGTCAACAACGCGACTGACATCGTCAACGCCAGCGAGCGAAAGAAAACCCCGGTGACGCCGGTCAATAATGTAAGCGGAAGAAATACGACTACGGGCGTAATGGTGGAGCCAATGATCGGCACCGTGATTTCCGAGACTGCGCTCTGAACGGCTTCACGCCGCGACTGCCCTCGCGAAAGATGAGTGTAGATATTTTCAACGACCACGATAGCGTCATCGATTACCAAGCCAATGGCCGCCGCCACCCCGCCAAGCGTCATCAGATCAAAGCTCAAGCGCGCCAGCCACATCGCCAGGAAGGTGACGAGGACCGTAACAGGAATAACCAGAATCGCCACGAAGGTGGTGCCCCAATTGCGCAGAAACATGTAGAGAATTACAACGGAAAGTAACAAGCCGATCAAAATCGAGTCGCGTACTGAATTGATCGACTCACGCACGAGGAGAGACTGATCGTAGTAGGCGGCGACACGCACGTCTTTGGGAATCTGGCCACGCATCGCCGTTAGTGCAGCCTTCACTTCGTCAGCGACGGCAACCGTATTCGCGTCCGGTTGGCGATTGATATTCACGAGCGCGGCGGGATGTCCGTCGGCAGTGACAATCGTGTATTGCGGTTCTACTCCGGCTGCGACTGTGGCCACGTCAGCCACCAGGACGGGCGCGTTGTTCACCGTGGCCACGACAATGTTGTTGAGTTCGTCTGGCCGTTTGGCCTGGCCGCTTACCAGCGCCAACTCGAGCTGGTGGTTCTCTTCAATCAGCCCCGGGGAAACAATGATGTTCGAGTTACGAATCGCCTCGACCACCTGTTGAGCGGAAACGTTGTGGGCCGCCAGTCGCTCCGGGTCGATCGTCACGTGAAACTCTCGCGTTTTGCCGCCAGCGACTCCGACGATCGCCACGCCCGGCAAACGCGCGAGTTGTGGCCGGACAATGTAGGTCGCTAAATCTGTGAGCGCTGCTTCGTCGCGCTTGTCTGACGTGAGGCTGTATCCGGTCACCGGAAACACCGCAAACGTAAGCCGCTCAATATTGCGAATCTCGGCGGTGGGCGGAAGGGTTGCCAGGAGTTGCGACATCCTCGCCTGCACCAGTTGCAATTCCTGGATGATGTTGCCGTCCCAGTCGAAATAGAGGTTGATTTCAGATGAGCCGCGCGCAGTCTTCGACTTGATCCGTGCGATACCGGGAATGCCGTTCATCGCCTCTTCGATGGGACGGGTAACCGAGACCAGCGTTTGCGATGCGGGCGCCTCGCCGTTGTCAACGATGATTACAATTCGCGGGAAATCGGTTTGTGGGAAAACTGCGATGGGCAACTGCCAGGCGGCGTAAAGACCAGCCGCGCAGAGCAGCGCCACGACTACGACAATAGCGCGTGACTGTTGTGAAATCGTGCGAGCAAGGGTCATTGAAAGTCAGTGGTCAGTAGTCAGTAGTCAGTGGGTCAGTAGTCGGTGGTCAGTAGCCAGTGCGCGCACCGTGGTGTCACTTCGCCCCAGCGGGGCGAGATGTTTATAGAAACGCAAGACCGCCAAAAGATCCTCCTCGCTCCAACGGAGCGAAACATAAGTCGGTCTGCCAGCCAATGGGGAAACATTGCGCTCCGCTGGAGCGCTGGTTATCGGGTTCAACGCATTTTCTATAAACATCTCGCTCCGCTGGAGCGAAACGAGCTTCACTGTTGTTCTTGAAAGTTGAATTTACCAATCACAAATAAACAATCCATTTCTTCCTACGATCACTTCTCGATATCTTTCTTTTCGTCGCTCTCCTCTTTTTTCTCTTCTTCCGTGGCGATTTCAACCTTCGTTTCGTCAGGCAGTGAATAGTTGCCTTCAATCACCACGGTTTCGCCGCCCTGTAGTCCTTCAACAATTTCCACCTTCTCCGCCGTGCGAATGCCTACCGTGACTTTTGTTTCATGGGCCACGTTCTTTGCGTCCACGACCATCACGGTTCCTTCAGAGGCGTTGCTCGCCTCGAGCGTTACCGCCGAGGCTGGCAACACAATGGCGTCGGTTTTGGAATTGGCAAACACCGTCACCTGAGCGGCTCCGTTTGCGCGCAACAGTCCAGCGCCGTTTCCGAGTGTTACCCAAACTTCCACGGTTCGATTGGTCGGATCACTTGAACGGCTGAGCAGCGTGATTTGCCCGTGCATCTCTTCGGCTGAGGTGTCGGTCGGCAGCACGGTTGCGGCATCGCCGGTTTTGAGTTGTGCAACCGCCGTGTCGGAAAACGGCGCCTTCACAATTACCGTGCTGGTGTCAGCGATGGTCACCAGCTTCCCGCCCGCTGAGGCGAATTCGCCTTCGTATTGAAATTGATCGATAACCACGCCGGTGATCGGCGAGCGAATGGTCGCGTAGCTTAGTTGCGCGTCAAGAGTTGCGACTCGCTGTTGTGCCTGGGCCGTCCGGGCGGCTGCGAGCGCGCGATCATTGGGATTCAGCGACCGGGTTCGCAGTGAAACGGTCTGCTCCTGCAGACGCAATTCATCTTCAGCCGTCGTGAACTCGAGTTGTGAAGCTTCGAGTTCTTTTTTCGAGATACCACCTTTCTCAAAAAGCACGCGGCGGCGTTCGTATGTAGCTCTGGTGTTATTAACTTTGGCGCGAGCGTCGAGCAGGGCTTTCCGATCTTCGGCGTTTGTCTTGGGAATGGTTCCGGTGATCAGGCTCCGCTCACTCGCGCGCGCTTCGTTGAGGGCCGCCACGGCTTCTGCGCGTTGGGCTTGCATATCGCGCGACTCCAACACCGCGATTACTTCACCCGCGCGGACGACTTTGTTTTTGAGAAGCCCCATCCGCTTGATTTGCGCGCTGACCTTCGCGGCCACGTCTGCTTTGTCCCGCGGCCAGATCGTGCCAACTGCCGATACCTGCGTGGCGATGGTCCCTCTTTCCGCTTTAACTACCTTGACGCTGACTGTCGGGGTTACTTCTGCCTCCGCCTCGGTGGCAGAGTTTCTCCATCTCCAAACAATCAAGATAACGATCGCCAGCGCAACCAATCCGACCGCGGCGACTATCAGCACCTGGTTTCGCTGACGGACGATTCGCGCTCGCCGAAGACGCTGCTGTTCAATGGCGACAGCATCGTCGGACTCGTCCGGAAAATTGTTTGGCTTTTCATTCATTGAATGGTCACAAGTCTGGTTTTAGTGTGCGTTCGATTGTTTGGTGTTTCCGTGGTCCCGCTCGACCGCCGAGCGAAATGCGCTTTGCACAAAAAGTAAATAAACGCAGGAGTCGCTGCATCAGAACCGGGAGCTGTAGCGACCGGCCAAAGATTCAAGTTGAAAAAGGAAGAGTTTGCACAAACCATAAAGAGTGTTTGGCCGGTCGCTACCGCTCTCGGTTCTGATGTTGAGCACTTTTTGTGCAAGCTCGTCACAAAAAACATGAAGCTCATCTCCGTCACTGACCAGTCGACTGCCGCAATCGCGCTAACGCCATTTGGTAATCAAATATTGCTTGATACAAAGCACTGCGCTGCTCGACCAGCGTCGTCTGCGCATCCGTGACCTCTATTATTTGCGCTTCGCCGGCGCGATAGCGCGCGATGGAGGCGCTCAGATTCTCCTGGGCTTTGATCAAGCCCTCGCGCGCGAGACTAATCCGCGCCGCCGCGCTCGCCACTTGTGCCCGCGCCGCATAGAACTGTTGCGTGAATCCACGCAGCGCCAGGGTTCGTTCAATCTCCACTGCTTCAACTCGAAGACGCGCCTGGCGCTCGCGGCTCCGGGTCGCTCCCCAATCGAAGATCGGTATCGTCAAACTGAATGCCGCAGACACGCCACTGTGCTCTTTCAGACGCGGAGGCTTTAGCGAATCAGTATTGAAGCCGCCGTTGATCGAATAAGAGAGCGAGGGCAAGCGATCCGCCCGTGCGATCTTGATTTCCTGTTTGGCGGCACGCTGTTGTTGGTCCAACTGGGTAAACTCAGGTCGCCGGGAAATGTCGTCAGCCGTGAACCGCTGATACTCGGTGTCGATGGGTATCGCCAGGGCCAGATCACTCGTAACTATCGGGCGGGTGAATTCGTAGCCGACGAGCACGCGCAAGGCTCCGGCTGCAACCTGTTCATTCGCCCGTGCTCTTTCCAACTCATCGCGCCGCGTGAGCGTTTGCAACTGGGCGCGCGTTAAATCCACGGGCGCGACTTCGCCGCCACTCAACAACAGCGAGGTTATGTGCTCGAACTCTTCGGCCGCGCGAAGATTTCCTTCCGCAGCTTGCCGCTGCGCGATTGCCAGGGCCAACCCGTAGTAACCTTCGATCACCGCCTGGGCCAACGCGCGTTTGGCAACATCGGCCCCTGCATGCGCCGCGGACAATAGCGCGCGATTTCTGGCGAGGGTCGCTCGCAGCTTTCCGGCAACATCTAAATCGCCGGAGACATTAACAAACGCTTCGTAGGCGCCAATCGCGTCGCTGGCGATAAAACTCGGTGCGCGCGGCTCGCCGGGCGGTAGGCCCAACGCCGGCGTTGTGTAGATGTAGCTCAAAGGAGCGCTGACCTTCGGCAGAAACGCGGCCTGCGCTTGTCTCACGTCCTCGGCTGCGATGCGCTCGTTCAGGACCGCGCTCTGAAACGTCGATGCCTGAACATTCGCAAGTCTTAGCGCTTCATCTAGAGTAAGCAGATCAACTTGAGCGCTAGACTGGTTGGTGGTTGACGGAGACGGAGGAGTGGTAGCAGGCGAAGGAACTTGTGCGGCGACTGATGCAGATATATAGACCAGTGCGGATAGCACCGCGAAGGGGATTACCCACGGTCTAGTTTGATTCGGCATGCTCGGTTGCTTGGACCAGCCGAGTATACCCGTAGCAACCTTAACGCAGGATTAATGGACCGTGGCAAATCAGTGTCGCGACTCGAGAATGTAGCCTTCACCGCGCCGGGTGTGCAGCAGTTTGAGCGGGTGTTCGTCGTCAATCTTCTTGCGCAGCCGGTTCATGTAAACCTCAATTGTGTTGGAAAAGGGATCGAAGGAGTCGTCCCAAACATGTGCGGCGATTTCAGCGCGCGAAACCAACTGGCCGGCTCGTCGAGCGAGATATTCCAACAAAGCATATTCTTTCGCTGTTAGCTGGACCTCCTGAGCGGCGCGGGAGACGCGATGGCTGGCTGAGTCGACGACCAGATCCTCAATCTCCATAACGTCAGGGCGAAGCTGAGAATCACGCCGGAGCAATGCACGAATTCGCGCCAGTAGCTCCAGAAAAGAAAAGGGCTTAGTCAGATAATCATCAGCTCCTGCTTCAAATCCGGCCAGCCGGTCGTCAATGGCCGCCCGAGCCGTCAACATTAGAATGGGCGTCGCGTTTCCGCGCGCGCGCAAGTCGCGGCAAACTTCATATCCGTCCCGCTCTGGAAGCAACACATCAAGAACGATCAGGTCGTAGTCGTTGATGGAGGTTTGATAGAGTCCCGCAGCTCCGTCCTGGGCCACATCAACCGCGTAGCTCTGCTCGCGCAGACCCTTCGCGATCACGTTTGCCATCCGTGGCTCATCTTCTACGAGGAGAATTCGCATCAGGAGTGGTATTGACCGCTCTGAAGTTAGAACATTTTTATTAATACTATCAGCCGGATACTCAAGGTGCTACAATGCGGCCAAACCGGCGGGTTGTTTGTTCTTACTATTCCTTCTTGGCGATGCTTGTATCTCAACCAGCGCTCAATCGCCCTCCCAGCGGGAAACCAGCCGGCGCTCAAAACCAATTAGTGCTCGCCGCCCGACGATGAAGTCGTGTGGCTGCTGCCAATAAGTCGGTTACAGAACGTAAAGAAAACGCGCGAGGCCGGTGCGGCGTGATCATTACCACGAAAACTGCCAGTTCATTACTGTGGTGTATTTCGTTGTCGCTGTTCTGCGCGTTTTTCGTCGCCGCTCAAAGTCAGATGACCGGCCGGATCGCCGGTACGGTGACAGATCAATACGGTCATCGCATCGGCCGCACGGAGATTAACGTTAAGAGCAACACGAGTGGGGATGAGCGGGAAGTCATAGCTGACGATGAAGGGAATTATGCCGTCTCGATTCTTCGTTCGGGCGAGTATCGCGTCAGAGTAGTGGCCAGGGGCTTCTCGCCCGCGGTATTCAATCCAGTCCGGATTGTAATTACTGAGACCACGCGGGTCGATGCGGAGCTCTCGCCCGCGGGTCCTGATGCTGTAGACATCCGCATCGACAACTTAATTCAACAAGACGGACCACAACTCGGCCGCGTGGTCGACGCGCGTGCCGTCTCAGAACTTCCCCTCGCGACGCGTAACTTTACCCAAATTCTCGCGCTTTCGCCGGGCACTTCCGTGTCCCTTCCAGACAACACGGCGCTCGGCCGTAACTCACAAAATGTTTCCGTGAACGGCGCCCGCGTGACGCAAAACGATTTCGAGATCAACGGCATCGACGCCAACAATTTGACGACGAACGCCGCGGCGAGCGTGGCGGTACCGGCGCCCGAGACGGTCCAGGAATTCAAAGTGCAAACCTCGCTTTACCCGGCCACATATGGACGCGCTGGCGGCGGCAACATACAGGCGGTTACGAAAAGCGGCGGCAATAACTTTCACGGCGCCGCCTATGAATACTTCCGCCACGACGCGCTCAACGCCAACAATCCGTTTTTGAAAGCGGCAGGCGTATCCCGTCCAACGTTACGTCGTAACGTCTTTGGTGGTTTGCTCGGCGGCCCGCTGAAAGCTGACACGCTATTCTTCTTCGGCTCGTTCCAGGGAACTCGCGAGCTCAACGGCGCCTCGCCGAACAGTCTCACCTCCGGCGTCTCGATTGCAACAGGCCTGACTAACGATCGTTCACAGCAAAACCTGCTGACGACTTTCAAGCCTCGCGCTACGCCAAACGGTCCACTGGCCAGCTCAATCAATCCCGTCGCCCTCGCGCTCCTGAACGCAAAACTTCCCGGCGGTCAATTCGTAATTCCAACGCCGCAGGCCGACGGACACTACTCAGGCTCCGCTACGTCTTCCTATCGTGAGGATCAATTCAACGCCAATCTTGATTACCGTTCGGCGGATCAGGACTGGCTGGCGGTACGAATCTTTTTCTCAAACGCGCCGCAATTTCTGGCGCTTCCGGCCGGCGGTGCAAATGTTCCCGGGTTCGGCGCCGATCAAAAACAAAGCAATCGCCTGCTCTCGCTGCAACACATTCACACGTTCAATTCGAGAATCATCAACGAAGCGCGCGCCGGTTATAGCTTCATACGCACCGAGACGTCGGGACAGAATCCGCTGCGCGATTCCGACCTGGGCATCAAGCGGGCAAACGCGGGCGCCTATCCGGGGCTGGGATTTGTTCGGATTGGACCAACGGCAACAAATTCAATCGGTATCGGGAATGCTGGTACGAATGTCGATACTCTCAACGGCGGATCTTCCACGACCCTCGCCGACGTTCTTTCAATCACGCGCGGCCGACACAGCATTCGCACCGGCGCCCAGCTTATCTACTACCGCAATAATCTAACCGTAAACAACAACCGCCGCGGCACCATAACTTTTCAGAACTTCAACAACTTTCTGCTCGGTGTCGCCAACAACTCGGTTTACGCAGACGGCGTCAACACTCGCAATCTGCGCGCGGCTGACCACGCCTTCTTCCTGCAGGACGACTTGAGAGTTTCGCGCAAACTGATAGTTAATTTGGGCCTGCGTTACGAGTTGGATCTGCCGCCACTCGAAACGCGCGGCGCCATCTCGACGTTTGATCCGTCACTCTATCAGCCGCGCCTAGAGGTCGACGGGAATGGAAATCCAGTCGGACCTCCTATCGCCGGATTTGTGCAAGCGGGAAATGTTGTTTCTGAGTTCGACTTACCGGAGGTTCCGAACGTCGGCAAGCGATTACTGACTAGCAACGATCCAAACAACTTCGCGCCGCGCGTCGGTTTTGCCTATTCGCCGCTCGATTCAAACCGGTTCGTGGTGCGCGGCGGTTACGGCATCTTCTATTCGCGGCCATCCACGGCCTACATCGGTATTTCGATCAACGCGCCGCCGATGTACGCCATTCGCCGCAGTCCGACCGGCGCGACCGTGGCCTTCGCCGATCCCTTCTTTCCTTTACCATCGCAGGACCAGTTTCCAACTTTCGTGAAGGGCGTTTCCCTGGCCGGTCAAATATTCGATCGCAACCTACGAACGGCTTACTTCCATCAATACAACGCCGGCGTTCAGTTCACCCTCGGCCGAGATTTGTTGTTTGAAGCAACTTACGTCGGCACCCGTGGACTAAATCTAATTCGCGACCTGGCCATCAATCAGGCGCGACTGGCAAGTCCGCAGCATCCGATCATTAACGCCGTTACCGGACAAACAATCACCACCAACACGCCGGCCGCGTCCAACGTAGCGCTGCGCGCGCCGTATCAAGGCGTCGAAGCCGGCAGCTTTCTGCAGATTCAGTCGACTGCACAATCAAGCTACAACTCGGTGCAGTTAAGTTTGACGAGGCGGTTCACGCGCGGACTGCAATTCCTCGCTTCATATACCTACGCGAAATCAATCGACAACGCGTCGGGTGGCAGCGACAGCATGGGCGAGGTTAGAGACACAATTAATATCGCCGGCGACCAGCTTGATAATCATGCTAACCGTGGCGTGTCTGACTTCGATCGCACGCACCGTTTTGTTTTGAGTTATCTGTGGTACTTGCCGCGTCCCGCCTTTGCGACCCGCTCGCGTGCGAGAAGATTACTGTTTGCTAACTGGCAAGTGGCAGGGATCGTCACGGCGATGTCTGGCCTGCCGATCGACATAATAGACGGCGGCGCCGGATCGTTTTATGGATTGAGTGGCGGAAACAACGCGCTGGTGCGGCCCAGTTGGGCGCCGGGCGCGACTGTAAATACGGCGAGCAGCAACATACCGGCCGGATATTTTTTCAACCCAACTGCGTTCGTGCGTCCGGTCGTGTTATCGGGCCAGATAATTCCAAGTTCCAACGGTACTGCCCGGGCAGGCGCGACTGGAACCGACTTCGGCAACGTGGGGCGAAACGTCCTGCGTGGGCCGCGGCAAACCAACGTTGACTTCTCGGTGATCAAGCGTTTCGCAGTTAATGAGACGAAGAATATTGAACTGCGCGCCGAGTTTTTCAATCTCTTCAATCACGTAAACTTTGCGAACCCGATCAGCAACCTTAATGCGGTGCCGGCCGCGTCCATTGACGCGAACACGGGACGAATCACCGGCAATCCCGGCGACTTTGGTCGCATTGTCTCAACCAGTAACAACCCGCGTTTAATTCAATTCGCGGCGAAGTTTAATTTCTGAAGATAACGACGAACTACAACAGAAAACTACTTGCGAGAAACCTGAATCCACGGTGGCTTGATTTGAAAATTTCTGTGCCTCCTCTGTGCTCTTTGTGTCTTTGTGGTGAATGTTGTTAAGCAAACCCACCACAGAGACACAGAGAACACAAAGGTTGCACAAAGAAAACCTCAATTAGTTCACTGCCTGAAAGTTCAGGTTGAACGCGAAAGGAAAACTCATGAATCAGATACGCATCACGCGAGACCCTAACGGCAACGTGAAGTTCCAGACGGTATCGATCGACGTCACTGAAAACGTCTTCTTCACTAACCTCGATCCGCAGCAAACCCATTGGCCCACGCTGGCCACCAATCAAGTTGGCCCAGCTCCTTCGGCTAATTCGAGTCAATGCCCGGTGCCGCCGCCGCAGGTGACTAACCCCAACCCGCCGCCAGCAACAATTAATCAAAAACCGCCCTACACAGTTACCTACAAATGCCAAATTCCCGGGCACCAGAATGAGCAGGGCGTGATCAATGTGTTTGCCGTGCTTGCCGCCGGAACCACGACGCTCGCGGCGGCGACCAAGGGCACGCCGATTACCAAACAGCAGGTGGTGGTTGGCGGGCAGTCGCCCTACACGGTAAGCAACGCACAATTTCAAATCAAAGACAGCAACAACAATGTCATCCAGTCGGGCGCGGGCATCGGTCCCGGCCTCCAGTTGAATGCTACGCCGGACAACACCGGAGTCTGGGTCACCGGCACACCAACCGTGTCGGGAACTTACAACTTCACATTCATGGTGACGGACCACATGGGAGGAAATCTCCAACAGGTTCAGTACTCGATGAAAGTCGCCTGAGAAGATTAACCCGCCCAGCAGAAGGAGCTTCAGTCATGAAAAAGACAAACGAGAGAATCAGCGATAGCAGTCAAACATTTCCTGATAACAAACCGGAGACAAGCTTTCGGGTTGAGAGCGACTTATCATCGAGGTCATTGTGGCCGCTCATCGGCAAAAGCGTAGTCATCATCGCGGGTCTGGCGCTCGCAACCGGAATTGCACTTTCGCTATGGGGTGATCGTCCGGCGCAGGCTCAGAATCTCGGCAGCCCGGCCTTCGCGAACCCAAGCGAGGTCCGTTATCGCCCGGCGGAAAAACGCTTGCGGGCAATCATGGTGCTCAAAAGCGGCAAATTCTCGATACCAAATATCGGCACCGCCACGTTGCGGCAATTTCGCGGCTGGGATCCTAAAGACCCTCGTCCCGAACCAGACAATAACGTCGCTCCTGGTCCAACGCTGCGCGCTCGTATCGGCGACAAGGTCGAGATTTCGTTCCTCAACAAGATTAACGACAGGGAATTCGCCTATACGTTTGATACCAACAGTCCGGGCGGGAAATCCAGCTTCGGCTGTGACCAGAGCGGCACGACCTACCCGGGAAAAGATCTGTTCCCCAACTGCTTCCACGGGTCCAGCACAGCCAACCTCCACTTTCATGGCACGCACACCAGTCCCGACGGGCTGGGAGACAACGTGCTGGTCCAGGTCCTGCCTCAGGAGAACCAGCCCGACTGGACGCGCACCTTCGACCGCCTCTTTAACGCCGGCATCATTCCGCAGCGTTGGGCCGCGATGCCGCGCGATTACAAAGAAAAGCAACTGGAGATGATCAAACAACAGGACGCTGACGCCGCCGCCGCCGCCGCCGGGAATAATCTGCCGGCGCCGCAGTCGCTCTATGAAGCGGATATGAAGGCGATCCATGCGGGCGAGTGGCCGCAGTATCTGATGGGCGCGTTTCCCAACTTCTTCGTCATTCCTGATTACAATTCCGGAAGATACAAGGCAGGTCAGGCGCCGGGCACACACTGGTATCACGCGCACAAGCACGGCTCCACGTCTCTTCACATTCGCAACGGCCTGGCCGGCGCCTTCATCATCGAATCAAACCGTGAAGGTGGCTACGATCACGTCATTCGCAAGTTCTATGGCTGGGGCAAGAGCTACGGGGACCACGAAAAGATATTCGTGTTTCAGGAGTTTGACCCGACGGCGAACCTTGAAAGAAGTCCGAAAACTCCTGGTGGACCAGTGAACCCCGGTAAAGGCAGCGCCCTGGTCCTCGTCAATGGTTTGATGTCGCCGACGATTACGATGCAACCGGGCGAGGTTCAACTTTGGCGCATGATCAATGCGACCGAGGGAAACGGGGCCGGCGTGATCAAGAGCACGCTGTTTCAGACTGCGGGTTTCACTTTCAAACAGACGGCCGCGGACGGCGTGCAGTTCAGTCCGGACAACTATGCTAACCAACCGTTTCTCAATGCCAACGCGCCGAACGGCCAGGTGCCTGGCGGGCTGAAGTTGGCTGGGGGAAATCGCGCCGACGTGCTGGTCCAGGCGCCGACGACGCCCGGCGTCTATTCCTTCGTCTCCGGGGCCACGCTGTTCTTCGTCAATGTTGTCGATAGTACTCCGGTAAGCTATCCGAATGGCGCATTCCCGACCACCTGGGCCAAGCTGCCGAAGTTTCTTGACGACCTGCGCAAACCCGGACCGCTGGATAAACCCAATCCGAATTCGCCGGTGAAGTTTCAATGGGAGCCCGGCCGTGCTGGGCCAGGTCTGCTGCCGAAGACGCCGGACGGTTTTCCACCGCACTTCATGATCAACGACAAACAGTTTGAAGATACTGGGCCAAGAATTGACCAGTGCATGCCGTTGAATGGTTTACAGGATTGGGTGCTGGAGAATTATACCAACGTCATTGCGCACCCGTTCCACATCCACATCAATCCGTTCCAGGTCCTCGAGATTCAAACGCCGACGGCGGAGAACCAATATACGAAATACACGCCGCCGAATAACTACGTGTGGCAGGATGTGATCGCGATTCCGCCGGCAGTAATTGTCAAGGACGCTAACGGCGGGGCTAAGAGCATCACGCCCGGGAGGGTGATAATCCGTCAAACCTACGTGGATTTCATCGGCACGTACGTGCTGCACTGCCACATCCTGGCCCACGAGGATCGCGGGATGATGCAACTGGTGCGCGTGCTGCCGGCCACGCAGTATCCAGCGCGTTGTCAGGGCCACATACCAATTCACCACTGAGGTCTGGCTCTTTGGTGGGTTTAACCTAATACAGAACCGTGAGCGGTAGCACATCATGGATTGCTACCGCTCCGGTTTGACAAAAGCGAGCAATACCAGCGCCGTCTTCGAAATCGGCGTTCTCCCTCCGTTGAAAAAGTCCTTGACGAAGTCTCAAACCTTCTTTAATAACTGTAGTCAGATGTAACCTGATAATCAGTTAGCCCGGAACCACGCTACCAATCAACGCCGAGCGGCGCCCATTCGTTCTGAACTTCACCAGAAAGGAAGTCCTCAAATGAAACTCCGTTGCTTGATTATTGCCACTCTCTTCTGCGTATGCGCGCTAATCGTAGTGGGACAAAACCGGCGGCGCCCTGCCCCGTCGCCGACACCTCAGGCCGTTGATGGGCCGCCCGGGACCGAGAATGTGAAGTGGCAGCGTGGTCCCTCGCTCGCAAATCTCGGCCAGACCGCTCAAGTGCATGTGCCCGCGGGCTACGTCTTTGCCGGGGGCGACGACACTCGCGTAATCATGGAAGCTACTCAGAATCCGCCCAGCGGACGGGAGCTCGGATTTGTGGCGCCATCAGGCGAAACGTGGTTTGCCGTCTTTGAATTCGATCCCGTGGGATACGTTAAGGACGACGAAAAATACTCATTAGATGCTGATGCCATGCTGGAATCGATTAAGGAGGGCACTGAGCAAGGTAACCGGGAACGAGCGAAACGTGGGTGGCCAGCCATGACCATCACCGGTTGGGAATATCCACCTCGTTACAACGAAGCCACGCACAACCTCGAGTGGGCCATCAGGGGAGAAAGTGAAGGCGCTACAACGATAAACTACAACACGCGTTTGCTTGGGCGTGAAGGGGTAATGGAAGTCACATTGGTAACAGACGCGGAAACTCTCAGCGAGACCTTGCCGAAGTTTAAGACCATGCTGGAGGGTTTTGAGTATAAGCAGGGCCAGAAATATGGAGAGTTCAGGGCCGGAGACAAAACTGCAGCTTACGGGCTGACCGGTTTGATTGTCGGTGGAACAACGGCCGTGCTGGTCAAGACAGGCGCATTCAAATGGTTGTGGAAGGGCATTGTCGCGCTAGTGTTGGGCGCAGGAGCATTACTTCGGAAGCTCTTTTCACGCCGGAAGGCCGAATGAATGTATTTGAGCGATGGCCAGTCGCTGCTGCTAATTCTCTTCTTGCTCTACCTTTCAGAGTGTGTGGTATGGGTTAGGAAGCATTCGGTTGCCTTCGTCTACTCGCGAGGCCGCTGGTGCATAGCGAGACCAAAATCGTGGCTCGGTAACGCGAACGGCGCGCTGCTCTTTTTGAACCCGTTATCCCTGGGTCGACTGGTGGTGTCGCACCTTCCTCCGATCACAATTTCACCAGCCGGTGTTTGCGGCTTGAACGCTCAGACGCTGCCGATGACTGAAAGACTGCTCGGGCAAACGAGCAAGTTCATCGCTTTCTCCGACATCAACGACTCAAGCGCTGACGGTGCTTACGCTCTCATTAATAACGAGCGATTCGCCAAATGCGCCACTCCAAAACAGGCAAAGTCGGTCTCTAAGTTGATCAGGATGACGGCAGGCGCGGCCCCAGGCGCTCGCGAGTCCATGGTCCAGGCGTACTATGCCAAACACTTTGCGGCGGATGAGGCTGCCGCGATCTTTCAAAATGCGAATAACCTGATTGGACCAATCCGGTTGGTATGTTGGATCCTGTTCCTGTTTTTGTTTGCGGCAGCGCCGGTCCTGGTTAGCGTTTTCGGATTGCGCTTGCTTATTCCTATCGCCGTGGCGATGCTGGTTTTGGCAGCTCAAATTTGTCTAATGTTCTTTCGGGTCCACAAGAAGTTATATCCGGAGGAGTCGATTGAGCGGATCGAGTCGCTGGTCAAAATGCTGCTTTGCCCGCCCGCCTCAATTCGAGCTCCGGATTTGCTGACCCGGAACTTACTTTCCGATTACAGTCCAATCGTACTCATTGACTTATTACGTGTAGTTGCGGGCCCTCAGTTTACCCGTGCTTACATTCTCGATTTACAGTATCCCCTAAAATATGACGTGCTCAATGAAGCCGCCGCACAAACCATCACCTGGACTGCCCGCGAGCAATTGACGTTCTCCCTTCAGCTTATCGCGCGCAGCGGTGCTACGTCTGAAGGAGTGCTCGATCCAATACTGCCGGAGGAAAATTCTATTTCATATTGTCCTCGCTGCGGATGTCAGTTTCTCACCCGGGAAGGTGAGTGTGCTGATTGTCCAGGCATCGCCCTCGTCGTCTTTCCCGAGCAGGCTGAAGTTGACTAGAGGAGGTGGGGTATCGAACAGAATTCAACCTGGATGATTTTCGCGCTGGTGGTGGTCACTTTTATTGCCGGGTACGCCATCGTTAGCTTCATTGCCAGCAGACTCAGGACGCCCCCGACCGAAACGCCGGACCCTGATCGACGCAAAGAGCCTGGCTCAACTACCGAACGCGGCCCAGACTAATGGCTGTCTCATGTTGCATACTTCGCGCATAGTCACTTCTAAAGCCGCGAAAGCGTTCGGTTCGTTTCCGTCACTCGCACGTCTTGGACTCTCCGACCCAAAGTGTTCTCAAGCTTCTTTCTAAAGCAGCGTTGCTTTAATTTTCCCGCGGTCTGTAATAAAGTCAGTCTCCATACTTCATACAAGTGTTACCAGTTTTGAGAAGGAGACTTATGAAGGCGTCTCTGTCCGAAGAAGCACTGCGCGATGTCGCCGCGCCTCTGAGTAAAGCTAACAACGCGTTCGGCAAAATCTACCCCGGCGAAACCGGCAAGCGTCAACCAGTACACACGGTCTACGGCGGCGCGCACCTGTTCAAGTCAGACTCGGCTACACGTTTGGGTGGCCTCGCGCGTCGCTCGTTGGATCAGTTCGCGCCGGACTTCCTCAGTTTCGCCAAGGCGGTTGGTCTAAACGGCGCCGATCAATTGCCGGAGTCGCCTGAAGAAGACATCGCGCTGATCGCGCGGCTGGAAGCGGATCGCGAGCTTGTCCGACACGACAACAAAGCAGCCTGGCTGGCCCATGCAATCTACAATCGCGTCAATGAA
>Ga0070669_100000808_pt1 | contig 22756 bp, 17 predicted proteins | sample KBSS53metaG_FD_64680 | JGI IMG/M metagenome (GOLD analysis project Ga0070669, IMG submission 64680) | Switchgrass rhizosphere microbial communities from Kellogg Biological Station, Michigan, USA - KBS S5-3 metaG | ecosystem: Host-associated > Plants > Roots > Rhizosphere > Soil ...
GCCATGTTCCACGACGCCGGCGCGCAGGGTGCGCTCGTGCAGGTGGTCGTCGCGTCGGTTGTGCTACAGGCGACCGGACTCGCGACCCCGCTCTTCACGAAGCTCATTGTCGATGATGTCGCGCCGCCTGGCTCCGCCGTCACGCTGACGCTCGTCGCGTTCGGGATGGCGATCGTGCTCGGAGCCCGAGCCGTCACGTCGCTCGTGAGGAGCGCCGTGATGATCCGGCTGCAAACGCGGCTGGACGCGCGACTCACCGAGGGATTCTTCGAGCACCTGCTGCGGCTGCCGTACCGCTTCTTTCAGGGACGGACGAGTGGCGACCTGCTCGTGCGCCTCTCGAGCAACACCACGATCCGCGAGATGCTGACCACGCAGCTCCTGTCGGTCATGCTCGACGGACCGTTCGCGCTGCTCTACATCGCGGTCCTGCTTGCCGTGGCGCCCTCGTTCGCGCTCGTCGTCGTCGCGCTCGCGGCGCTCCAGGCGGGGCTGGTGCTCGCGTCGCTGCGTCCGCTGGTCGACCTCGGGCAGCGCAGTCTCGTCGCGCGGTCGGACGAGCAGAGCTGTCTCGTCGAGCTCATGAAGGGCATCGCGCACCTCAAGGCCTCGGGCGCCGAGGAGCGCGCCCTGGAGCTGTGGAGAGAGCTGTTTCGGCGACAGCTCTCCGTATCGCTCGAGCGAAGTACGCTCACGGCCACGATCGAGGCGGCGTTAGGCCTCGTCCGCTCGGCGTCACCGCTCGTGCTGTTGTGGTACGGTGCAACCCTCGTGCTCGCCGGCGAGCTGCCACTCGGGATGATGCTGGCGCTCGGCGCGCTGGCCGCGTCGTTTCTCACACCGTTCATGGCGCTCGTGCAGAGTACGCAGCAGCTGCACCTGCTGGATGCCTACATCGAGCGGCTGATCGACGTGCTGCGCGTCGAACCGGAGCGCCGTCCGTCGCCCGCCATTGCACCGCTGGCCGGACGGGCTCGCAACGGTGCGATCGAAGCGCGCGGCCTGAGTTTTCGGTTCGCGCCCGATGGTCCCCTCGTTCTGGACGATGTGTCCTTCACGGTGGCCGCGGGCGAGCAGCTCGGCATCGTCGGCGCGACCGGGTCGGGGAAGAGCACGATCCTCATGCTGCTGCTGGGCCTCTACCAGCCGACTGACGGGATGGTGTTCTTCGATGGCGTCCCTCTGTCGGAGCTGGATCCACTGCTCGTGCGCCGTCGGTGCGGTGTCGTGCTGCAGGACATCGCGCTGTTCAGCGGATCGCTGCGCTCCAACATCGCGCTCAACGCGCCGGATGCGCCGCTCGAGCAGGTGGTCGAAGCGGCGGAGCTTGCGGGTCTCGTGGATGATGTCCATCGCATGCCGTTGCGCTTCGAGACGCGGCTATCGGAAGGCGGGACCAACATCTCCGGCGGCCAGCGCCAGCGCATCGCCATCGCTCGTGCCGTCCTGACGCATCCGGAGATTCTCCTCCTCGACGAAGCGACGAGTCACCTCGACGTCTCGGCCGAAGAGCGCGTGATCGCGAACCTCGCGCGTCTGCGATGCACGCGTGTCTCGATCGCGCATCGGCTCACGGCTGTTCGCGCCGCCGACCAGATCCTCGTGCTGGAGCGCGGACGTGCGGTGGAACGAGGCACATATGATGAGCTCGTGCGCGCCGGCGGCGTCTACGCCGCGATGGCGGCGCATCAGGACTCGGTTGCGAGCACTCGGCGGCCCGGCGCCGATGGGAGTGCTGCTCGCGTTCTTCGGATGGAGCCGCACGGGCACCGGGAGTGTCGCGCATCCATCTGATCGGCGACGCCACTCGCCGCGCACATCACCCATCCCGGAGGACTGGCACCACGCCGAACCGCGCTCGTGGGCAGCGAGTGCGTCACCGTTCGTCGGTTGCGATCAACCAAGGAATCCCGGAGCACATTGTGGGACATCAACGGACCATCAGAGCGTGGAAGGACCTCGACTTCCGTGCGGCGCTGGACTCTGACGAAGGGGCGAATCTGCCGTCCTCGCCCGTGGGAGCCATCGAGCTCGACGACGCCGACCTTGGCGATGCGTCGGGAGGCGCGGTGCCGATCGTCACGCAGACATCCATCTGCGTGACGAGCCTGCCGTGTGCGGCGGCCATCGCGATCGGGATCTCGAACCAGATCAGCTGCGGAACGTGCGACGAGTCGTTGTGGCACGGCAGCTGTGGCTTCTCGTCGATCGGCTGCTGCTAGCCGCTGTCATTCCGAGCGAGTCGAGCCATCGGCGCCGTCGTCATTCCGAGCGGAGCGCCAAAGGCGCGGAGGCGAGGAATCGCACTCGTCCCGGCCGGGAGGCCTCTCTACCGGGAGGATGGCGATTCCTCGCCTCCGCCGCTTCGCAGCTCCGCTCGGAATGACACGCGCCACCATTCACCGTCGTTTTCACATCACCGTGGTCAGGAGCGACGCGCGTCGCACTCGAGGAGGCATCGATGGCTCAATCGGACGTCATGTCGTCGCCGAGGGTCCCGCCGCGTCGAGGCTTGGTAGCACTGGCCCGCGTAGCCGACATCGTGGTGGATCCTCCCGCGGCCTTTCGCGACATCGACACACAGCCGTCGTGGGGCGTGGCGTTTCTGGCGATCGTGGGGCTGCGATTCGGCAGCGTGATGGCCTTCTACCGTCCGGATACCACGCCGGCAAAGCTGCTGGCGGGAGTGCTCTTTCAGGTGGCGACGACCCTCCCACTCCTTGCCGTCACCGCGACGCTCCTGTGGGGCGTGGCACTTGCTTGGCGGGTTCGCGTGTCGTGGGCGAGCGCCTTGTGCGTGACGACGCATGTCGTGTTCGCCTACACGCTGTGCACGGTTGCCATCGCCAGCGTCGCCGGGGCGCTGCTGCCCGACTCGGTGCAGGTCGAGCTGCGCCATCCGCCGTTCACGAATCTCGCGCATCTCACGGATGCGAGTGAATCGCCCGCCTGGCACGCGCTGGCTGCGACGGCCGATGTCCGCTCGTTCTACGCGTTAGCGCTTGCGTGGATCGGCGTGCGATCGGCCTCGAAGGCTACCGCGCTCGCCGCGGGTGCAGTCCTCGCGACCTGTTTCGCCGTCGTAGTCGTCGGGTCCGTCGCGTCGGCGGCGACGCGGTAGTGCCAGCTCGCCCGTCGGTCGCCTAGCCGTCCAGGAGGCGCAACAACGAGCCCGCGATCGGTGCGCTGGCGTCGCGCGCCGCTACGCGCGTTAGGTGGACGACGGCGCTGGCAGCAAGCGACTCGCACGACCGCTCGAGAAACGGCCTCTCGCCTGGCGGTCGCCACCCATGCGCAACAGCGTGGACAGCGTTGCGTCGTCCAGGTGCTTTACCAGGTCGGAGACGCGCTGCCGGAGCGCCGTATCCCCTTGAAAGCGTCCGATCAAGGGCTCTGACCCCTTGAAAGCGCTGACCCCTTGAAAGCGTCCGGTCAAGAGCTCTGACCCTCTTGATCGCGCCGCGATAGGTTCGTGGAGAGCGTCCAACCGGAGACCACGTTGCGCACCGCCCGTCTCGTCCTGATTCTCACCCTCGTCCTCGGCTCGGCGTGGAGCTCGACTCGCACCGCGTCGAGTGCGGCCGCGACCGCCGCCCAACCCGCCGCCGCGACGTTCCCCGGCGACACCTGGCAGCGTGTCGCGGATCCGACCAAAGCCGGATGGAGCAAAGCCGGACTCGACTCCGTCCAGGCGCTCATCTCGCGCATGAACTCGAGCGCGATGGTCGTCGTCGAACATGGCAGGATCGTCTACTCCTACGGCGACCTCACCGCGCAGAGCTACCTCGCGTCCGTTCGGAAGAGCATCCTCTCGATGTTGTACGGCATCGAGATCGCCCGGGGCCACATCGACACATCGAAGACGCTCGCGACGCTCGGCATCGACGATCTCGGCGGCCTCCTGCCGCGTGAGAAGGAGGCGACCGTCCAGGACTTGTTAGGCGCCCGGTCGGGCGTGTACCACATCGCCTCGTACGCCGGCGACTTCCTCGCGGAAGCGCCGCCGCGCGGGTCGCAGCCGCACGGCACCTACCAGCTCTACTCCAACTGGGACTTCAACGTCCTGGGCACGATCTTCGAGCAGGAGACGAAGCGGAACATCTACGACGCACTCGAGCAGGAGCTCGCGCGCCCGATCCGCATGCAGGATTTCCGGCGCGACCTCCAGAAGAAGGAAGGCGACTCGACGCGATCGATCCATCCGGCGTACCCGATCTTCCTCACGACGCGCGACATGGCGCGCATCGGGCTGCTGATGCTCCACCAGGGCAACTGGAACGGCAAGCAGATCGTTCCCCGCGACTGGGTGGCCAAGTCCACCGGCATCATCACGCCGGTCTCGCGGCTCAATCCGTCAGGGATCCGGCGGGGTCGGGCCGGTTACGGCTACCTCTGGTGGGTACTCGACGGTCCGTGGAACACGGGACCATACGAGGGGGCGTACTCGGGCTTCGGGGCGATCGGCCAGTACATCACCGTCATTCCAAAGCTCGACGTGGTGGTCGCGCACAAGACGATCCCGCGGGAGCCTAACAATCCGAGCGTGTCCGAGCAGCAGTACTTCGCGCTCCTCGACCGCATCATCGCCGCTCGCACAGGAGCGATGCCGCGTCCCAAGCCGCCGACGATGGCGCCGTACGACATCGTGATCACGAACGCGCGGATCGTGGACGGAACCGGCGCGCCAGCCTTCTCCGGTGATGTCGCGATTATCGGCCGGCAGATCGCCCGCGTCTCCACGCAGCCGATTCCCCGGGATTCGGCGCTTCGCGTGATCGACGCTCGCGGGCACGTGCTGGCCCCCGGGTTCATCGACATGCACGCCCATCTCGACCCGCTCCTCAACATGCCCGACGCGCAGAGCGCGGCGCGGCAGGGCGTCACGCTCGCGTTAGGCGGCCCGGACGGCGGCGGACCATGGCCGTTCGCTACCTACCTGGACTCCGCCGACCGCGCGGGGCTGGGCATCAACGTCGCCTACCTCACCGGCCACAACACGATTCGCCGAGAGGTGATGGCGACCGCCAATCGTGCCCCGACGAGCGACGAGCTGGCGCGCATGTCGACCATGGTCGGGCAGGCGATGCACGAGGGTGCGTTCGGCATCAGCACGGGACTGCGCTACATCCCGGGCTTTTATTCGAAGACCGACGAGGTGGTAGCCCTGTCGAAGGTCGCCGCGGACTCTGGCGGTATCTACACCTCGCACCTTCGCGAAGAAGGGCTCGGGCTATTCGAAGGCGTTGGCGAAGCGCTCGAGATCGGACGACAGGCGAACATCCCGATCGTCCTTACCCACCACAAGGCAATTGGCCAGAAGATGTGGGGGAAGAGCACGGTCACGCTGCACATGGTCGACTCGGCGCGCGCGGCCGGCACCGACGTGATGATCGACCAGTATCCCTACACCGCGAGCTCCACGAGCCTCGACGTCCTCGTGCCACCCTGGGCGCTCGAGGGCGGACGAGCGGAGCTCAAGAAACGTCTCGAGAACCCGGCGCTCAAGGACAGCATAACGAGGGGAGTCGTCGACTACCTGCTGAACGATCGCGGCGGCGGCGACGTCAGGCGCGTCCAGTTCGCGAACGTCGCGTGGGACCACACGCTCGACGGCAAGACGCTCTACGACTGGGCGAAGCGTAAGGGGATTGACCCGACACCCGAGAAGACGGCACCCCTCGTCCTCGAAGGCGTGCTCAATGGCGGCGCGTCGATGGTCTTCCACGTGATCGACGAGGGAGACGTCAGGCGCATCATGGCGCATCCCATGACGATGATCGGGAGCGACGGGCGGCTTTCGCGCCCGGGCGAAGGCGTGCCCCATCCGCGCAACTATGGCACGTTCCCGCGCGTGTTAGGCGAATACGTGCGCGTGCAACACGTGCTCCCGCTCGAGCAGGCGGTGAGCAAGATGACGGGGATGCCCGCGAAGCGGCTCGGCCTCAGGGACCGCGGGTGCATCCGTGCCGGCTGCTTCGCCGACATCACGGTCTTCGACCCGGCGACGATCGCCGACAAGGGGACGTTCACGGAGCCGCACCAGTACCCCGTCGGCATCGACTGGGTGATCGTCAACGGCACCCCGGTGGTGGCGGACGGCAAATTCACCGACGCGCGCCCAGGCAGGGTACTGAGACACGCGCCTCGTCGCGCGAACTGAGTTTCACGCGGTCGGTTTCAAGGCTTTCAAGGGGTCAGAGCCCTTGAAAGCTTCTTGAAAGCCTTGGGGTCTGACCCGCTTGATCCGGTCCGGCGGCTAACGACGCCTCATTTCTTCGCCGGCGTGACGTCGCTGACCGGGAGATCCCAATGGGCCAGCAGGATCTCGAACCGTCGCTGCTCCTCGCGCGTGAACGCCCCCTGATCCGGCCAGAGCTGCTTGATCATCGCCTGCTCATCCGGGTTCGTCGTCGTCGCCATCGTCGAGTTCTTGAACGTCAGCGTGACGCGATAGTCCCACCGCGACTCCTCGGTCATGTGGTTGGCTGGCGTCTCGATCCTGACCGCGAGGATGCGTCCCGTCTCCACCTCCTTCTGCAGCAGCGGATAGTGGTTCTTGAGGAAGAGCTGCAGAAACTCCTGCTGATGTCCCCACTGAACCTTGTAGTAGTACTCCATCGTGTACGGGTGATTCGCCCCGCCCTGGGGCGGCGCGCCCTGCGCCGCGAGTGGCAGGGCAAGCAGTGACATCCAGAGCGCCAGCGTCGTGGTCTTCACAGAGCCTCCGATCGGGTTCACCGAAAATCGTAGCCGCATTCGTGAATGGCCGCGAGCAAGGGGCTGAATGTCCGCTGGTGTCGAGCGTGGGACCTCGATACCCTTCCGATCTCTCGAGTTGGAGGTCGTTATGTCCACACCTGTGCCGATGTCTGCTCCGGTCCAGCGGATCGCCGAGCTCTTCGAGCGAAACCTCAGCATTCGTCACGTCTATGACGAGCCCGTGCGGAACGGCGATGTGACGGTGATTCCCGTCGCGAAAGCCTCCTTCGGGTTCGGAGCCGGAGTCGGTCGCCGGGCTCGGCTGCGACGACGAGGGCAGGAAATCGAGAGCGCCGAAACGAGCGACACCGATGGTCGAGAGAATCCCGATGGTGTTGGCGGCGGTGGCGGCGCCCGCTTGACGCCCGTCGGCGCGCTCGAGGTCGGTCCCAAAGGCACCCGGTTCATTCGCTACAGCCGGATGCCGCAGTTGCTCGGAGTCCTGGCGCTCGGCGTGGGTGCCGGGCTGTTGCTCGCCAGCCAGCGGCGGCCTAACGGGCGCCTACGCCCTGTCGTCAAGAAGCTGATGAAGCGAATGCATTTCTAGGCCACGCCTTGCCGCGTCATGGCGGCATCAGCGGCCTTTCGGAATCGAGTTGCCGTGACAGGCGGTGCACAGCGATGCGTTCTTCGACCGCATCCGATCGGCGTTGAACCCGGGCCCATGAGGGCTGAACCTGAACCCGCCGTTCACCGCGGAATGGCACGTCGTGCAGTCGCGCTCCGCATGGCAGGCGACGCACGACTCGAGGCTCTGGCGTGCCGCCTGGCCGTGGCCGAGGCTGAAGTTTCGATAGGCGTCGTGATAGCCGGCCTGGCCAAGTCGCGACGTCGCGACGAGACCTGACTGCTGGTGGCAGCTCTGGCAGAACTGCGCCGGGTTGTGGCAGTCGCTGCAATTCGCCTCCCGCGCGTACGCGGAGCTTGGGTGCCGCGTGAGAAACTGCGGAGGGTGGTAGCCGGCTTGTCGCGTGGCGTCGGGACGATGACAGTCGAGACAAGTCGAACGGACGTGGCAGGTCTCGCACGACGAGCGACGTGAATTCGCCTCCGACCCATGCTTTTCCCTGAACTCGGGCGTGTGGCTCGCCGGCACCGCTCGCCCGAGCAGCACGCCCACGCCGCGGCCCGGACCGGCGGCTGGCACCGCATTCACGACGCCCGACTGTGCCCCGATGTGACAGCTCACGCAGCTCTCGCGGGCGTGGCACGTTACGCAGGTCGCGCCGGCGCGCTGCGCATCCTTGCCATGCGTGCGGACAAAGTTGGCGGCTCCGTGACTCGCCGGCGTCGGCAGCGACGGCGTGTAGGCAGGCGACCGATCGTCCATCGCGAGCGCGCGAATCACCGGAGACTCGGGCGCGTTGACATGGCAGGTGATGCAGAAGTTCTGTGCGTGGCACGTCGCGCAACTCGCCGCGACCGCGAGCGGCCCGGAGGTGGATGACCCTTTCGCCGCCTTGCCGTGGCCTGCGATCACGAAGTCAGCGGCCTCGTGGGAGCGCGGCTTCGGAAAGTTCCTGATGTCCGCACGCGTCAGGCTTCGCGCGGCGGTGACCGGCACGTGACAGGTCGCGCACGCTTCGCTCGGGACATCCACATGAGGCGCTGTGAGGCCGTGACAGGTCACGCATTCGTTCACGACGGCGCGAGTGACCGCCATGCGGGGTGCGCCGCGCTCGTTATGGCACGCGGAGCAGTTCCTGCTGAGCGCGCTGTCGGCCGGATTCTTCGCCGTGGAGGCGCGCGCGTGCCCCTCGTGCGTGAACCGGAGATTGCGCGTGGGCAGCCCGGTGGTGCGCGGTTGCCAGTTGACGCGCTGCTGGATGACGCCGTCATGGCACGACGCGCATCCCGAGGGATTGGGCCACACCGGTTGACCCGCCTCCGTGACCCCCGCATGGCAGGTCGAGCAAAGCGGGAAGAGCCGAGCGTGTTTCGCGTGCTGGAAGCGATCGTCGGTCGGTCGACTGGCGTGCGTCGCCAGGGGCAGTGCACGTGCGGCGACCACGTCCACTCCGGACGCCGCTATCGCAAGCGCGGCGGCACCGAGCGCCCCGATGACCAGCAGCGCACCGACGTGACGATGTCCGGTCATCGCCGGGTGGGCCGTGCGGGAGGTAACGCCAGGCGGTCCGCGCCAGAGCCGAACGACGCACTCACTCCCGTGCGGATTCGAAACTGCGACAGCGATGAGGCGCTGGCATCGGGTCGATCGCGCTCATCGTCGACGAGCGTGACGTCGCCCCAGAAGCGATACTGGGTGCCGAACTGGATTTCGCCGCGAGCGCCGATCCAGAGACTGCTGGCGTCGTAGTAGCGCAGCTCGAGCGGGCGGTCCAGAGCCCCGCCGTGGACGTCGAGCGCGTACATGGCGTTAGGTGCCCAGCGCACGGCTGCGTCGGCGAACCGGGCGGACGCGCCGGGCCCATGCTCGAATCCGAGATTGCCGTCGACGCTCCAGTGCGGATTCAGGGTGGCGGTCCCGCCGCCGCTCGCCCGCCATCCGTCATCCTCGAGCGTGGGGACGAGCGCCGTCGAGACACCCGCACTCTCGTAGCGGTACACTTCGCCGCGGGCGTGCAGCGTTAGGCGGTCGGTCGCCCGAACGTCGGCCGACGCGTTCACCGCGTTGTAGGGCACGGGACTGAACGCGCTCCACAGCGACCACAGGCTGAAGTAGGGTCGGTAGCGCCGCGCTCCACCGGTGACCGACAGTCGCGGTTGCGTGTACGTGAGCCTCACGTCCGCGCTCCCGATGGCGTCTTCGGCAATGTTGTAGTCGACGCTGCCGGAGGCATGAAACCGGGCCAGCTGCGCGCCGACCGTGATGGCCGTGCGCTCCGAAACGACATTGTTGTCCCGCGGGTCGATCTCCCGGCGGTACTCCACGCGGGCGTCGACCTCGCGAGAGTGCCACCCCGCTTCCGCGCCCGCCACGATCTGGCGATCGGCGGGACGCCACTCGTCCAGCGGATTCAAGGCGGGACTCGCCACCGGCACCACGGCCGCTCGGCCCAGGCCCCACCCGCCATACGCGCCCAGCTCGATGGACGCCTCGCGCCAGCGCCCCTCGACGGACGCGCCATCGAATCCCAGGGGCTCGAGGCGCGACGCGAGGAGTAGACGGCCCCCTCGGGCGATGAGCGACGGACGTCGGTACTCGACGTACCCGTCGATGAGCTGCGCGGTCGGTTCGGTGGCGGGCCACACATCGTCGGGGCCGACGTCCGCCACCAATCGCCCCGTTGCATGGATCGTTAGGCCGGGAACGCCCAGGCCCCAAAGGACCACGCTGCCGCTGGTCGACACAGGCACGCCACGAAGCTCATCACCCGGTCTCGAGTAAAAGCAATACGCGCTGTCGCTGCATCGCACCGCGTGACCATCGGGCGTCTGGAACCCGCCGCTCGGTGACGGCACCGCGGAGGTGGCCAGGATGCTGTCGGCGATGAGGTCGCGGAACGACACGGCCTGACCTCGTGCGTCGAGGCGCACGCGATAGTTCTGCGCGCCTGACGGCACGGTCCACACCGCGAGCGCGCTCGCGGCGGCGATCCACACCCGACGCCGCGTCATCCCGAGGACTTGGTGAGCTTGCCGCGATAGGCGCCCGGCTCAGTGAGAAAATGGCAGGCGCTGCATTCCCGCTGTGGATAGTGATCCGCGGCTTTGGCCGCATGGCACGTGGCGCAGAACGTTCTGCTGGGAGTCAGCTGCGCGACGGTTGCCGGCGTGTGGCACGCGTCGCATCGCTGGTGCGCGACCTCGAGAGTCGCGTGCGCGGCCTTCGGATCGGCGAGTGTGTGGCATCCCGAACACGCGCGGCCGGCCGCGTGATGGTCGGTGTGGCAGTCCTTGCACTGGGCGACGGCCGGCGATGGCGCGAGTGTGACCGAAGCCGTGTGACACTCGACGCACTTCCGCTCGGAATGTTGTGCATGGACGAAATCCACCGGACGGGCTGTAGGCGCGTGACCGGGGACCGCCACCGTGACCGTCACTTTCCTGGGCGCCGCGAGCTCCTGCTCCTGGTGACACGACGCGCATCGCGCCGACGCGGATTGCTGATGGTGGCAGATGTTGCAGCCGCGCGGTGGCTGAAACGTCAGGCGGGCCGATCCCGATGTCGTCTGATGGCAGACGAGGCACGCGATTTTTGCGTGCCTCGTATGCGCGAACGTATCGGCCGTGGCGGGTGGTGGCAGCGACGCGGGTGCGGCGGCGTCGTCGTGCACGACGGGTTCCACGGTGTCGCTCGACATCGGCGTCGGCGCGTCGGCCGATGGCCCCGCCGTGCGCGATCGCGAGACGAAGGCGTCAACGGTCTCGAGGAGCGTCGGCGACGTCGGTGCTGCGGCGGCTGGTGCTGCGCTCGCGGGTGCGGCGCCCACGCGTCGCAGCGCGCTGGTCGTGTCGAAGGGCAGCGGCGGACGCAGCTTGGTGCGGGACCGAACGTTGTTGTGGCAGCCCGTGCAATCGCTCGCGTCGACCCTCGCCTGGTGCGGAATGTGGCACGTTAGGCATTGCGTGGCCGCTTTCCGGTGCGTCGCGCCTGTGTGGAACGGCTCGTCCCGCCAGTTCCCGTGACACGCCGCCGTCGTGCAGGTCTTCGCGGCCGCAGCCGTCGTCTCCTGCGTGTGCGGGTTGTGACAGGTGCCGCACTTCCCACCGTGTGGATCCTTGGCCAGGTCGAAATCCGGGAGAACCTTCTTCATGTCGTGGCACCCGAAGCACTGCGCTCCACCCGGGACGAGTGTCCCCGCCGCCGAGTCGCGCGTCGCGAGCGCGGGAACCTCCGCAGTGAACTGGTGGCAGACGGTACAATGGCGGATCGTCTGGTCCTTCATCTTGTCCAGCACGATCTTCGTATCACCCTCCGCGTGACACCCGCTCTGCCCGCAGGTCGTTTTTGCGGGCTGGAAGCGGTGGACCTCCACGCCGTGGCACGTCACGCACTTCACGTCCTTGAGCGCGCTCGAATCGGACTCGAGGTGGACGCGGTGGCCGGCCGTCGACCGGATGTGCTGCCATTTGGCGGTATCTCCGGTCACGTGACACGTCTCGCACACGCGATTCTCCACTGTCGCGTGCTTGCCGATCTCGTCCGGGCGCTCCTTGAGCCAGAAGTACAGCTGCCACGCACTGGCGAACACCGATTGCGTGTGGCAGTCGTGGCAGGACAGCTGGCCGTGCTTGTTCTCCGTGCTCGCGAACTTCCCGTACGCAGGGTGCATCACGTGGCACGACGTGCAGAAGTCGTTCGAGTGCTGTGTGTAGTTCCAGGTGGCGGTTCCCATGCCGACCATCGCGACGACCAGCACGGCTGCCCCAGCCACCAGCGCCACCGTTACTCCTCGACTGCGCGACGCGAGCCAGGCGCGGATGGCCGCGCGGCGCCTAACGAGATACCAGACGACCAGGCCGGCGACGATGACCGCGACCACGAGCCCCGTCAGCTGTACCCACTGCGGGACGGTGCTCAGCAGGAACCGGGTGAGCGTGGCAACGCCGCCGGGCAGCGGCGACTCGACGATGATCGAGTCCGGCGGCTGCACCGCCGGTGCTTGCTGCAACGCCGCCACCCCAAGCCAAGAGGGGATGACGGCGCTGGCGTGCAGTCCGGTCACGTCGGCGTGACCGGTTTACCGACCCCGGCCCGCGGGACCGGTCTGTGTCGCGCTGCCTGGCTGTCCGCCAACCGACGTTCTCACAGCGGAATGTTCACTCGCAGAAACGTCCGGCAACGGGTAGACGGTCCTGAGGTAGCTGATCGTCGATTGAAGCAGGGCCTCGCACAGGAAGGAGTTATGAACCCCCTTCGAGTTGTCGCTGTTCGACGCGCCGTACTCGCCGCAAAGTCGCGTGTTGAACTCGGCGCCCTCGGCCGGCGTGATCTCCGCGGTCGTCCATTCGCCCGGACGCGTCTGCTTCAGCGTAGCGAGCAGTCCGCCATCGGCCGGCGCGGCCTGAATGGTCCCGTCCTTGTTCACGTCTAGCCACAATACATCCGTGTAGCCCTTCATCCGAGCGCGAACGTTGGTGAACAGCGAGACCGCCACCGTTGCGTCCGCGTGACACCCCGACTGCGTGCAGGACTGCCAACTTCGCGCGGCGGCCGTGTAGGCGCACGTCTTGTCGGCTGTCGGCTTGCCCTGGGCATCGAGACACGGGATCGGGCGGAACAGATGGCCCGTCGCCTGGAACGTGAAAGCCCCCGTCGCCTTGTCGGTTACCGTGAATCTCATGACGTGGCAGCCCGCGCAGAGCTTCGGGTTCTTGGTCGTGGCGTGCGTCCCGTAGATCCGGGCGGTGTCGTACACGAATCCCGGCGGGCGCCAGCCGGCGAAGCCGAGCAGGACGGCGCCCTGCGGTGCGTGCGGTGTGACCGTGGAGGGCGGCTCTGGCTCTCCGCGCCGGAGGTGACACTTGATGCACAGGTTCTGCTCGGGGTCCGTCGACGTTATCGGGAAGCGCAACTGACTCGGATTCCCCGACCCGTGCGGGTCGTGGCAGGTGCCGCAGGTGGCGGGTGGGAGGTAGTCGGTCGGGTTCGCCTTCTCGACGTAGTTCGCATCGATGCCCCACTTCGAGATTGCCCCACGGGCCTCGTGGCACCCGATGCACGACGGATTCGACGCGCGTGACGTGTTGAGGTTCGCGTGCCGTGACGCCTTCCACTCTTCTACGAACGGGTGGTGGGTTCCGGTGTGACAGTCACCACAGTTACCGGTGCCGTTCAGCCCCAGCTCCGCCAGCGGCCTCACCAGATTGCCCTGGCCGACGCCTTCGACATGTTCCAGGCCCGCTCCGTGACAGCTCTCGCACTGGACGTCGTGATAGACCGGGTCCTTCGCGCCGTCCCATCCGACGGTCGTGCCGGCGGCCGCATTGCCTCTGCCATTCACGGTATGACAGCCGAAGCACGAGTCCTGCTTGCCCGAGCTCGCGTTCAGCGTCGCGTAGGCGTCGCCATGCTTCGTCTGGCTCCAGCTTGCCTGGAAGTCGGCGTGACAGTTACCACACGTCGTCTGCTGCGTCGGCGCGTCGTAGTAGCCGAGGAAGCTTCCCGCACCCGCGGGCGGCGGATTGAACGGCGGGCGATCTTGATAAACCACGTCGTCTTCGCACGCTGCGAGCAGGGTTGCGACGAAGAGCGTGGCCTTCGCCAGGGCGAGCGGGCTGAGCGACACGTGGCGCATGACACGATCCGGGGCTCGGTGCGACGCCTGCTAGGGGAGGGAAGTGCCGGCTACGATGCGACGGTCCGGACCAGAGCGATAGTCGGCGCTTCCCTGACAGCACCTCACAAAAAGGGAAACAAGTCGCTTGGCCGCCATTATCCGTTTGTACCACTGTCGGGACAGAATGTGGGGTCGTCCCGTCGAGCTCTTGCGTGACGGGGACCTAACGCCGGTGAAATCAGCGTAGTTTGCGCTTACCGGTCAGAGTCCGGCTGGGATTTTCGATAGCCTGTCATTCCGAGCGGAGCCGCGAAAGCGGCGGAGGCGAGGAATCGCACTCATCCGGTAGAGGGGCCGCTCGGTCGGGACGAGTGCGATTCCTCGCCTCCGGCGCTTCGCGCCTCCGCTCGGAATGACACTGACGAGGAGGACACCTGATGGCGGAGATCCGTCCCTGGCTCGCCCATTACGACCCGGACGTGCCGCCCACGCTCGAGCCGTATCCGGAGCGAACGCTGCTCGACTACACGTCGGAGAGTGCGCGCACGCATCCGGACAGGCCTGCGTTGCTCTTCAAGGGACACCGGGTGAGCTACGCGGAGCTCGAGCGCGAGAGCGACGCCCTTGCCGCGGCACTCCTTGCACGTGGTGTCGTCCCTGGCGATCGCGTCGCGCTGTGCCTGCCCAACTGCCCACAGTTCCTCATCGCCGAGCTCGGCGCATGGAAGGCCGGCGCCATTGTGTGCCCGATCAACCCCACGTACACCGACCGCGAGCTTCAGGAAGCGCTTTCCGCGAGCGGCGCCGAAACGGTCGCGGTGCTCAACCGCTATTACGACAAGCTGAAGGGGATGCAGTCGAGGACGTCGCTGAAACGACTCATCGCCACGGGCATCAAGGAGTACCTGCCGTTCACGCTCCGCATGGGCTACACGCTGCTCAAGGAGAAGGAGGAAGGCGAGCACATCACGCTTCGCGACGGCGACGACCGTTTCGCCGACCTCATCTCGCAGTTTGGCCGCTCGCCTCGGCCGAATCATCGCGTCGAGCCTAACGACCCGGCGGTCATCCTGATGAGCGGCGGAACGACGGGCACGCCGAAAGGCGTCGTCGGAACGCATCGCGGCATGGTCGTGGCGGGGCTACAGCTTCGCGCATGGCTCAGGAGTGCGATGAACGAGTGGACCGACACGATCATGCTCCCGCTGCCGCTTTTTCACACCTACGGCAACAGCGGAGTGCAGAGCCTCGCGCTCATCAATCACAACCCGCTCTGCCTCATTGCCAACCCGCGTGACTTCGGCGACATGCTGAAGGAGATCGCGACGGTGAAGCCGGCGTTCATCTGCTCCGTGCCGACGCTGCTGAACGCGGTCCTGAACCACAAGCTGGCTCGCGCCGGGAAGGTGGACTTTCACTCGATCAAGCTCTGTTTTTGTGGCGCCGCACCGCTCATGGCGGAAACGCAGCGTCGCTTCGAGGAGCTCACCGGCGGCGTCATCGTCGAGGGCTATTCCCTGACCGAAGCGCAGATGGCGGTGATCGCGAACCCCGTGCGCGGCGAGAAGAAGGTGGGCTCGGTGGGTATGCCACTTCCCGACGTCGATCTGCGCATCGTGGACGCCGACGACGGAACCACGCCCATGCCGGTAGGCGAAGTCGGCGAGATGGTGCTCTCGGCGCCACAGCTCATGCTCGGCTACTGGCAGCGGCCGGACGAGACGAAGGAGATGCTGCGCACCAACGAGCGCGGCGAGCGTCTGCTGTACACTGGCGACCTGGGCTACGTCGACGCGGATGGCTACGTCTTCATCGTCGACCGCAAGAAGGACCTCATCAAGACGAGCGGCTACCAGGTGTGGCCGCGCGAGATCGAAGAGGTGATCTCGGCCCACCCGAGCGTTGCCGAGGTCGGGGTCGTGGGGGTGCCTGACAACATGCGGGGTGAGACGGTGAAGGGGTTCGTCGTGTTCCGCCCGGGAATGACCGCCACCGAGGCCGAGCTCAAGACGTTCTGCCGCGAGCGGCTCGCGCCGTACAAGGTGCCGTCGCAGTTCGAGTTCGTGGCGGAATTGCCGAAGTCGCACGTCGGGAAAGTGCTCCGCCGCGCGCTGAAGGGATGATCGGGTTCGTGAAGATTCGCCGACCAACCGCCTAACGCCGCAGGGCCCGATACGACGCAACGCCCGAAGGGCCCTGCGCCGTTGCGCTCTTCGGGCGTTGCGCTCTTCGGGCGTTGCGCTCTTCGGGCGTTGCGCTCTTCGGGCGTTGCGCTGTTCGGGTCCTGCGCCGTCCGGGTCCTGCGCCGTTCGGGCCGTGCGCCGTTCGGGCCCTGCGTCGTTTCGCAGTTTGGCGCTCAAGCAGTAGACGCGTCGCTCACCCAGCGTTCGCCTGCAGCGCGTACCGACGCGTGAGGCTGTCGACGATCGCAGACGGATCCGGCGCGCTGCCGGTCGCTCGCTCGATCGTGCCCGCCCCGGAAAACCGCGACCCGTGCCGGTGAACGTGTTCGCCAAGCCAGTCTCGCAACGTCCGGAAGTCGCCGGCAGCGAAGGCGTCATCGAGCGGGCCGAGCGTGCGCTCGGCGGCGGCGAAGAGTTGGGCCGCGTACACGTTGCCGAGCGTATAGGTCGGGAAATACCCGATGAGCCCTTCCGCCCAATGTCCATCCTGGAGGCACCCCTCGCGGTCATTCTTCGGTGCCACACCGAGGTACCGCTGATACGCTTCGGTCCACGCACCCGGCAGATCGGCGCCGCGCAGGTCGCCGGACAGCAACGCGCGCTCGAGCTCGAACCGGATGATGATATGGAGGTCGTAGGTCACCTCGTCGGCCTGCACGCGGATAACGCCGGGCGCTGCGTGGTTGATTACGCGGCGAAACGTGTCGAGCGAGACATCGTGCAGCGCCTCGTGAAACGTGCCACGAAGCTGCGGATAGAAGTGTGCCCAGAACCCGTGGCTGCGCCCCACGAGATTCTCCCACAAACGCGACTGCGACTCGTGAAGCCCCAGCGACAGCGCCTTGCCGAATGGGGTTCCGTAATGGTCGGCATCGAGGCCCTGATCATATAGCGCGTGCCCAACCTCATGCAGCAACGCGAACAGTCCCTGGGCAAAGTTGCGCGGATGGTATCGGATGGCGATGCGGACGTCCCCCGGCCCGATCGAAGTGCAGAATGGGTGTCGGCCGACATCGAGCCGCCCGCGCTCGAAGTCGAACCCCAGCGCCGTCGCGACGCCCTCGAAGAACAGGCGCTGTCGGTCGATAGGAAACTCGCGCGCGAGGACGTGCGCCGGCGCGGGCGCGGGCATGCCGCGGAGCGAATCGACCAGCGACACCAGCGCGGCCTGGAGCTGCGTGAAGAGTGCCGATACACGTCGCGTCGTTAGGCCCGGCTCGTAATCGTCGAGCAGCGCGTCGTAGGGTACCTCGGCATATCCGACGGCGTCGGCCTCTTCGCGCGCCAGCTCGAATGACCGCGTGAGCCATCGGGCAAATGGCTTGAAATCGGCCTGCTCTCGCGATGCCAGCCATTGTTGGGACGCAAGCGTCGCGACACGCGCGGATTCCTCGACCAACCGACGCGGCAACCGTCGCTCGCGGTCGAAGCCCCGCCGCAGCTCCCGAATGTTGACCGCCGCCGGGCTCTCCGCGTCGGCCACGAGCGGCGACCCCTCGACCACGGCGAGCAGCTCTTCGTAGCGCGGATCCACCGCGCGATCGTGCACCAACCCGGCGAGGAGTGCCGTCTGCTCGGCGCGATGCTCAGCGCCGCCGCGCGGCATGCACACTTCCTCGTCCCATTCGACAAGGTCGAGACACGAGGACAGCACCGTCTCATCGCGCGAAAGGCGCACCAGCTCGGTGTAGGCTTGCTCGGGCGTCACGATTGGTGGCCGCCGCTCATGGTGGCTGTTGATGCACAGTCGTCGGCCCGTAGAATACGCGCAGGGTGCGCCCCCTTCAACGAAGCGCGTTCGGAGGTCGTCCGTCTGCACACTCCCGCAGAAGAAGTCGGTTTGATGGGCCACCGACTCGCCAGTCGGGTACAGCACGCGCTCGACCGGATCCCCGGCGACCGCATGGTCGAGTTGCTGCGCTCCATGGATCGGATGGCCGGGGACCGCCATCTCGCGTATCAACGACACGGGGTCACCGAAACGATCCGGCTACTTCCGTGTCCGCTCACCCTGCGGCCCGACCAGTTGGGTTACACGCACTACGTCGCGGAGACGGTGCTCAACTGCATCAAGCGGCTACCGGATCTCTATTGGTCCGTGCCCGAGGTGCGCGAGATTCTGCGCATCGGGCCGATCGAAGAAGAATGGCTCCGCGAGTGCTGGACGCCGGCCCATCGTGAAGCCAACCCGGTGTTCGCACGACTCGACGCCGTGGTGGACTATGCGACGGCGATGTGGAAGGACTCGATCCGGTTCATGGAACCGAACCTGAGCGGAATCGGGGGGCTTCACATCGGCCCGACAGCGGTCGGCATTCTCGCCGACGTCGTCGTCCCGGCGCTGCTCGCGCAGGACCCGACCATCCGGCTGCAGCTCCCCGACGACATTCGCGAGTTGCTGTTGCAGGAGTTACTCGAACATCTGGAAGCTATCGGGCGGCCGGAAGGTCAGATCGTTCTTGTCGATCCGAAGTACGCGCTCGACGGCCCTGACGAGCCGGACGCGCTCGCGGCGTTTTTCAGCGAACGGCATCACATGCCGGTGCTGCACGCGGATGCGAGCGAGCTGCGCCTTCGCGGCGACGAGGTTTACTATGGCGATGCGCGTGTGGACGTCGCGTACCGCGACGCCAGCGTGCTCGATCTGATCGAGCTCGCGGATGAGGGGGTCGACGTCGCGCCGATGCGCGAGCTCCTGCGGCAGAATCGCGTGGTTTCGTCGATCTCCGCCGAGCTCGACCAGAAGAGCTGCTTCGAGGTCTTCACCGATCCTGATCTGGCCGAGCGATTCCTGACGGTGGAGGAGCGACAAGTGATGCGTCGTCACGTGTTGTGGACGCGCATTGTGTCCGACCGCCGGACCGTGGCTCCCGACGGCTCGCGCGTCGAGCTGCTCGAGTTCGCGCGGCGGGAACGAGAGTCGCTGGTCCTCAAGCCGAACCGGATGTACGGCGGTGAGGGCGTGGTCATGGGACCGACGGCCACGACGGGCGCGTGGCAGTCCGCCCTCGACGCCGCCCTCGCCGACGCGGAACGGTGGGTGGTGCAGCAGCTGGCGTCGATCCCGGTGAAGTCGTTTCACGTGCTCGACGACGGAGATCGGGTCCACATCGAACCATTCTACGTCGTGATGGGATTCGCGCCGACCCGGTATGGCGTCGCGCTCGTGGCACGCGCGTCGCAGCAGAGCGTCGTGAACGTCGCGCAGCACGGTGGAATGTGCGCGGCGATGGTGAGTGCCCAGGCGCTGAGCGGAGAAGCCAGATCGGTATCATCCCCCAACGCCTAACGAATCATGAAGATCGGCATTCTCGGGTCAGGCGTCGTCGGTCAGACAATCGGCGCGAAGCTGGTCGAGCGTGGCGAGGACGTGGTGCTTGGCACCCGCTCGCCGACCCAGCTTGCCAATAAACGGGGCAGGGCCGCGTCGCTTGGGGAATGGCTCGAGAAGACGCACAGCAAAGCGCGCGTCGCCACGCTCCAGGAGGCGGCGCGGCGCGGGTGGTGACCATGACCTGTTCGTGAGTGGTAATGATGCGGCCGCCAAGGCGCGCGTCAGCGAGCTGCTCGAGCAGTGGTTCGGTTGGCGCACCGTGATCGATCTCGGCGATATCACCACGGCCCGCGGTGCCGAGATGCTATTGCCGATCTGGGTGCAGCTCTGGGGCGCCCTCGGCACGCCGATGTTCAACTTCAAGATCGCGCGATGACGGTATGAACACTCGCAAGCTCGGCTCCGCCGGCCCGGTCGTATCGGCATGGGGCACAACGAGCTCTTGATGCGCGACGCGCTGCGCGAGCACGTCCACCGAACTCGGCGTCAATAGTACGAGAACAGCGAGTTTGTCTGGATCTTCCGTCCCGCGTCGGATCCGTTCGTCAGCGTTAATTCTCCGTGCTTCGTCAGCGGGCGCTTCTGATCATCGTAGGAATAGCTAAAGTCGACGCTGAAATTGATGCCGTCGCCGGTGCGGGTCTGCTGTGCAGGGTTGCCCTTCTGCAGCTGCACTCCCGGTAAGAGGACGAGGTGGTCGAAGAAGTCATCGTGGATCAGGCTGAAGCCGTCGACGTTGATCCCTTCATCGTATCGCTCGAAGTGGTCGACGGTGGTCGCTTCGGGCTGGAACCCCTCGATTGTCGGCCGATGTTCAGTGATGTCCATCAGGTTGCCGTCGGGGTAGTAAGAGAACGACATCGTCTTATCGATAATGAAGCCGCCCTCGACTCTTCGGTCGCGCTCCAAGCCAGTGAGCTTCCGTCCCTCATACGAGAGGAACACGACCGTAAAGACCGCCCCGTTGGAATCGACATATCGGACTGCGCTGACTCGGCCGGCGTCATCGTACACGTACTGCAGTCTGTCGTGATTCACGAGGATGTTGTTTCGCATCTCGCTGATCCGGCTGCCCTCGTACACAACGTCGTATATGAAAAGTTCCGACGCATAGGACGCTGCGCTGACCCGGCCTTCCGTGTCGTAATCGAAGTGGTAGAAAGGCGATGGAAGGTTCGGGATCACAATCTCTTTGAGCAGCACCGGGGGTGTGGGCGGAGGCGGGGTCGGCGCGGTTGTTCCGGACTCGCCGTTGCAGGCCAACGCGGCCGCAACCAGGATGAGAAGCTTCGGGTATCGAGCACGCATGGGTGCAGCCGGTGATCGTCGTACGAAGGAGGGAGCGGGCCAACGGCCTGCTGGTCCGGGCGGAGACGCAGGTCCCGTCCAGAACAACGTAGAAGATCCAACAAACCGGACACCGGTTCCCTCCTACCAGCCTAACGCCAGTCAAGCGTCGGGGACGTCGATGAGGCTCCAGCGACCGTCGGCGGCACTGTCCGGCGCGCAAGCACGCCGGTGAGGACGAGCGTGACGACGATCTGCAGCGCCACGAGACTCACGACCATGAGTGGCCGGCCCGCGAGGAACGCTTCAGGCCCTGGGATCGAAGGCGAGAGGAGCGTGAGGTTCGCCAGGTTCCCCAGCACGACGAGTGCGAGCAACCCACGACCGCCACGGTAGATCCACCAGCAGAACACGCCGTACGCCATCTCCACGGCAAACGCCGCGATCGGGGCTGCGTCGTAGAGCCCGAGCCCGAGCCGAGGCGAGATGCGGCCGGGCCAGAGGATGATATCGTGCGCGTGCGTGAGAAGGTCGAGCACGAGATGCGACGCGATCCCGAAAGCGACCGCACGCCCGAGTGCACGCTGGCCGATTCCGGGATCGACTACCACCCATGCGAGCACCGCTGCGCCGAGTGCCGTCATGACGGAGTGCGAGTAGGGCATCCAGGCGAGATGGATGTCGGCGACGCTGCGTACGACAGGTTCCGTGGTCGTCCGCTCGATGCCGAGGAAGTTGAACGTGACCCAGGCGAGCTCCATCGCCTGGACGGCGAGCAGGAGCGGTGCGATCGGCACTGACGGGTAGCGTCGCTTGAGGAGCAGCGCGGTAGCGGCGTGGTCGACGGCGAACATGAGAGGTGCCTCCGGTGCAATGAACTTCGTGGAGTTAGCACTCGCTAACTAGCAGGACAAAAAAAAGATCAGCCCACCAACTGCCGGAACAGGGTGACTAGTCTGTCGTGCCAACGCCGCGCCGGCCCGGGAACAACCCCGATCTGGATCATTCGGCCGAGCTCTGCGAGCGTACCCTGCATGCTCGCGGCGGCGACGTCGGCATCGATGGCGCCCCGGGAGCCGCGCACGCGTGGCGCCTCTTCGACCAGTTTTCGCGCCAGCCCGATCATCGTCTTGCGGCGCACGGACGCACTCGCCCTCGGCCACAGGACGCGTGCGCTGTCGGCGAGAAACGCGAGCACTTCGGGCTCCGTGTCGAGCATCTCCATCCACGCGGCGATGTAGGCCTCGAGCTTGTCCTCGAAGCGCGAGCCCGCGGTCATCGCTGCCGCGCAGCGGTTCCAGACGCGCGCGTGGCACGTCTCGAACAGGTGGAGCGCCAGCCCGTCCTTGCTTTCGAAATGCTTGTAGAGCGCGGGATTCGTGTATCCGCTCTCATCGGCGATGTCGCGGATGCTGGTGGACGCCAGCCCACGCTCGCTGAACAGCTTGAGTGCGGCACGCAGGATCTCGCGCTTGGCCGGGGCGTCGCCCTCCTCGACGTAGAAGGGAATGCGTGCGCTCATGTCTCGGAGGTTAGCGAGTGCTAACCACGGCGTCAAGCGGCGCGATGAGCCGTACCTCAGGCGCGGCGATGGATCTTGGTCACACATGAATCTTCTGCAGGCTCGCGGCGCTGAACGACCAAGCGAGGCGCACGCAACGTGCTCGTTCGAGAAGCCTTCGTCGCGGGCGATGACACATCTTGATTATCTAGGCGTCCAACCTTACTGTACGCCTAGATAATCAAGGCGTATCCGTGACCGAACCCACCGAGCTCCTCCACGGCACCCTCGACGCGCTCATTCTCAAGACCCTCGCCTGGGGGCCCCGCCATGGCTACGCCATCGCGCAGTGGATCGAGAGCTCCAGCGCCGACGCCCTGCGCATCGAGCAGGGGTCCCTCTACCCTGCGCTCTACCGCCTCGAGCGAAAAGGTTGGATCGAGGCCGAGTGGGGACTCTCGGATACGAAGCGACAGGTCAAGCTGTACCAGCTGACCGACGCCGGCCG
>Ga0070669_100000809_pt1 | contig 22749 bp, 21 predicted proteins | sample KBSS53metaG_FD_64680 | JGI IMG/M metagenome (GOLD analysis project Ga0070669, IMG submission 64680) | Switchgrass rhizosphere microbial communities from Kellogg Biological Station, Michigan, USA - KBS S5-3 metaG | ecosystem: Host-associated > Plants > Roots > Rhizosphere > Soil ...
CGCGATGCATTCGTGGGCGAAGGGCCTGTCGCGCGAGGTCGGCAAGCACGGCATCACCGTGAACTGCATCCCGCCGGGCCGCATCATGAGCGAGCAGATCCTGCGCAACTACCCGCCGGAATACCGCAAGAAGCAGAGCGAGGAAGAAATTCCGGTTGGCGAGTACGGCCAGCCCGCCGACATCGCCAACCTGGTGTGCTTCCTGGTCTCGCCGCTCGCGCGCTACATCACTGGCGCGGTGATTCCCGTCGATGGCGGATTGAGGAGGTACCAGTTTTGAGGATTTTTCTCTTGGCAGTCTTGTTCGCGTGCAACGTCCACGCGCAGACCTACCCGAACAAGCCCATCCGCCTGGTGGTGCCGTTCGCCCCGGGCGGCTCGAGCACCATCGTCGCGCGCAGCGTGGCGGCCGAGATGGAGAAGGGTCTCGGGCAATCGATCGTGATCGAGAACAAGGGCGGGGGCGGCGGCAATCCGGCCATGCAGGACGTGGCGCGCGCCGACGCGGACGGCTACACGCTGCTCATCACGCACATCGGCAGCCTCGCGCTCAATCCGTACCTCTACACGAATCTGCCGTTCGACGTGAACCGCGACTTCATTCACGTCTCGCTGCTCGCCAAGGTGCCGAACATCTTCGTGGTGCACGAGAGCGTGCCGGCGAAGGACGCGCGCGAGTTCGTGGCGCTCGTCAAGAAGGAGCCGGGCAAGTACTACTACGGCTCGGCCGGCAACGGCAGCGCCGGGCACCTGGCGATGGAGTACTTCAAGCTCGTGTCCGGCATCGAGCTGCAGCACGTGCCCTACAAGGGCACCGGTCCGAACCTGATCGACCTCGTCGCCGGCCGCACGCACGCCACCTCGGCCGGCACCCCGCCGCTCATGCCGCACGTGAAGGCGGGCAAGCTGCGCGTGATCGGAGTCGGCTCGCCGAAGCGGCTGTCTTCGATCCCGGATGCGCCGACGATCGCCGAGCAGGGCTACGCCGGCTTCGAGACTTCGCAGTGGTACGGGTTGTCCGCCCCCGCCAAGACACCGCCCGCGATCGTCCAGCGCCTGGCAATGGAGGCCGCCAAGGCGGCGAAGAGCCCGGCGGTGGCCGAGCGCTACAAGGCGGACGACGCCGAAGCGATCGGCTCGACGCCGCAGGAGTATGCCGACTTCGTCGCCAAAGAGCAGGCGCGTTGGAAGGACGTGATTCAGAAAGCGGGAGTGAAAGTCGATTGATGGTTGACGCTGATGTCATCGTCGTTGGCGGAGGGAACGCGGCGTTTTGTGCGGCGCTTTCCGCCTCGGAAACCGTAAAGAAAGTGCTCGTGCTCGAGCGCGCGCCGGAAGATGAATCCGGCGGCAATTCGCGCTTCACTGCGGGACTGTTCCGCCTGGCCTATACCGGGCCGGAGGATCTGAAGACGCTGATCCCCGACCTCTCGGCCGACGAGATCGCCAACACCGACTTCGGGACTTATACCGAAGAGCAGTTCCTGGACGACATGGCGCGCGTCACCGAGTACCGCTGCGACCCGGACCTCACCGAGATCCTGGTGAAGCAGAGCCTGCCCACCGCGCAGTGGATGCGAAAGCGCGGCGTGCGCTTCACCGCCGCGTGGGGACGCCAGGCGTTCAAGATCGGCGGCAAGTTCAAGTTCTGGGGCGGCCTGACCGTCGAGGCGGTGGGCGGCGGGCCGGGGCTGATCGAGTCCGAGACGCAGCTTGCGAGGAAGGCCGGCATCGAGATCTGGTACGGCGCACGCGCGCTTTCCCTGATTGCCGACGACGCCGGCGTTCACGGCGTGGTCGTGAAGCACCAGGGCAAGACGAGGGAATTGAAATCGAAAGCGGTGGTATTGGCGGCCGGAGGGTTCCAGGCAAATACCGAATGGCGCACGCGCTACATGGGTCCCGGCTGGGAGCTCGCCAAGGTGCGCGGCACGCGCTTCAACACCGGCGACGCCATCCGCATGGCGCTCGACGTCGGCGCCGCGGCGCACGGCAACTGGTCGGGCTGCCACGCGGTGGCCTGGGACCGCAACGCGCCGGAGACGGGCGACCTCGCGGTGGGCGACGGCTTCCAGAAGCATTCCTATCCGTGGGGCGTGTACATCAACGCGGAGGGCAGGCGCTTCGTCGACGAGGGCGCCGACTTCCGCAACTACACCTACGCGAAGTACGGCCGCGTGATCCTGCAGCAGCCGAAGCAGTTCGCCTGGCAGATCTTCGACGCGAAGCTGAAGCAGCAGCTGCGCGACGAGTACCGCATCAAGCAGGTGACCAAGATCGCCGGCAACACGCTCGAAGAGCTGGTATCGAAGATGGACGACACCGACCAGAAAATCGCGCTCGACACGCTGGAGAAATACAACGCCGCGGTGCGCACTGACATCCCGTTCAACCCGAACGTGAAGGACGGACGGCGCACCGAGGGACTGGAGGTCAACAAAAGCAACTGGGCCAACACGCTCGACACACCGCCGTTCGAGGCCTACGCTGTGACCTGTGGCATCACGTTCAGCTTCGGCGGCCTGAAGATCAACACCGACGCGCAAGTGATCAGCTCCGACGGCGAGCCGATCAAAGGCCTGTACGCCGCGGGCGAGCTGGTGGGCGGGATCTTCTGGTTCAATTACCCGGGCGGCAGCGGCCTCACCAACGGCGCCGTGTTCGGCAAGATCGCCGGCGCCAGCGCGGCGAGGTCCGCATGAAGCCCTCATGAAACCCATTGCCTCCAGGGGCATCAAGTTCGTCGGCCATTCCGATATGGGCGGCCACGGCGACGGCGTGCAGGTGATGGTGCATCGCGGCTACGCCTACGTCGGCCACGGCTTCAGCAACGGCATCACCACGCTCGACGTGCGCGACCCGAAGAGCCCGCAGGTCACCGATTTCATCGCCTGCCCGCCCGGCACGCGCGCGTTTCACCTGCAGACCCACGAAGATCTGCTGCTGGCGGTCAACGCGCCGAGCGTCTGGACGATGCAGCAATTCCAGCAGAGCGACAAAAACTATTTCGGCGGCTCGCCGGCCGACCGGCTCAAAGGCACGGGGATCGAGTTCACTGCCGGCATCCGGGTCTACGACCTATCCAGGCCCGCGAAGCCGCGCGAGATCGGATTCATGCCGGTCGACGGCATCGGGCCGCATCGCATCTGGTACGTGGGCGGGCGCTACGCGTACGCCTCCATCCACTTCGCCGACGTCGCCGACCATGTTCTCGCCGTTCTCGACCTGAAGAACCCGCAAAAGCCGGAGCTCGCCGGACGCTGCTGGATTCCGGGCATGGGACCCGGAGAAAGCAAAACCTGGGCCGCCGGCAAGCGCTACGCGCTGCACCACGCGCTGGTCGACGGCGACATCGCCTACGCCGCCTGGCGCGACGGCGGCATGACCGTGATCAACGTCGCCGATCCGGCCAAGCCGAAAATCCTGGTGCACCGCCTTCCCCAGCCGGGCGGCGGCGGCACGCATTCGCCGCTGCCCCTGCCGGACCGCAAGCTGCTCGTCCTCGGCGACGAGCCCACCTTCGCCAATTGCAAGGAAGGGCGGCGCCACATCTGGACTTACGACGTGCGCGAGCCGTCCAATCCGGTGGTCGTCGCGTCGTTCCCGGAGCCCGGCGAAGCCGACTACTGCGCGAAGGGCGGGTTCTTCGGCCCGCACAACCTGCACGAGAACCGTCCGGGCGCGTTCCAGAGCTCGCGCCTGATTTTCGCGACCTACTACAACGCGGGCGTGCGGGTGTACGACATCGCGGACCAGGCGCGGCCGAAAGAGATCGCGTTCTACGTGCCGCCCAATCCGGCGAAGATGGTGGATCCGCGGCCGAACCGGCCACAGGTGCTGCAGACCGCCGACTGCTATGTCGACCGCAACGGGTTCATGTACCTGACGGACCAGAACGCGGGACTCAACATCCTGCAATACGAGGGCATCTAACGAGGAGGGGGACGTGAAAGCACTTTGGACCGGGGCACTCGCAGCAAGCATCGCGTTCTGCGCGCAGGCGCAGCAGACGGTGTTCATTCCGATCGTGATCGAAGTGTCGGGCTCGGGCGCGGTATCGGGCACCAACTTCCGCGACGGCGCGCTGATGGCGATCGACGAGATCAACGCGAAGGGCGGCATCCTCGGGCGCAAGATCAACGCGCCGGTGAGCGATACGCAGACCAACCCGGGCATCTCGCGCGCCCAGGTGCAGAAGGCGCTGGACGGCAACCCCTACGCGATCCTCGGCCCGGTGTTCTCGGGCTCGGTGAAGGTGAACATGCTGCTCGCCCAGGCGGCCGAGATCCCGCAGTTCACCGGCGCGGAGGCGGCCGAGATCACGCAGATGGGCAACGACTACATCTTCCGCACCTCCTTCGGCCAGCAGATGAGCATGCCGAAGATGGCGGTGTTCGTGGCCGACGGCATCAAGGCGAAGTCGGTGGCGTTCCTGTGGGTGAACAACGACTACGGCAAGGGCGGGCGCGACGTGTTCTTCAAGGAGATGGCGAAGCGCAACATCAAGATCGCCGCCGACGTCTCGACCGAGGCGGGGCAGGTGGACTTCGCCGCCGACATCGTCAAGCTCAAGTCGGCGAACGCGGATGCGATCTTCATCTACACCAACGAGGAAGAGTGCGCGCGCGTGCTGCGCGAGGCGCGCAAGCAGGGGGTCAAGACGCCGATCATCGGCGAGACCAACGTCATCAGCCAGAAGGTGATCGACCTCGCCGGCGAGACCGCCGAGGGCGTGCGGGGGCACGTGGGCCTCACCGCCGACGCGCCGATCCCGGCGGTGCAGGCGTTCACCGACAAGTTCCAGAAGCGCTACAAGTACGTGCCGGACCACAACGGCATCAAGGGCTACACCGCGGTCTACGCCATCAAGCACGCCACCGAGAAGCTGGGCAAGTTCGACAGCAAGGCGCTCGCCAAGCTGATGAAGGGGCTCACCATCAAGCCGGAGCAGGAGCCCGGCATCCTGATGGAAGCGACCTGGGACGCGAAGGGCGACATCGACCGCATCAGCTTCCTGGTCGAGGTGGTGAAGGGTAGACAGAAAGTGGTCGAGGTGTTGCCCAAGCTGGGCAAGTAGTCAGCCGGGCAAGCAGTTCTGGCCGACTTCCTTCAGCTCGCGGTCGCGGGGATCGCGACGGGCGGCATCTATGCGCTGGTCGCGGTCGGCTTCGTGCTGCTGTGGCAGACGTCGCAGACGATCAACTTCGCGCAGGGCGAGTTCGTGATGCTGCCGGCGTTCTTCGTGCTGGCGGCGATGAAGTTCGGCGGGCTGTCCTTTCCGGCGGCGCTGCTGGTCGGCCTGCTCGCCGCGCTCCTGGTGCTCGGGCTGCTGTTCAAGCGCCTGGTGGTCGACCCGATCCTGCGCCACGGCGTGCTGCCGCTCGTGATCTCGACGCTCGGCCTCGCCATCTTCTTCAAGGAGGGCGTGAAGGAGTTCTACGGCGCCGAGGCGCAGGGCTTCCCCGGCGTCTGGCCGACCACCAACATCACGATCGCCGGCGCGGTGATCTCGGCGCAAAGCCTGGTGATCATCGGCGTGGCGGTCGTCGCCGTCGGCCTGCTGCAGTATTTCCTCGGCCACACCCGCACCGGCCGGCAGATGCAGGCCACCGCGCAGAATCCGATGCTCGCGCGCGTGCTCGGCATCCCGGTCGAGCGCATGATCCTCTATACCTTCCTGGTGAACGCGGCGCTGGTGGCGCTGGCGTCGTTCCTGGTGAGCCCGATCTACCTCGCCAAGTTCACCAATGGTGAACTGCTGGGGCTCGCTGCGTTTGTCGCCGCCATTGTCGGCGGCTTCAACCAGGTACGCGGCGCGATCGTCGGCGGGCTGCTGCTCGGCATCGTCGACAACCTGGTGGCCGCGTACTGGTCGTCGCAGTACCGCGCCGCGATTCCGCTCTTCCTGCTGATCGCGGTGATCCTGTGGCGGCCGCAGGGGCTGCTCGGCCGCGCGGAGGAGCGCACGGTTTGAAGAAGGTTTTTTTCGCAGTATTGATCATTGCACTGATCGCCGCGCCTTTCGGGCTCAAGCCCTATGGCATTTACCTTCTCAGCCTCTGGGTGGTGATGACGATCGCCGCGATCGGCCTCAACCTCACCCTCGGCTACGCCGGCCAGGTCTCGCTCGCGCAGGGCTCGTTCGTGGGCATCGGCGCGTACGCCGCCGCGCTGCTCACCACGACCGGCTGGCCGCTGTGGTCGGCTTTCCTGCTGGCGATCGCGCTCAGCCTGGTGATCGGCTGGGTGCTCGGCTATCCGGCGCTGCGCGTGCAGCATCACTACCTCGCCTTCGTCACGCTCGCTTTTGCCACGCTCGTCTTTCTCGTGCTGCGCAACGAGGAATGGCTCACCAAGGGCGTGTACGGCATCACCGGCATCCCGCGGCCGACGCTGTTCGGCTGGTCGACCAAGGGGCCGATCCCGTTCTACTTCTTCTGCCTGGGCGTGCTTGCGCTGGTCTCGGCGGGCGCCTGGTGGCTGGTGCGCTCGCCGTGGGGCCGCGCCTTCACCGCGCTGCGCGAAAACGCGATCCGCGCCGACTCGCTCGGCGTCGACACGCGGCGCTACACGCTGATGGCATTCGCCATCGGCTCGGCGATCGGCGGAATCGCCGGGGTGCTGTACGCGCCGCTGATCCAGTTCATCGAGCCGACCGCGTTCAACCTGAACCTGTCGCTCAACCTGCTGCTGATGGTGATGGTCGGCGGCTCGGGCTACTTCCTCGGCCCGTTCCTCGGCGCCGCGGTCTCGGTGCTGCTGCCCGAGTGGATGCGCTTCGGCAGCGAAGGGCTGTACCTGATCTTCTACGGCGCGGCGGTGATGGTGCTGATGGCGTTCTGTCCCTCCGGCCTGCTCGGACTCGCCGAGCGCGCCCGCAGGCTCGTCAAATGAGCACGGTGCTCGAAGTCCAGGGCCTCGAGAAATCGTTCGGCGGCATCCGCGCGGTGGACGGCGTTTCCTTCGAGGTGCGCGAGGGCGAAATCCTCGGCCTGATCGGGCCCAACGGCTCGGGCAAGTCGACGCTGTTCAACTGCATCCTCGGGCAGCTCACGCCTTCGGCCGGCGAGGTGCGCATCGACGGGCGCTCCATCAACGGCAAGCGGCCCTGCCAGCTCAACCGCCTCGGCGTCGGCCGCACCTTCCAGCTGCTGCAAGTGTTCCCGCAGCTTACGGTGCGCGAGAACCTGATCCTCGCCGGCCAGGAGCACCAGGCGTCGATGTGGTCGCGCCTGGTCGGGCGGCGCGACGCCGGCCTCGGCCCGGCGGCGGACCGCATGATCGAGTTCTTCCGCCTCACGCAGCTCGCGGAGGAGAGGGCCGGCGCGCTGAGCTACGGCCAGCAGAAGCTGCTCGACGTAGCGATGGCGTTCATGGCCGGGCCGCGCCTGGTGCTGCTCGACGAGCCCGCCGGCGGCGTCAACCCGACCATGCTCGCCGGACTGCGCGAGCGCCTGCGCGAGATCAACGCCGCGCAGCGCGCCACCTTCGTCGTGATCGAGCACAACATGGAGTTCGTCATGGCGCTCTGCACGCGCGTCCTGGTGCTCGCCGAGGGACGCATCATCGCCGAGGGCGCGCCCAGCGAGATCCGCGCCAACCGCGCCGTGATCGAGGCCTACCTTGGCGGATAGCGCGGCTCTCGTGCTCGAGGAAGTCGTCGCCGGCTACGGCGGGCTGACTGTCCTCAACGGCACCAGCCTGCAGGCGCAGCGCGGCGCGATCACCACCATCATCGGCCCGAACGGCGCGGGCAAATCCACGGTGTTCAAGACCGTATTCGGGCTGCTGCCGGCGCGCGCGGGGCGCATCCTGTTCGAGGGCCGCGAGGTGACCAACCTGGCTCCGCGCCAGCTGCTCGAGCTGGGGATTTCCTATGTGCCGCAGGGCCGCAACATCTTTCCGCAGCTCAGCGTGCGCCACAACCTCGAGCTCGGCGCGACCGCGGCGGCGGACCGCATCGACGTCGCCGCGCGCGTCGAGTCGGTGATGGACCGCTTTCCGATGCTGCGGGAGCGCGCCGGCGCGCAGGCGTCGACGCTCTCCGGCGGCCAGCAGAAGCTGCTCGAGATCGCGCGGGCACTGCTGCTCGATCCGGCGCTGATGCTGATCGACGAGCCCTCGATCGGGCTTTCGCCGCGCCTGGTGCAGGAGACCTTTGCCATCCTGCACGGCCTGCGCGCGAAGGGCATGACGATCCTGATGGTCGAGCAGAACGCCAAGCGCGCGCTCGAGATCTCGGATTACGGCGTGGTGATCGAGCTCGGCCGCACGCGCATGACGGGGGAGGCGCGCGCGATCCTCGCCGACCCCAAGGTCGGCCAGCTCTTCCTCGGTGGTGGTCTGGCTACTTCCTAATCGACGATCCGGTCGGCGCGCGCCAGCAACGCGGGCGGCACCTTCAGGCCAAGCGCCTTCGCTGCCGGCATGTTGACGGTCAGGCTGATGCTGCGCGCCTGCTCGATCGGGATGGTGCTCGCGTTTCCGCCCTTCAGGATCCTGTCGGTGAAGACCGCGAGCGCGCGGAAGCCCTCGGTGACGGTGGGCCCGTAGCTGATCAAGCCGCCGGCGTCGACGAACTCGGTCCAGCCGTACATGCTGGGAATCCTGCTCTCGGCGGCGAGCTGGGCGATTTCCTTGCGGCGATTGAGCGTGAGCGAATCGGGGAACACCAGGATGGCGTCGAACTTCGCGGCGCGGATCGCCGCGAAGGCCGGCGCCAGCTGTTCGGGCTTGTGCACCAGAAAGCGGGTGACTTCGGCGCCGACGCGGCGCGCGGAATCCTCCGTCACGCGGTACTCGATCAGCTCGCCGGCGTGCTCGGGATTGGAGAGCAGGGCGAGGCGCTTCACGCCGGGCAGCAGTTCCTTCAGCACTTCCACGCGCTTGGCGCACAGCTCGGTCGCCATGAACGTCATGCCGGTCATGTTGCGACCGGGCTTTCCCAGGCTGTCCGCGAATCCGGCGGCGATCGGGTCGCCGCTGTAGACGAACACCACCGGCACGCGATCGCGCACCCGCCTGGTGAAATCGACCGAAGGGCCGCGTGAAACGAGCACGTCGATGCGTTCGGCGACCAGTTCATCGACCAGCGCCGGCAGCCGCGTGAAGTCGTTGTTCGCGAAGCGCGCGCTCATCAGGTAGGACTTGCCTTCCAGGTGGCCGAGGCTGCGCAACCCTTCCTGCAGCAAGGCGAGCGCCGGATCCGGCGAGGGAAGGTACGAGAGCCAGCCCACGCGGGCCGGGCGGAGCGGCTGCGCCAGCACGGCGCCGGGGAGGAGCAGCGATCCGGCGAGACATCCGAGCAGCGCGCGGCGGTGGTTCACGCCGCAAGTCTATCGCTTCGGCCCCACCTGCACTCTGAGCGCGATGCCACTCGCGTCGTGTGTCAGATTCACCGGCGCGCCCGGCACCAGCTGCGCGCGCGTTCCCGGCACCAGCGTCGATATCGACGCATCCGGCGGCACCGTGATCTTCTGCGTGCCGCCCTCGTAGGTCATCGTCAGCTCGCGCCCGTTGGCCGATTGCACCGTCGCGTCCACCGTGGCGTTGGTCATGGTCTGGTCGTCGCGCCCGTCGAACGGACGGTGGCCGGGGTTGAGCGGCTTCGGGAAGCGGCGCACCTCGTAGGCGATCAGCTTGCCGTCGGCGTGCTTCACCGAGGTCACGCCGAGGAAATCGCCCGGCTTGATGTCGGCCAGCGTCACCGGCTGCGTGAACACGATCTCGGTCTTCTCGCCGAGCCCGACCTTGGTTTTTCCGTCCACCACAAAGCTGTTTCCGTCGACCGCGGTAATGGTCCCGCGCACGCGCGTCTGGGCATCGGCCTGGTTCAGGCCGATGCCCAGCGCAAGCAGCGCCGCGGTGAAGAACGCCTTACTGCGGAGGCTTGACGCCATTTTTGCTCACCGCAACGCGCGGCGCGACCAGCTTGCCGTCGTTGTCCATGCGCGCACCGGCGAAGATCGTTTCGCCGGGCTTGAGATCGGCGCGGCTGCCGTTCTCGAACGTGTAGTACTCGGTCTGGGGCGTCACCAGGATTTTCTGCTCGCCGTCCTTGTACTTGAGCGTGAGCTCGTTGCCGCCGGTGACCTGCGCGCTGCTCTCGATGTTGGCATTGGTCATCATCGAGTTCGGGATCGAATCCCACGCGCCGTGCATCTGGGGCACCTGCGGCCCGAGCGCGTGCACGCGCTGCGCCACCAGGCGGCCGTCGGCGTTCTTGGTCGAGGTCACGCCGACGTAGCTGCCGGGCTTGAAGTCGGCCGCCGTCCCCTTCTTGGGCGTGACCACCTGCGCATCCGGCGCCAGCTGCAGCGTGACATCGCGCCCTTCGCGCGTCTTCACCATGAGCGAGTCGCCCGACAGGCTGGTGATGGTTCCACGGATGCGCTGCGGCGACTGGGCGAGCGCGAGCGATGAGACGAAAACGAGAGCAAGAAGCGCGAACCGGTTCATGAGACCTCCTTGTATGGCTAGGTGAACACGCCTATCCTTCGCCGCATTCCGATGCTAAATCCTTTCCAGGCAATAAAAAAAATCGAGGTGCGGCGTTTCACTTCGCTGCCGCCCAGGCTGCGCAAGAAGCGGCGCACCGCATGGTCCGATCCCAACCGCCAGCTTGCAGCGGTTGACAGCTTTCTCGAGGGACCGTCGTTCGACCGCAAGGGCAACCTGTGGTGCGTCGACATTCCGTTCGGCCGCATCTTTCGCATCAGCCCGAAGGGCGAATGGGATCTCGTCACCCAGTACGACGGCTGGCCGAACGGGCTCAAGATCCACAAGGACGGCAGTATCTACATCGCGGATTACAAGAAGGGCTTGCTCAAGCTCGATCCGAAATCCGGACGCACCGAAGCGGTGCTCGAGACCGCGTTCAGCGAGAGCTTCAAGGGGCTGAACGACCTGCACTTCGCCGACAACGGCGATCTCTACTTCACCGACCAGGGGCAGAGCGGCATCGCCGACCCGACGGGTCGCGTATGGCGCCTGCGAGCGAACGGCGAATTGCAGCGCCTGGTGCAGAACGCACCGTCGCCGAACGGCATCACGCTCAATACGGAAAATACCCAGGTCTACGTCGCGATCACCCGCGCGCAGCAGATCTGGCGCCTGCCGCTGATGGCGGGCGGCACGCCGTCCAAGACCGGCGTCGCGATCCAGCTCTCCGGCGGCCACGCGGGGCCCGACGGCATCGAGATGGACGCCGACGACGGGCTCGTCGTCTGCCACCTCGGCGTCGGCATCTGGCGCTTCGACTCGAACTTCCTGCCGACGCATCTCGCGCACGCCGGAAGCGAGCACCGGCTGATGACCAACATCGCGTTCAAGGGAAACACGCTCTACATCACCGACTCGATCAACGGCGAGATCCTCACCGCCGAGATGCCGGTAGCGGGGAAGAAGCTGTTCTCGATGAAGTGAAGCGCCGCTGGTGAATTCGTCACTCCGTCGCTGATTCCTTTTCCCGTACCGTGAGATAAAAAACGCGCGCTCGCCTCTCGACGCTGCCAACTCTGTCGCACTAGGCTGCGTTTTGGGAGATCAAGGTGTCAGGGGACGAACAACGCGACAAAGGGGGCTCGGTCAATCTTTCCGGATTGCTGGCGGTGCTGCTGCTCGTCGCCGGTGCGGTATGGATCAATCTGCCGCTCGATGGCCAGCGTCCGCCGCAAGCGCCCGCCGGCTTCCGGTTGAGCGGTGTCCAGGACGTCGACGCTAGGCTGTGGCAGGACCCCTTTGCTGCGGTCGCCAGAGCGCGCGAGCGGGAGCGCGCGTTGCTGGGCGGTTCCAACGCAACGAAAGTGCGCAAAGCCGGTACCAAGGATCTGCACCACGCAAACATGCTTGCGCGGCAGGTCCTGGCCAACGCGCAGCAAAGTATCGACAAGCGGGTGGCCGTTCTCGGCGTGATGGTCTTCGGCGAGCAATTCGTCGGCGCCGAGGAGTATCGCAGGCGCACGCGTTACGCGGTGCTCTCCGGTCTGATGAGCTTGGACTATTCGCCGTTCGACCCCGAGCATGTCGGCTATGTGGATGCCGGTCTGGGACGCGGCTATCCGGAAAGCATTCCGTACGAGTGGTTCTACAAGTCCGGGGAGAAACCGCTGTTGCTGTTGTGGCTCGACGAATCCTCCCTGCTGCAGGAATCACCCAGCGCAGCCGGGGGTATCCCACGCCCACGCGCTCTCCGACGCCTCGCCGAAGTGCTGAAACGAACCTTGGGCAAGGGCGAGCAGGTCACTGACTACATCGACATCATCGGCCCGGCCGGCTCCGAGATGCTTACGCGCATAGCGAGCGAACTCGGCGGATACCATGACAACCCAGCGCAAGACGGTGTTCGACTCGACAAGATCGGCTTTTTCTCGCCGTTTGCGACCATGTCTGACCATCGGCTTGCGCGGTCATTCCTCTCGCGCCGCGAGAACGTGACCGGCGACTACGCCGAATGCCTGTACGGCGCCGATGCGTGCAGCATGGAAGGTCTGGTCGGCGGCCTGCGCGTTTTCGTGCGCATGAACGCGCCGGACGAGGCGCTGGCCGCAGCGGTAATCGGTGAACTGCGCCGGCGGCGGGTCGGCGCGGACCACCATATCGCGATCGTCAGCGAGCGCGACACCGCTTATGCGCGCGAGCTGGCGGCGGAAATCGAGCTTTCTCACAAGAAAAATGCGCCGCTATCTGCCAGGACGCTCGGTGATGGCGACGCCGTGAGCCACAACACGGTGCATCGCTTCACCTATCTACGCGGCATCGACGGGCGCGTCCCGGATGCCAGCGCGGTGAACGGCGAAGGAAAGAAAAGCAGCGACAAGCAGCGCGACTCATCTCAGGTCGAGCGGCCCGACGGGGATGCGCAGGTCGACTACCTGCGGCGGCTGGCGGCGACGATGAAGCAGCACGAAACGCGGCTGACGGAAGAGGCACGTGCGCATCGGCCGTGGCACGAGCGGAAACGCACGCCCTTCCGCGCCATTGGCATCGTAGGCAACGACTACTACGACAAGCTGCTGGTCATGCAGGCGCTGCGCCCCGTGTTCCCGGACGCCATTTTCTTCACCACGGATCTGTACGCGGCGATGCTGCATCCGGTCGACAATCGCGCGCTGCGCAACGTGATCGTCGGTTCGGGATTCGGTCTCACGCTTCACCCGAAGCTGCAGCGGGAGACGCCGCCCTTCCGCGACAGCTATCAGTCTGCCGCGTATCTCGCGACTTTGGTTGCACTGCAAGCAGGCGGGAAGACCGATGCGCTCACGGCAGAACGCGCGGAGAAATGGCTGAATCCCCGGCTGTGGGAGGTGGGCCGCACGCGCTTCTTCGAACTGGAGCCGCCGCGCCCCGACAGCTCCTGCAGCCCGAACCCGCTGCATTGCGAGAACCCCTATGGCGATCGGTACGAGGAAGGCGGTCTGCCATGGTGGGCACTGCTGATCATCGTCGCTTTTGCGGCGGCGTTCGCGCTGGTGGTTTCGGCCAAGTTGCGCTTGTTCACCGCCACACTGCTGCGCAGCTGGTGGTTCTATGCGCTCGTCATCCCCGTGGCGGTCGCCAGCGTGCACTGGTTTCTCCTTCCCGCGGTACGGGATTCCGGCGGATGGTCGGGAGAGCCGTTTGCCTGGTTCGAGGGCGTGAGCGTCTGGCCAAGCAGCATCGTGCGCTTCGCCGCTCTGCTGATCGCCATCCTGTCTCTTGTTTGCACACTCACCGCGGTGCACGCGCGCGTTCGGGAAACGGATGCCAAGTTCTTTGACGTTCTTCCGGACCACCCTCCGCCGGACGCCAGCTACGCCGACTCGGCGACGCATTGGAAGCGCTATCGCCGGTCGATGCACCCGCTGCGCATCCTCGGATGCGCGTTCATCGAGTTCGCCTTCCTTTTCCTGCTCTGCCTGTCGATTTTTGTGCTTTCCGGCGCGGAGCCGACCTCTCCGTCACGCTCGGAAACCGCGTTCTGGGTGACCGACACGATCGTCCGTGCGGCCGTGATGGCGACCCTTTATCTGGTCGCCGTGGTCGTGGTCATCATTCGCGGAACCAACCGGTTGGTGGACCATATCTCGAAGAAGACCTGGTGGGCAACGGCGGTGCGTCAGCGGTACGGTCTGCCGGCCGACCGCCACGGCGTGCTGCTGGACGACTGGCTCGATCTGCAGGTGATCGCGCGCCAGACCGAGGCCGTCAATCGCCTGGTCTACTGGCCGTTCCTCGCGCTGCTGCTGATCGTCCTTGCGCGCTTCACCGTGTTTGACAACTGGTCGACGCAGGTCGAGCTGATTGTCGTGATGGCAATCTCGTTCCTCTATCTCATTACCGCCACGGCGCAACTCCGCTCAACCGCCGAGCGCGCGCGTACGAATGCGCTGCGTGCCCTGGAGCGCAAACTGATCAAGCTGCAGGACAACGGTGCGCCTTCGCAGGCGGCCGCTCAGTGCCGCACGCTGCTCGAGCAGGTGCAGAAATTCAACCGTGGGGCATTCCTGCCGTTTACGCAGCAGCCGCTCATGCGCGCGATCCTCGCGCTCGCGGGCGGGGTGTCGGGCGCGGCGATCCTCGAATACGCCGCGCTGGCGAACTTCTAGTCGATCTTCGCGCCGGAGCGCTTGACCACGTCGGCCCACTTGGCCGAGTCGCGCCGGATGAGCGCGGCGAACTCCTCGGGCGTGCCGCCGCCGCCTTCGCTGCCGAGCGCGAACAGCAGCTCCTTCGCCTTCGGCTCGAGGATCGCGCGGTTGACCGCGGCATTGAGCTTGTCCAGCACCGCGCGCGGCACGCCGGCGGTGGTGATGATGCCGCTCCAGGCGTTCACTTCGTAGCCGGGCACGCCGGCCTCGATCAGCGTCGGCACTTCGGGCAGGCTGAGCGCGCGCTTCTCGCCGGTGACGGCGAGCGCGCGCACGCGACCGGCCTTCACGTGCGGCGCGATCGAGTTGGTGCTCTCGAACATGAGCTGCACCTGGCCGGCGATCAGGTCGGCGATCGCCGGCGCGCCGCCCTTGTACGGAATGTGGACGATGTCGGTGCCGGTCATGTACTTGAACAGCTCGCCGCTCACGTGGCCGGGCGAGCCGTTGCTCGAAGAAGCGTTGGAAAGCTTGCCCGGATTCTTCTTCGCGTAGTCGATGAGCTCGGCTACGGTGTTGAAGGGCGCTTTCGGCGACGCGGCGAGCAGCATGTAGCCGGTGGTCACCAGCGCCACCGGCTGGATGTCGCGCTCGATGTCGTAGGGAAGCTTCGCCACCATGTGGCGCGTGATGGCGAGCGCGCCCACCGGGCCCTGGCCGATGGTGTAGCCATCCGGCGTGGCTTTCGCCACGGCGTCGATGCCGATGGTGAGCGCGCCGCCGGGCCGGTTGTCCACGATCACCGGCTGGCCGAGCTCTTTCGACAGCGCCGGGGCGATGATGCGCGCGATGTTGTCGGTCGCGCTGCCCGCGGCCTGCGGCACGACCAGGCGAATCGGTCTCTCGGGAAACTGCGCGGCGGCAGGCCACGCAGCCCCGAGAGCGAGTACTGCGACGAGGACCTTCAGATCAAGGCGTCAGCTGGCCGCGCACTTCGCCGCCCTTGTTCTTGGCGGTGTGCACGTTGACGTACAGGTTGCCGGCCTTCAGGTCCTTCATCTGCTCGTCGGTGAGCTTGCGGCCGGCCGGCACGCTGTAGGTGTCGCCGTTCTTGTCGAGCGGCACGATCACCGGGCCGTTGGTGCCCTTGGCGCCGCGATGGATGTGCGCCATGGTGCCCGCGACGTCCTTGGTGGTGATGTTGCCGCTGACGGTGCCGTCTTCCGCAACGCGGAAGGTGCCCTCGCCGCTACCCGACACGCTTAGCGGCGGGACTTCCTCGGTACCCGTCAGTTTGACCTTGATGGCATTGCTGCCGGGCATCCAAGAAGGCGCGTTGTTTGAATAGGTGGAGCAGCCCGCGAGCACTGCGATCGCGGCTACCAGGGACAGTTTCGCTATCAGTTTCATCGTCGACTTCCTCCTCGATAGAACGGAACACATGGACCTATAGAATATTCCCATGCCCCGCATCTCCGCATCCAGTGCTTTATCGCGCCTCCGCATCCTCGATTTCTCGCGGGTCCGGGCCGGCCCGACCTGCGTGCGCCAGTTCGCCGACTTCGGCGCCGACGTGATCAAGATCGAGTCGCCCCCGGGGGTCGACCCCAACGAAGCAATGGGCGGGCCGCGCCTCGGCCCGGACATGCAGAACCTGCACCGCAACAAGCGTGCGATGACCCTCAACCTCAAGCTGCCCGAATCCAAGGGCGTGCTCGAGCGCCTGGTGAAGACCGCCGACGTGGTGGTCGAAAACTACCGGCCGGACGTCAAGTTCCGCCTCGGCATCGACTACGAGTCGCTGAGCAAGCTCAACCCGCGCATCATTCTCGCCAGCATCTCCGGCTTCGGCCAGGACGGCCCGTACGTGAAGCGCCCGGGCTTCGACCAGATCGCGCAGGGCATGAGCGGCCTCATGTCGGTCACCGGGTTTCCCGGCCAGGGGCCGGTGCGCACCGGCGCGGCGATCGCCGACCTGACCGGTGGCCTCTATGCGGCGATCGGCGTGTTCGTCGCGCTGCTCGAGCGCGAGACCTCGGGCAAGGGCCAGTGGGTGCAAAGCTCGCTCTTGCAGGCGGGCATCTCGCTGCTCGACTTCCAGGCCGCGCGCTACCTGATGGAGGGCGAGGTGCCGCCGCAGGTCGGCAACGACCATCCGACCAGCATGCCGACTTCGGCGTACAAGACGAAGGATGGCCACATCAACGTCGCGGCCTCGGGCGAGGGCATGTGGGCGAGCCTGTGCAAGGCGATCGAGCGCGAGGACATGCTCGGCTCGCCCGACTTCAAGGGCGGCAAGAAGCGCGCCGAGAACCGCAAGCAGCTGAACGCGGCGATCGAGGCGGCGCTGGTGAAGAAGACCAGCGCCGAGTGGATCGACATTCTCAACAAGGCCGGCATCCCGTGCGGGCCGATCTACAAGGTCGACGAGGTGTTCGCCGATCCGCAGGTCAAGCACCTCGGCGTGGCCACGCCGGTCGAGCACGCGAAGCTCGGGCGCAAGAACATTCTCGCCAATGCCGCCGTGCTGTCGCGCACGCCGGCCAAAGTCGTCGCGCCGACACCCGAGATCGGCGAGCACACCGACGAAATCCTGCGCGAGCTGAAGTACAGTGCGGACGAAATCAAGAAACTACGAGAAGGAGGAGTCGTATGAGGTTCGTTCTGGCAGGGCTGGCGCTGGTCGCCGGCGCGGCGTTTGCCCAGTACCCCAGCAAGCCGGTCACCATCGTGGTCGGCTTCGAGCCCGGCGGCGGCACCGACACCACCGCGCGCATCGTGCAGGGCCCGCTCGGCGAGCAGATCGGCCAGCAGATCGTGGTCGAGAACCGCGCCGGCGCCGGCGGCAACATCGCGGTCGACTACGTCGCCAAGCAGGCGCCCGACGGCTACAGCATCGTGCTCGCCAACGTCGGCGCGCTCGCGGTCAACCCGCACATCCTGAAGACGCCGTACGACCCGCTGAAGGACCTGCTGCCGATCAGCATGGCGGCCGAGTTCGCCAACGTGCTCGTGGTCCAGCCCGCGCTCGGGGTGAATTCGGTGGCCGACTACGTCAAGCTCGCGCGCTCGAAGCCCGCCACCATCACCTACGCGTCGTCCGGCATCGGCGGCGCCGGCCACCTCGCCGGAGAGTTGCTGCGCAGCGTGGCGAAGATCGACATCGTGCATGTGCCCTACAAGGGCGGCGGCCCCGCGATGCAGGGCTTCCTCGGCGGCCAGGTCGATTCATTTTTCGCCACACCGATCTCGTCCATCTCGCAGATCCGCGCCGGCAAGGCGAAGGCAGTCGCCACCACCGGATCCAAGCGCGCCGCGCTCATGCCCGACGTGCCGACCGTCGCGGAGGCCGGCTACCCGGGCTATGAAGCGCTCAACTGGTACGGCTTCCTCGCCCCCAAGGGCACGCCGCGCGAGATCATCGAGCGGCTGAACAAGGAGATCGTGAAGGCGCTCGCCAACCCGCAGGTGGTGTCGGCGCTGCACAAGACCGGCACCGAGCCCAAGTCGAGCACGCCCGAGGAGTTCGCCGCCTACATCAAGCGCGAGTACGACACCTGGGGCAAGGTGGTGAAAGAGGCCGGCATCAAGCCGCAGTGATCAGATCTTCACCACGATCTTGCCGACGTGGGCGTCGGCCTGCATGCGGTCCTTCGCCTGCGGCAGGTCCTTGAAGTCGTAGACGCGGTCGATCACCGGCTTGAGCTTGCCGCTCGCGAACAGCGGCAGGAAGTCGCGCTTGAAACCCTCCACGGTGACGCCGCGCTGCGCGCCGTTGCGCATCTTGTTCGACACGCCGAAGAGCTTGAGGCGCTTCGAGTGCAGGGCCTCGATGTCCATTTCGGCCTTCATCACGCCGTCGAGATAGCCGACCGTCGCCAGGCGGCCTTCATAGCCCAGGCACTTGATGCACTCGGCGAACACCGAGCCGCCGACGTTGTTGACCACGAGGTTCACGCCCTTGCCGCCGGTGGCTTTCATCACCTGATCGTGGAAATCGGGCCGGCGGGTACGTAGGGCCACGTCCAGCCCGAGGGGGGAAAGGCGCTTCAGTTTTTCTTCAGAGCCCGAAGTACCGATAACCCTCGCGCCGAGCGCCTTGCCCGCGAGCAAAGCCGCGACGCCGACGCCGGACGAGACGCCGGTGACGAGCAGCCATTCATCCTTCTTCAGGTTGCCTTGCTGCACCAGCATGTCGTAGACGACCATGAAGGTGAGCGGCGTGGCGGCGGCTTCCTCCCAGGACATGTTCGCCGGCACCGGCACCGCGTCCGCCTTGTCCATCAGCGCGTACTCGGCGAACGAGGAGGGCAGCCTCCCCATCACGCGCTCGCCGGTGCCTTCGACTTCGCCGGCGCCTTCGGTGCCGCCGATCTTCGCCGCGCCGGGCTTGGTGAGGCCGTGCTTGAGGAACTCGCCGCGGTTCAGTCCGGCGGCGCGCACGCGCACTAGGAACTGGTCCGGGCCGGGCTTGGGTTGCGGGGCCTCGCGCAGCTCGAGGCTCATGTCGGAGGCTTGCAGGAAATATGCACGCATATCCAATGCAGTGTAGCAATTCGTTGACGGCAGGGAGCCAGTCCGCGCGACAGATTACGGCGCGGCCCTTGGCTATATTGATTCAAAGGAGTGACCCCCCCATGGTGCAGCGTCTCGCAAGATGGTTTGTGGATTTCTGGATCGTGATGGCCTTCGGCGTGGCGGCGGCGCTGGTCGTGCCGCAGGCGCACTCGGCGATGATCGGCACCGACGCGGCGCAGGCGCAGGACGAACGCGCGCGCGTCAAGGCGATGCTCGAGCGCCCGGAACTGGCCAAGGCGCTGGAAAAGATGGGGTTGACGCCGGCGCAGGCGACCGCGAGGGTCGACGCCCTCGGCGATGGCGAGGTGCTTCAGCTTGCCGGCAAGCTCGACGCCGCGATCGCGGCCGGTCAGATCAGCAACGAGACCCTGCTGCTGATCATCATCCTCGTGCTGGTGCTGATTATTCTGCTTTAGTCGGAATTCGGGGACGGAGCACTAACTCCACGGCTAGCGCAGCTTTCGGAGTTAGTGCTCCGTCCCCGAATTCCTAAGCAGCAAGCTCTACCGGTTCGGCGCGCTCGTTCACCGTATGTAGGCGAACGGGGCGGCGCCACACCCGGCGGGTGTACTCCAGGACTTTGCGCGCGCGCGCGGCATCCAGGCCGCGGCCGTCGCTCGTGTGCTCGTGCGCCAGCACCAGGCCGCCGTCGGACTTGACCTCGACCGCCGCCACGCGCGGCGCGCCGAAGTTGAACTTGGGCGCGAGGATCGCCTCGCGCACCGCGCCCACGTCGCGGTTGGCGACGCGGATCTCGTCGCCCGGCCGGGTCTCGTAGACGAAGAGGTCGAGCTTCTCCGCCAGCTCGGCGTCGAGCCAGTTGCGGATGAAGCCGAAGTCGTCCTCCTCCTTCATCACCGCGCGCGCCTTGTCGAGGCCGTGGCGCTCGACGATGTGCTCCCAGAGCGTGAAGCCGAGGTGGTAGGGGTTGATGGCGAGCGCGGTCTGCTCGCCCGAGGCGAACGGCCGCACCACGTCGGAATGCGCCTTGATCGCGTCGAGGTACAGCGGGCTCGGCAGGAAGTCGGCGTCGCGCAGCAGGCGCGCGTGCCAGTACGAGGCCCAGCCCTCGTTCATGATCTGGCAGGCGAACACCGGGTAGAAGTAGAGCGACTCGGCGCGCACCGCGAGGAAGATGTCGCGCTCCCACTGCTCGAGGTCGGGCGCGTACTGCGCGATGAACCAGAGCAGGTCGAACTCGGGGTGCGGCGGCACGCGCGTCTTGAGCGGGCCGATCGGCGGCGCCGCCGGCTCGCTCTCGCCGGGCAGGGTGCGGAAGCGCTTGCGGAAGTCGCCTTCCACCACCCGCTTTTTCTCTTTGACGAATTCAGCGTAGCGCGCGCGGTGCAGCTCGCCGGTCACGTCGACGTGCGATTCGAGCGCGAGCGCGGCGTCGAGCACGGTCTCGACCTTTTCCAGCCCGACCGCCTCGATCGCCTGGTGGATGCGGTGAGCGTGCGCCGCCGCCTTCTCCACGATGTTGCCGCCCGACATGTCGTGGAAGCGCGCGAACAGCTGGTTGTTCTTCGAGAAGTCGGCGTGGCCGAGCACGTGCGCGGTGACCAGCGTGTTCTCGGCGAGCGAGTTGCCGTCCATCAGGAACGCGCGGCACGGGTCGCCCGGGAACATGACCTCGAAGATCTTGGAGTGGCCCATGCTCTGGCGCACGAGCTGGTGGATGTAGCGCACGCCGAACGACCAGTGCGGCATGCGCACCGGCAGGCCGTAGACCGCGATCTCGGTCATCAGGCTCTGCGGCGCGACCTCGAAGTCGACCGGGTAATAGTCGAGCCCGAGGCGGTGGGCGAGGCCCTCGATACGCGCGGCGTATTCCTCGAGCTCGGTGGTCATGCCGCCTTCTCCAGGGACTGCTCGGTGAAGAACTCGCGGATCGCGCGCCAGATGTCTTCCTGCGAGCCGAGGTGGCTCACGCCGACCGGGCAGCCGCGCGCCTTGAGCTCGCCGAACAGCTCGGCGAGCTGCGTCTCGCGCGGGCGGAAGGTGGCGACGCCGCCGGTCTCGACGTAGCCGGCGTAATTCACCACCTGGGCGAGCTCGGCGAGCGCGGCGCGCGCCGGCTCGCGGTCCTCGGCGGCGTTCTCGCCGTCGGAGGCGTAGAAGAAGTAGGTGTTGTAGCGGCTCGGGTCGAAGCGCGCCTGCATTTTCTGCAGCGCGAGCTGCGCCACGCCCGAGGTGACGGTGCCGCCGCTCGACGAGGCCTGGAAGAACTGGCTCTCGTCGAATTCCCAGGCTTCCGCGGCGTGGGCGAGGAACAGGGTCTCGACCTTGCTGTACTGCCGGCGGATGCCCTGCAGGGCGAAGAAGAAGAACTGCTTGGCGAGGCGCCGCTGCCCCTCGTCCATGCTGCCCGAGACGTCGAGCGCGAAGATCACCGCGGCATTGGTCGCCGGCGTGGCGCGCTTCATCAGCTGGCGGAAGCGCAGATCGTCGTTGGTGATCGGAACCGGGTCGACCTGGATCGCGCGGCGCTTCACCGCTTCCTTCATGGTCTTGCGCCGGTCGAGGCGCGAGCGCGCACCGCGCTTGTCCCAGCCCTCGCGCACGTAGTCGGGCTCGTCCATGGTCGCCGAGCGCTTGGGCTTGAGCTCGGGAAGCTTGAGCTCCTCCCACAGCCAGTCGACGATCTCGTCGACCTTGAGCTCGACCACGAACTTGATCTCGCCGTTGCCGTTGCCGCCGCCTTCGCCCGGCTCGCTGCCTTCTTCCTTGCCCGGCTGCAGCACGTCGCCCGGCTGCCCCTTGCCCTGGCCGGCGCCCTGGCCGTTCTGCGCGTCGAGCAGGCGGAAACGCGAATGCTCCAGGAACTTCACCGGCACCGCCACGGTGCGGTTGGGACGCGTGATCAGGTCGGAGCCGGCGAGCAGGTCGGGCAGGCTTTCCTTCACCGCCGAGCGCACCTTCTGGTTGTGTCGCAACCAGTCCCGGGCGCCTCTCGAAAAGAGGTCGTACCAGGGCGTCTCGGCGGCGATGCGGATGGTCACTCTTGTGCCAGGAGCGTCGTTACATAGTTGAGCGCTTCGCGCGCGCTGTGGGTGTCGTAGCCGTACTCGTCGACCAGGCGCTTCTCCACCACCGAGATCTTCTGGCGGGTGTCGTCGTCCGGGCGCGAGGTGGAGCTCACCAGGCGCAGCACGTCCCGGCGCTGCTCGAACAGGTACTGCTCGACCGCGTCGTGCAGCGGGGCATGGCTGTCGAGCGTGAACTTGTCGCCGCGCTTGTACGCGCCCATGGCCTTGCGTACGACCTCTTGGCGGAAGGAAAGCTTGCCGGACTCGGAGATGCGGATCTTCTCCTCGATGTTGCGCAGGAAGCGCTCGTCGGGCTTGCGCTCCTCGCTGGTGATCGGGTCGCGCACGGTGCGCGCGTCGAGCGTGGCCTCGACCTCGTCGAGGTACTTCTCGAGCAGCTGCTGCGCCTCGGCCTCGAACGACACGAACAGCGCCTTGTGCACGTCTTCCTTCACCCAGCGGTTGTAGAAGTCCTTGCGCACGGTCACCAGGAAGTCGATCCACTTGCGCTTCTTCTTGCCGTCGATGCGCACGTCGGACTCGATCGCGTCTTTCAGCGCGATCAGCACGTCCAT
>Ga0070669_100000821_pt1 | contig 22599 bp, 19 predicted proteins | sample KBSS53metaG_FD_64680 | JGI IMG/M metagenome (GOLD analysis project Ga0070669, IMG submission 64680) | Switchgrass rhizosphere microbial communities from Kellogg Biological Station, Michigan, USA - KBS S5-3 metaG | ecosystem: Host-associated > Plants > Roots > Rhizosphere > Soil ...
GGCCGCGGCAAGCAAGAGACCGGACCAGCCGATCCTGGCTGTTTCCAAAAGTGGAATGTGCAGCGCCGACAGCTTTGGCATCAGATCGATGATCCACGCCGACATCAGTAATCCTGCAGCGCCGCTCAACATCGACAGCACGAGACTCTCGACGATCAGTTGCTGCACCATCCGGGCACGCCCTGCGCCGAGAGCGGTGCGGATCGCGATTTCACGCTGACGGTTGGCGCCGCGCGCCAGCAGCAGATTCGCGACATTGGCGCAGCCAATCAACAGGACGAAACCAGCCGCCGCAACCATCAGCCACGACGCACCCCGAAACTCGCCAACCATTTCGTCTCTCAGTGGAGTGACGACGACGCCGTGTCCCGTGTTATCGCGCGGCATCTGCCTCGCAAGCCGGTCGGCAATCACGCTGAGATCCGACTGCGCGCCCTCGAGTGTTGCATCGTCACGCAGCCGCGCCACCGCGGCGAGGTTGTGGCGTCCGACCGCGCGGATCTGGCCGGCGACGTCGAGTGGCAGGATCAAATCAGGCATCAACGACTGTGGCAGCGGGCGTAGCACCCCGACAACGGTGTACGACTGATCGTTCAAGGTGAGCGTCCGCCCAATCACCCCTGGGTCAGCGGCGAACCGCCGGCGCCAGAGCCGATCGCTGAGGATGGCAACACTGCTCTCCTCCGCAGCAAACCATCGGCCGAGCGCGGGTGAGAGGCCGACGAGCGGCAGATAGCTTGACGAGACTTCGATCACGTCAACCTTTTCTGGCTCTCCGACTCCTGTAAGGTTGAGCCCGTCCGGACGATAGAGCGCCATTGCCTCAAACACCCGGTTTTGGTCTCGCCACGCGGCGAACTCGTGGCCGGAAATCGGGATGTTTGTGTTTCTACTGCCGTCCCGGCGTTCGAAGACTGCTACCAGCCGGTCAGGATCTTTGAACGGAAGAGGATTGAGGAAGACCGCGCGCGCCAGGCTGAGGACAGCGGTATTTGCCCCGATCCCCAGTGCCAGCGTGAGAATCGACACCGCCGCGAACCCGGGCGCCTTCAAAAGTCCACGGAGGGCATGGCGAAAGTCGTGGAGCATCTCCCGGCACTGCTAGCGAAGCGGCTGCCAGCGCTGCGATTGGCCTGCAATTAGTTGACAGTGTTGGCACTTACACGCATTCGATGGTCCCAATGGCTTCCCGTCACACTGTTCGCAAATGGGCGAATGCGTCCCAGAAATGTTCAATGTGCAATGCTCAATGTTAGGCGTCTTGAGTTCCTGTATCGACGTTGACAGACCTGCTCGATCGAACGCCAACGTTGTACGCAGGATCTGCCAATAAACATTGAACATTGAACATTGAACATTGAGCATTGAACATTGACACGATGAACATCCTCATTGGCACCTCCGGGTACAACTATCCAGAGTGGCGCGGGAGTTTTTATCCAGAAAAGCTCAGTGCCGCCAAGATGCTCGCGTACTATGCCGAGCGGTTTCCCACGGTTGAAATCAACTACACCTTCTACCGCATTCCGACCGAAAAGCTGCTGGCTGGATGGGCGGCGGGAACGCCGGAGAACTTTACATTTACGTTGAAGGCGCCGCGGCGGATTACACACGATTCAAAACTCCAACGGTGCGAGGATCTCCTCCTGACGTTTTGTCGCACGTCACGCACGCTTGGATCAAAACTCGCCACGCTCCTGTTTCAACTGCCGCCGACGTTCAAGAAGGATGCACGCGTGCTCGGTGAGTTTGTCGAGTTGCTGCCCGAAGGCACGCGCGCGGCCGTGGAGTTCCGTCACGCCTCGTGGTTCGATACTGAGATCTTTGACACGTTGCGACGCCGCAACATCGCGCTCTGTGTTGCCGACAGCGAGAAACTGCACACGCCGGTGGAAGTGACCGCCGACTATGGCTACTTCCGCCTGCGCGATGAAGGCTATCAACCGGCCGACATCGAGCGATGGGCGGGCACGATTCGTGGCCTGGGGCTGCCGGATGTCTTCGTGTATTTCAAGCACGAAGAGCACGGACTAGGACCCGACTTCGCGCGACGACTCCAATCGCTAATCACTGATCACTGATCCCGAATCGCTGATCCTCGAATCACTAACCGTGAATCACTGATCCTCGAATCGTTGAATCCCGAATCGTCGAGTCACTATCGTTGGATTTCGATTCGACGATGGCCGATTCATGGATTCGAGCGATGAGTGATTCATGGATTCGAGATGAATGATTCACGATTAGTGATCAGTGATGAGCGATTCCGCCGTCACCGTCTCTGCGAACCCGACAAGCCGGCGCTCGGCCCAATACCCATCATCGCTACCGTTGGCGTTCGACACGAAGCCACAATGTCCGCCGTGCCTGGTGACGACGACGTTGATGTGTGGATTGCGGCGGAGCTGAGCGTCGCGAAAGATCTCGACCGGGACGAACGGGTCGTCTTCCGCAGTAATCACCAGCGCAGGGATGCGGATGCGGTCGACGACGCGCATCGCACTGGCGCGAAAATAGTAGTCGTCGGCGTCCTGAAAACCAAAATGTGGCGCGGTGAAGTACTCGTCGAATTGCCGAACGGTTCGGACCAGCGGCAGTCGTTCGAGAGAGAATCGCCCGGGATGCGCGGCAGCCTTGCGACGCATGCGCGCCTTGAGGCCGCGAACGAAGTTCCACTGATAGACAAAGTTCGCGCGGCGTTCGAGGGCGTTGACGCACGCCGCAAGTTCGATGACGGGAGAAATCGCGCACACGCCTTTCAACGACGGCGGCGGCGCGCTGCCGTAGTCGCCGGCGAGCTTCAGCGCGAGATTTCCGCCCAGCGAGTAGCCGGCGACAACAACGCGATTGATGCCCTCACGGCGAAGTTCGGCGATGACGTGCGCCGCGTCGGCGGTGAGACCGGAGTGATACAGGCCGTGCGACAGGGCTTCTGTTCCGCCGCAGTTGCGCTGATTCAGAAGTACGACATTGAATCCACGGCCATGCGCCTTTGCCGCAATGCCCCGCATGTAGTGGGCCGCGCTCGATCCCTCGAGCCCATGCAGCGCGATCAGTGCCGGATGCGCCGCAGGATCGCGTTGCCAGTGGCAGTGCGCCAGCACGCGGGTCGCCGGCTCGATCTCGAAGTAACGCTCCGTCGGCGGCGGCAAGGCAGGGAAGGCTCGCGGCTTTCCCCAGCAGTAGACCGTCATCAGATGGCCGTTGGTCAGGCCGCGCTTTGGCACGTAGTCGTTCATCGCAGCCGATAGACGCGAAGGGGACCACTGGAAAAGGCCACCGGAAGCTCGAGCGGTTGAACGGTGACGAGAAAATCCAGTTGATACCGCGCGCCGAGGGCCCTCGCGCGGTCGGGAGTCAGCGTGTCGAAATCGCGGAGCTCGTCAAGGCGATCGCGCGTGCGAATCGCCACGTCCCGTTCGTACATGCCGATCGCGGCGTCCTTGATGCCTTCAACAAAGACGTCGCGTTCACCTGCCACGCGCAGGCTCGTGCCGTAGTGCACCGCGTGTCCGGGATGAGCGAGCCAGCCGGTATCGTGTGGCGTGCTGCGCACCCATGCCATCACGCGTCCCCAGTCATTGTCCGGCACGCCGACCTCGGCGATTGGCCGATCGGGGAATCTCACAAACTTGATATACGCGCTGCGGGTCACCGAGGCGAGCGCGATCACCAGGCACACGATTCGCGCGCGGCGTGGCGAGGGTTTGAGCCCTTCCGCAATCAACCAGATCAAGTAGGCAATCCCGAGGAAATCCAGCATCCAGAACACTCTCGGCACTTGAAGCTGAATCACCAGCGCGAGCCGGGCGGCGTTCAGGGGTAGCGCCAGAGCGAACACGCCGACGAGCGCCAGACATCCCCAGACGAGCCCGCGTTCACCCGGCGCAAGAACTCCGAGAGCGAGTCGCCGCTTGTAGATGGAATAGATTGTCGGCGCGTAAATGAGATTGAGCACCCAGGCATACAGCGGCCACTCGAGTGGAAACAGGTAGTCCTTCGTCTCCAACGTCGCCAGCCACTCGTCATCCATCCTCACCAGTCGCCCGGCGAGAGGTCCGGCGGCGAGCATCCAGGCACCTGCGATCGCCGCTGCCGCCGCGCCAACCATCATCGGCAACCGCCATCGACGATCATTGACCGATGCGGCAATCGCAATCCAGATGGCAAACCATAATGCGGTGGTCGGATGCAGCAAGCCGCCGGCGATGACCAGTGCTGCGCTGATGAACGCGCGCCGCTGCAAGAGCGCAACCAGGGCAAGCACACCAAGACTGAACGCGAGCTGCCGGGGGTGGAAGTAGCCCTCGAGTGTGTTCGTTCCCGACTTCGCGATTGCATGGCGCAAGGTCAACGCCGCAACGAAGGCCAACGCCGTCCACCCGGTGCGATAGAGTCGTCGCGCAAGCAGCAGAGCCCCCGCGAGCAGCAACGCGAGCGTCGCCGCATACAGCGTGGCAAAGAGTGATGGCAATCGAAGACCGGTCATGCGCGAGAGCGCCGCGATGGTCTCATCGATCATCGTCAACCGCGCCTGCGACGCGATCAACGCGCCGTCACGCGGGAAGAGCGATGGGTCGAGACGTTCCAGCGCCGCCGGAATATAGAAGGCAAGATCGGACGCGCCGTATCGGTAGCCGGCGGAGTTGAGGGTGGAAAGCAGCAGAAAAGGGAAAAGGGAAACGACAAAAAGGAAAGGCAAAAAGGAACGAGCCACCCCGGCGCCCCTTTTCCCTTTTTCCTTTTCCCTTCTCCCTTTTGTGTTCACCTATTGTTCGTCAGCGGTTGGACCGTAGACGGAGGGTAACGGTACGTTCTTCAGCCGCAGGTATACGGTCAGCTGACCGCGATGATGAATCATATGATTCATGACGAACGAGCGGAGTGCCGCCGCGCGGGGCATGGTGAACACGACCTGGCCGTTGTTTTTGAACGTCCAGGGTGCGAGGAACTCCGGGTCGGTCATGCCGGCGATTCCCGTCCGGGCCGCCTCAACATTCTTGTCGAACTGGGACACCAGCCAGCCCGTTGACTCCGGCACCCGCGGACGGGTGTCCTCGGCATCAGCCAGATCGAAGACCGTGTTCTGGACGATGGCAGCGACCCAGTGCGGGATATTCGCGACATGCGCGGCTAGTTGGCCGAGATTGAACGACTTTTCGTGGGGTTTCCACGCAAACTCTGCCTCGGGCACGCGTTCGAGTACCCGGCGGGTCGTGCCCATTTCGTGGTCGAATTCCGGAAGCAGCGCATCTTTGAGAGCCATCCTTAGAGAATATGTCGTCCCTCAGCGCCAGTTCAACCGTCAGAACGGTGATAACTGAACCCAAATCTTTGGCGTGCCGTCTTGCTTGTGGAGCTTGAATGAATGACTGGGCAGGCGGGTTTTCCGGGACGTATGTGACCCTGGACGAGGATCTCGAGCGCGAGTTCGAGGACCGCCTTCGCGAATCGACAACCCTGGCCTTCCGCGTCGCGTACGGGGTGCTGCGCCATCGGCAGGATGCCGAAGATGTCGCGCAGGAGGCGTTCGCGAAGGCCTACCGCAGCTTCACGCAGCTCCGCGATCGTGATCGATTCCGCGCCTGGCTCATGCGGATGACGTGGCGGCTGGCGATCGATCGCTGGCGGTCCGATCGTCGTCGCACCGCGCGCGAACAGGCGGTCGAAAGCGGTGACGAGCCAACCACGGAGGACATCGCGGTGTCGAGCGACCGGGCGCGACGGCTGTGGCAGGCGATCGACACGTTGCCGGAGAAGCTGCGCATCGTTGTCGTCCTGGGAGCGATCGAGGGGCACGACATACGAACCATGGCGCGCCTGCTCGATGTGCCGGAAGGCACGGTGAAGTCGAGGTTATATCTGGCCCGGAAAGGGCTGGCGGAGAGTCTGCAATGTCTCGCACCGAGCAAATGACAGAACTGGACGAGCGCATTGTCGCAGAGGCGGAGGCCGATCTTCAGCAGCTGCTGTCGATCGAGCCGTCACTGGAATTCGCTGCGAAGGTTCGCTCGCGCATTCACGAGGGACGTCAGTCTCGGGCGGCGCGATGGGGCTGGATCGGTGTGGCGATCGCGACCGCTGCGGCGCTCCTTCTCGCGACGGTCCTTCGACTCGGTCAGGGTTCGCCAGCAACTCAAACGACGGAGACAGCCAGGCGTCCCGACACACGGCTCGGGGTCGCCCCGCCAACGACGGCCACGGTGTCGCCTTCGACGACCATACCGTCTCATCCTGTCGCGATTCGCACCGCATCGACGCGGACCGCGGATGCGGCAGCAGGTCCCGAAATCATCATCGACCCGGCGATGACGGCGGCTATTCAGCGGCTGGCGGCCGGCGCGAGGAACACGATCCTGGATGGTTCGAACGGCCAGAGCATCGCCGCCGACGCGAACGCCGGCGCTCTGCCGATTGCCGAACCACTGAAAGTGCCCGAGCTTGTGCTGAGTCCGGCCGATCCACACGGCGGACAGTAGTGGGTATTAAGAATGAGGAGTAGAACCGTGACCAGAGCTTTCAAAATCATGACCGCCGCGCTTGCCGTGTTGACGACCGCAACGCTTGTCGCGCAGGACGCGCAGCCGGCCGCACCGAGTCGCCCCGGAAGTCCAGTTTCGCTAAAACTGTCGCTCGTCTTCTCGCGCTATCAGGGCGAGAAGAAGATCAGCAGCGTGCCGCACACCCTGTGGGCGACGGCGACCGATGGCAGGACGCCGACAACTCTGCGGCTTGGCACTCAGATTCCTGTGCCGACGACGATCTTCGGCAAGGAAGGCGAGAAGACCCAGTCGTACAACTATCGTGATGTCGGCACGAACATCGACGTCAACGCGTCCAACGCTCAGGATGGTTTCTACAAGATTCAAATCACCATCACCGACTCGTCGGTGTATTACCCGGATCAATCGGAGACGGCGGCGCGCACGGTAGCGAGCACGGGCGCGCCGGCATTTCGCAATTTCAACTCGTCCTTCACGCTGATGATGAAGGACGGACAGACGGCTCAATCGACAGCCGTCACGGATCCGGTGAGCGGCCAGACCATCAAGCTGGACGCGACGCTCAACGTGCAAAAATGAATTGGTGAATTCGTGCCTGGGTGAGTTGGTGACTTGGACGCGTCAATTCACCAATTCACCAATTACTGCAAGAACGTCGAATCCGGCTCAACCACGATCGTCTTCTGTCCCACAACCTTGTCGCCGATCATCAGTTTCACGAGATAGGTTCCAGCCGCAACTGGCGGACCACCGAAGGCACCGCGACCGCGTCCACCACCTCCGCCACCACCACCGGCCGGCGTCGCCGCTGGTGCGGCAGCCGCGCCTCTCCCGCGCGCACCTTCATCCGGCGTTGCCGGCGCAGCCGGTTGCTGCGGTGACGGTGGTTGCGCGCCCGCTTGCGGTGTCGCTGGGGCTCCCGCTTCGGCCGCGGGAGCTGGCTGCGCGGCGCCACCCCCTCCCTGGCCGCGTCCGCGACCGCCGGCGCCACCAGCACGCAGGTCCCATTGGACGCGATTCAGTCCCGCGTTCTTCGTTCCGATAAGGTTGCGAATCTCACGACCCGTGACGTCGGTCACGGTGATGCGCACGTCGGATGTCGCCGCGCTCTTGAGCCAGTAACTAATCGCCGATCCCTGCGCCGGGTTCTGCGCGCGAAAGACTTTTGCCCCCTCTGCGAGAATCGCTTTCTGAATGTCAGTCGTCCACGCGACCGCAGGACGGATATCAAGCAGAGCGGCATCGGTCGTCGTCGTTGTGTCGGACAATTGCTGCAGCGAAGAGACGTCATCCATGATGTAGATGCTGCGGCCGTGTGTGCCGACAATCAGATCGTTGTCGCGCGGATGGACCAGGATGTCGTCGATACGCACAGTCGGCATGCCATTCATGAACCGCTTCCACGCACCGCCTCCGTTCAGCGAGACGTAGAACGCGTACTCGGTTCCGAGATACAGCAGGTTCTTGTTCTTCGGATCTTCACGAATGGCGTTGACGTTGCCTTCAGGCAGATTCGACGAAATCGAGACCCAGGTTTCGCCGAAATCTGTCGTCTTGAATACGTAGGGTTTGTGATCGTCAGTGCGATGCGCATCAAACGTCGCGTAGCAGGTGCCGGCATCATAGTGCGACGGCTCGACGCGCGAGACGTGCGTCTCTTTCGGCAAGCCCGACACTCTATCGACGACGTTCTTCCATGTGTTGCCACTGTCGCGGCTGACCTGAAGGTTCCCGTCGTTGGTGCCGACCCAGATGATCCCTGGCACCAGTGGCGACTCACCAATCGTGACGATGTTGCTGTACGACGCTGCGCCGTCGTGCTTCGACGCCATCGGCGCCGACCCTTCGATGCCGAGAATCGGACGGTCGTTGCGTCCGATATTCTTCGTCAAGTCGGGCGAGGCGACCCACGTATCGCCGCGATCGTACGATCGGAACAATCGATCGCCGCCGAGATAGATCGTGCGCGAATTGTGCGGCGAAAGAATGAACGGCGTGTTCCAGTAAAAGCGGTAGAACGTTCCGGCCGCGGGTGTCGGAACAACGTTGGGATTCTGATTGCCGCCAAACCCGAATTGCGCGGCCGCCTGAGCGGCGGGATCGGGCGTTTCACCAGCGGGCGCGCCACCACCACCGCGTCCCGCCGGTGCTGGACCCCGCGGCCGGATGCTGTTGCTGCGCCCGCTCCGCAGATCGACGCGATTCGTGTTGCCGTCCTGCGACTCTGAGTACATCACCGTCCAGTCGGACTGGTCGTTTTGTGTATAGAAGCCGTCGCCGCCGCCGACGCGATACCAATCTGAATTCAGGATTCCGTTCGTGCTGCGTGTCGCGCTCGGGCCGCACCAGCTGCCGTTGTCCTGCAGTCCGCCGCAAACGTAGTAGGGCTTCCGCATGTCCGCACTGATGGCGTAGAACTGTGCGACCGGCACATTGTTCACGTACTCCCACGTATCGCCGCGATCGTAGGTCACGTCGAAGCCGCCGTCATTGCCGAGCAAAATGTGTTTGCCGTCGCGCGGATCGATCCAGATCGCGTGATGATCGCTGTGCGGGATTCCCTGGACGGTGTTCCACGTCTTGCCGCCGTCGGTGCTCTTGAAGAACGGCGCGCCCCCTTGATACGCGATCTCCGGGTTGGTTGGATCGACGCGGATCTGACTGTAGTACATCCATCGGTCGCCCTGATTCGAGAGGAAGCGCCAGTTCTTGCCGCTGTCATCCGATCGCCACACGCCACTCTTGCTTGGATCGGGCGGAGGCGTCTGTCCACGCCCGCCGCCGAATCCTGCGCCACCTCCACCGCCGCCGCGCTGTCCCGGTGGCACGAGTGTCCCATCGTCGTTGACGCCAGCTCCGGTGCCGCCGCTCGGGCCGACTTCAATCGACGCGTAAATCGTCGAGGGTTTCGAACGTGCGATGTCGAGCCCGATGCGGCCGATGATCGGGTTGTTGGGCAGCCCGCTGGTCAGCCTCGCCCATGTCTTGCCGCCGTCGGTCGTCTTCCAGATTCCGCTGCCCGGCCCTCCGCCGTTGAATCCCCACGGGGTTCGGCGCCGTTGATATGACGCGGCGACGAGCACGTTCGGATTGCTCGGATCCATCACGACATCGGTGAACCCGGTGTTCTCGTCGATGAACTTCGTATTCGTCCACGTCTTTCCGCCGTCGGTCGTTTTGAAGAGACCCCGTTCCTTGTTCGGACCGAAGAGATGGCCGACTGCGGCGACGTAGACGATGTTGGGATCCTTGGGGTGTATGACGATGCGTGCGATCGATTGCGTCTCCTTCAGGCCAGCCTCCTGAAAGGTCTTGCCGGCATCGATCGACTTGTAGACACCGGCACCGAATGACGAACTCTGCCGATTGTTCGCCTCACCTGTGCCAACGTAGATGATGTCGGGATTCGAGGGCGCGATCGCGATGTCGCCGATTGACGACACAGGATACGTGTCGAAGATCGGCATCCACGTCGTCCCGTTGTTGGTGCTCTTCCAGATTCCGCCCGTGGCAAAGCCGAGATAGATGACGCTCCGGTCGCTCTCGACAACGGCAATATCGTCGACCCGGCCGCCCATGTTCGCCGGACCGATCGGTCGCCAGACAAATGGCTTCAACATCGGATCGTCCGACTGATTGATTGGTGGCGGAAGTGGCGGCGCCTGAGGCGGACCCTGGGCGACGAGCGCCCGTCCGGCGACCAGACACAAGCCAATGCCGAGCCACGCGAGTAGCCGCACGCGCAGAATCTGTGACTTCAAACCTCACTCCTTACGCAATGACGTTTTGTGAGAATTATTTACTGAAGTCGACTTTTGGAGCCTGTTTGGCCTCCGGCGGGACTTCCCAGTATGGATGTTCCTTGAAGCCGAACATCTTTGCGGTGACGTTCGATGGGAACTTTCGCCGCTGTGTGTTGTAGGCCTGCACCGCCTCGTTGTAGCGCATGCGCGCGACGCTGAGGCGGTTTTCCGTGCCAGACAACTCGTCCATCAGGCGGGTGAACTGTGCGTCCGCTTTCAGCTGCGGATAATTCTCGGCCACCGCGAGCAGCCGACCAAGCGCAGACGACTGCTGATTAGCTGCCTGAATGGTCTCCTCTGGACTCTTCGCGGCAAGAAGTCGCGACCGCGCATCCGCGACGGCTTGGAACACGCCGGCCTCGTGCGCGGCGTAGCCTTTGACGGTATTGACCAGATTCGGAATGAGGTCCGTTCGACGCTGCAACTGGTTCTGCACTTCCGCCCACTGCGCGTTGATGGCTTCTTCCTGGGTGGAGAACTTGTTATAGGAGCAGCCGGATAACGCGACGGCCATGAGAACGATTGACAGATTTATCGTGAACCGAAGTCGTGTGTGCATACGGATCTCTTTTCTCACGTGCGCGGCGGGGCCCCACCCCCACGCGCTCGGCGACGTCGCGCCTCGCGCTGGCCGCATGCGCTGTCGACACGACGTCCGGCCTCGTCCGGCGCCGCTCGCCATCGCGGACCCAGTTACAGTCTACCAACCGCCCGAAGCGCCGCCGCCGCCGCTGCGGCCGCCACCAAACCCGCCGAAGCCTCCGCCGCCTCCACCGCCGCCGAATCCGCCTCCACCGAAGCCGCCAAAGCCGCCGCCGAATCCGCCACCACCGAACGGCCCGATTCCACTGTTCCAGCCGCTCCACGGTCCGCCGCCCCACATCCGGCGGCGACGTCGTCTACGGTTGCTCGCGACAAGAATGATGATCCAGAGAATGATGATCCACCAGGGGAACCCTGAACCGGTCGTTCGGCGAGGGGCAGGAGGAGGCGGCACGTCCTGCAGGGTCACGCCGCGTCCTTGCGCGATGCGATTGACGATCGCCGTCGTGCCGGCGAGCAGTCCCGCGCCGTAGTTGCCATTGCGGAATTGCGGAGTGATGAGATCCCGAATCGTTTCTCCCGCGAACCCGTCGGTGACGAACTGCTCGAGATCGTAGCCAACTTCGATGCGGATCTTCCGATCCTCGACGGCGACGACGATGAGCAATCCGTTGTCTTTCCCTTTGTCGCCGACTCCGCGGCCGCCGTTCTCGAACATCTTCACCGCGTACTCATCGATATCGGCGTAGGGTTTGTACGAAGGAACGGTGGCGACGACAACCACGTCGCCGCTTGCCGCCTTGAGGGCGCGAATTCGGCGATCGATCTCGCGCTCGGAGTTGCCGTCAATGACGTTGGCGCCGTCGTTGACTGGTGCGGTCAGTTCCGGAATAGGTGCTTGCGCGTGTGTGGTTGCGCCCGCGAGGACGACTACCCACACCACGACCAGGTGAACGACGACGGCCCTGATGCGACAGACCATCAGGCGTGGGCCCGCCACATATCGACGTATTCCCAGATCCGCTCGGCTGCGGAGATGTAGCGTGAGAGCAGCGCTGTCGGATCGGCGATGGCGCTGCGTGTGCCGGCGGCGGTGCTGATGACTTCGCGTACGAGATCTGCCGGGATGCGAATCTGGCGTTCCGCGGTTCCTGCAAGATCGGACGGGTCATCGTCTGCGAGCAGCGCAATGTTGCGAAGGAGTGCGACAAACGCCGGCGCCGATGCCGCGATCAGCCTGGTCACGGCGTCCGGATGACCACCTGATTCGAGAAAGCCTTCACGGAGATGAATCAGGTGACTCTTGGCGCTCAGTTCGCACGCCCGTCGCCTGTCGGCAGGGGCAACCCGGGCAGTGACGAATGGACTGGTTCCTGAGATGATGACGTGATGCGCGATGATGTCGCCGTACTCGAGCGGAAAGACATCGAGCGTCCGCAGGAATTCCTCGAATTCGAGAATCAGCGGGACCGCCAGCGATCGGCGCTGCCAATTCGGGACGTAGGGGAGGCACTTGACGAGATCCTCGAACGCAAGTCGATCGACCAGCGCTAACGCGTGAAGCACTCTCGGCGTCGCCGGCGCATCAAGGCCGTACGCGACGACCGATCGCAGTCGCGCGCCGAACACGCGGCCGAGTTCCGATGCGAGACCATTCAGGACAGACCGCTCGTCGGCGGACAACGGCTCAGAATCCATGCAGGTGATTATCTACGAAGCGGGTCTGGCTTCGCGGGCGACTCGTTGCGTTTGAATATTGTAGGGTCGGTTCTCGAGCCCTCGCGTGCGCGTACTGGAAGCTGACACTGTCATAATCCCAAGACTGATGGAACTACGACGGTTGAACATCGGGTGTTTCGGTGGGGGCACGGGGTTGCCCAGTCTGCTCGGCGGACTGAAAAACAATCCCTGGCTCAACGTCAACGCCGTCGTCACCATGTTCGATAGCGGCGGCAGTTCCGGTCAGCTTCGCGATGAGCTCGGAGTCCTGCCTCCGGGCGACGTGCTCAAGTGCGCGCTGGCGCTGGCTCGGAATGAAAACGAGGCACGGCGCGTCCTGCTGTCGCGCCTGCCGACGCTCGAGCACTCCCGACTGCGTGGACACACCGGCGGTAACCTGCTTCTCTCGATGATGGAGCAGTACACCGGCGATTTTCTTGCCGCGGTCGACGGACTGCGGGCACTTCTTGGATGCAAGGGACGCGTGTGGCCGATCAGTACCGAGAAGGCGAGCATCTGTGCCGAATACGGCGACGGCACGAAGTCGCGCGAGGAAGTGGCGGTCGATGCCGGACAGACCGCCGGGAGCGCGATCGTGCGTCTCTGGCTGGAGCCGGAGGTGCGGCTGCATCCGGTCGTCGCCGAGGAGATCCCACGCTTCAACGCCGCAATCATCGGGCCCGGCAGTTTCTACACAAGCCTGCGACCGATTTTTCTCGTCAACGGCGCGTGCGAAGCGATTCAGCAGGTGAAGGGGCCGGTGATCCTCGTCACCAATCTGCTCACCGAGGGACGAGGGATGTCGAACTTCACTGCCGGTCACGCGGTGCGCGAGATGAGTGCGGCGATCGGACGGGAGATCGATGTGGTGCTCTTCAATACCGCGCGGCCCTCGGAAGAGACGCTGGCGCGCTATTGCGCCGAGCACAAACAGCCGCTGGAAGCTGGCGACATTCCGTCCTATTGTGAAATCGTGCGAGGCGACTTCTGGTACGGCGAGATCGCTCGTCACGATCGCCGTCGTCTGGCGCAGGCGGTGTGGGCCGTTCTTGCGCGAAGGCTCTTGTAACAAGGGGCAATGCCTGTCCTGGTTCTCGACGCGGTTTCGCTGTCCTTCGGTCATCTTCCACTGTTCCAGGGCGCCGACCTCAGGATCGAAGCAGGCGAGCGCATCGCCCTCATCGGCCGCAATGGATCCGGCAAATCAAGCCTGCTGAGAATTATTTCAGGCGAGACTCCGCCGGATGCCGGTGTCGTCTGGCGTGCGCCATCGTTGCGAGTCGCACGGTTGGGACAGGATGTCGCCGCGTATGCGCGTGACGGATCGAGTGTTTCCATCGACGGGACGCATTCGGTATTCGATGAAGTGGCGGCCGGACTGGAGACGCTCGCTGAACTCGTCACCGCGTATCATCACGCCGCGGTAGACGTGGCGGAGCGCGGAGAGGAACAGGCACTCACCCGGCTGGGGGATCTCCAGCATCAGCTCGAGGAACGTGACGGCTGGCGCCTCGAGCAAAAAGTTGAAATGGTGGTTTCCCGTCTTGGGTTGCCTGCCGACAGACCGATGCGGGAGCTGTCGGGTGGCTGGCGGCGGCGGGTGCTGCTGGGCAGAGCACTCGTATCAGAGCCAGATCTCCTGCTGCTCGACGAACCGACGAACCACCTGGACATCGACGCTATCCGCTGGCTCGAAGATTTTCTGACCGGCTTTGCCGGCGCCCTGCTGTTTGTGACCCATGACCGCGCGTTCCTTGGAAAACTCGCGACGCGGATCGTGGAGCTGGATCGCGGACGGCTGACGTCGTGGCCAGGCAGCTACGATCGCTATTGCCAGAAGAAAAGCGAAGCGCTCAATGCGGAGGCGCTGGAACTGGAGCGGCTCGATAAGAAGCTCGACAAAGAAGAAGCGTGGTTGCGACAGGGGGTGAAAGCCCGCCGAACCCGGAACGAAGGGCGAGTGCGCGACCTGATGCAGCTGCGGAAACAACGCGCCTCCTATCGCGCGGAATCGGGACCCGTGCGGATGTCGGTTGACGCAGCTGACGCGTCGGGACGATTGGTCTTCGAGGTTGAACACGTCAGCAAGTCGTTCGGCGGTGTTCCGATCGTGCGCGACTTTTCTCAACGCATCCTGCGCGGCGACCGTATCGGTTTGATCGGGCCGAATGGGTCGGGAAAAACGACGCTCTTGAAGCTGCTGGTCGGCGAGCTGTCCCCGGACTCAGGGACGATTCGCCGCGGCGCGCGGGTTGAGGTCGCCTATTTCGATCAGCAGCGAGAGCAGCTTGATCCCGATCGAACGGTCGCCGACACGGTGAACGACGGCAACGACACCGTCGTAATCAACGGCGCTCCGCGCCACGTGCTGGGCTACCTTGCGGATTTCTTGTTCCCGCGGGATCGCGCCGTGTCACCCGTCCGCGTCCTCTCCGGTGGTGAACGCAACAGGCTCATGCTCGCGCGACTCTTCGCACGGCCGGCGAATGTGCTGGTGATGGATGAGCCGACCAACGACCTGGACATCGAGACGCTCGATCTCCTCGAGGAGGTGATCACCGATTTCGAGGGCACGATTTTGCTCGTCAGCCATGACCGGGTCTTCCTCGAGCACATCGTAACCAGCACGCTCGCGTTCGAGGGGGAGGGGCGTGTTATCGAGTACGTGGGTGGATATGAAGATTATCTGAGGCAGTCGGCGTCTGTGATCCGTGATCCGGGATCCGCCAAGTCGCAGCACCCGGGCGACTCATCAGCACGTGGTTCGGCGGGGCGCGATGCCGCCGGACCCCCCATCCCGGATCCCGGATCCCGGCTGCGTAAGAAACTCAGTTTCAACGAATCCCGCGAGCTCGAGTCGTTGCCCGAGCGCATCGCCTCGCTGGAATCGGAGCAATCGCGACTGCAGAAGGAGGCGGCATCGCCGGATTTCTACAAAGAATCCGGCGACCACATCCGCGCGGTCCTGGCGAGAATCGAGGCGATTGCTCCCGAACTCGATACAGCGCTGGCGCGCTGGATGGAACTCGAGGAGAGGCGGTGAGACGCTGATGCGTCAAATCTATTGTTCGAACGATTTCGTGAAGAGATCCTCAATCGCGCGCTTCCCGTTTTCCTGAATCTGGCGCGTGCCTGTCCCGGTGAAGTGCGGATGGGTGATCGTCGGGGTCGTCTCGAGCGACGTCCAGTCGCTGCCCGTCCAGCGAAACCACACGTCCTTGTCCTGGTCGAACACGAAGAGCGGCTTGTTGCAAAGCTTCGCAAACTCTGCGCCCCAGCCAGTTCCTCCGCGAACGGTTTTGTCCTCCTGGATCTTGCCGACGATGTAGATCTCCTGGCCGTGATTCACCTGGTACCACAATGTCTGAAGAATCTTTCGCAGCGTGGGACTGTCGATGTAACGGCGGTTCATGAGCCGCGACACGTATTCAAGGCTGACATCTCCTGCCTGCAGCTCTTCATGATTGAGCACGCGGATGCCGCGCCGGCGCGCTTCGGTGTGGCCATCAAACGTGAAGTTCACTTCTTCGATGCCGTGACCCTCGGCGCATGCGCCGAACTCCGCTTCGGCGCCGGGAGCGGCACCGCTGAAAAGAATGAAATCGGTCTTTTGCATGTCCTGTCCAACCGTCCTAGCGTTTCACCTTGCGTTTTGTCGTCGCGGCGCTTCGCTTGACCGTCGCGACGCTCTTTCTTGCGGGTTTGCTGGCCGGTGGGTCCGGATCGGCGGCGTGCCCCGCCTTCAGTCGCGCCGCACGCTCGATGATCGTCGCCAGCATTTCTCCCGCTTCGCCGCCTTTCGCCGGCCGGTGTGACTTCCAGACGTCCGGTTGGTCCGCCGCGAGGATGTCTTCGAAATCGCCATCGCTCTTCACACTCTTTGGCGCGAACTCGACGATGTCGACATCGCCGGCCCAGTCATCGCGATGTTTGATCAGCAGCCAGCTGCGTCCATCCCCGCCTCCCCACCGGCCACCGGTGCGCACGAGCACCCATGAGCCCTTCAGCTTGTAGCCGTCCAGCGTGAACTTGAGATCTCCCTTCTTCAGCGCCGCATCGACATCAGGGCTCTCGGGTGTCCAGGTTCCCTGATCCCAAAGCATCACGATTCCGGCGCCGTAGCCTTCGGGGATGACACCTTCGAACGTGCCGTATTCGATCGGGTGATCCTCGACGTGCATCGCGAGCCGTTTTGTTTTCGGATCGAGCGACGGTCCTTTCGGCACTGCCCACGACAACAGAACACCCTTCCATTCGAGCCGGAAGTCGTAGTGCAGATGACTCGCGAGATGCTTCTGGACGCAGAAAAAGAGTCCCTGCTCGGGCTTTGCTTTCTTCGCGCGTTCCTCGGCGACGTTCACATCACCGGACGGCTCGGGCGTCGATTTGAAGTTGCGCTTCTGCTTGTACTTTTCTAAAACCATTTTTCAATTGACTCGGCCCATCATGCGCTTGATCCAGGGCGTAAGCGCAAACATCACAAGCGCGGCCAGCACCGAGAACGCGGCGACGGCGCCGAACAGCGTTGGCAGCGCGAACGATTCATAAAGGCCGGCGACGCGTCCGCCGATGTAATTGCCGACCGACGTGGCAAGAAACCAGATGCCCATCACCAGTCCCGCGATCCGTACTGGCGCAAGCTTGGTCATCGCACTGAGCCCGACCGGACTGAGCATCAACTCGCCAATCGTGTGCAGCAGGTAAGTCATCGTCAACCACATCGGGCTGACCTGGCCGCCCTGCTGCGCGGGGATAATCAGAATCGCAAAGCCGGCGCCCACGAAGATCAATGCCATCGCAAACTTCGCCGGACTGGATGGTTCTTTGCCCTGATCGCCCAGTCGCAGCCAAAGCCAGGCGAACACCGGCGCCAGCATCCACAGGAAAAGCGAGTTCTCCGACTGGAACCAGCTGCTGGGAAAGGGAAACCCGAGAAGGACGTTGTAGGTATTGCGATCGGCAAACAGGTTCAGCGTCGAACCGGCCTGTTCGAAGACGGACCAGAAGACAGCCGCCGCAAGGAACAGCGCCCCGATCGCATAGAGGCGATGTCGTTCTTCGCGGGTCCAATTGCTCGAACTAAACAGCCATCCGAAAAATCCGAGGGTCAGGAACAGAAGGAAGTACCCGGCAGCATCGGCAACCTGGGTGGCTGTAATTGGCAGAATGCCGACGAAGGTTCCGACGGCAAATAGTGCGATCGCGGCGATCAGAATCGATCCGATGAGCACCGCGCGACGACGTAAGGTCGCGGCCGCCTCGGGCGACTCGGCTGGCGCCGGATGTCGGCCGGCGTCGCCAAGATAACGACCTCCGGCCACGTATTGCACGAGGCCGAACAGCATGCCGACACCCGCCGAGGCGAATCCGATGTGCCAATTGACGTTCTGTCCGAGATAGCCGCACACGAGCGGGGCGAAGAACGCGCCCATGTTGATGCCCATGTAGAAGAGAGAGAATCCGGCGTCGCGGCGCTTGTCTTCCTTGGAATACAGGTACCCAACCATGACGCTGACATTGCCTTTCAACAGGCCAGTGCCAATCACGATCAGGAACAATCCGACATAAAATGTCGCCAGCGTCGGGACCGCCATGCTGAAATGGCCCGACGCGATCAGGATCCCACCGTACAGCACAGCACGGCGTTGCCCGATGAATCGGTCTGCGATCCATCCGCCGGGCAGCGTCATCATGTACACCATCGACGTATACAAGCCGTAAACCGCGCCTCCCTGTGCCGCGCTGAATCCGAGACCTCCCGACGCAACCGGCGCTGTCATGAACAGCAGCAGCAGCGCGCGCATGCCGTAATAGCTGAACCGCTCCCACATTTCGGTGAAGAACAGCGTGGACAGGCCGCGCGGGTGACCGAAGAAGGCGCGGTCGTGTTGGGATATCGCGGCGGCAAAATCTCTCGGGTGGGCACCAGCAGAGGCGGAGTCAGTCATGCTCCATCAGCATATGCGAACTCACAGGCGTACAATAAAGGCGTGCGGGTGCTCCTTATTTCGACCTACGACATGGGACGTCAGCCCTTCGGGCTCGCGTCTCCTGCCGCGTGGTTGCGCGAAGCCGGCGTCGACGTCGCGTGCGTCGATCTCACCCGAGAGAAACTCGGCGACGGGCAAATTGCCTGGGCCGAGATTGTCGCGTTCTTCTTGCCGATGCACACGGCCACCCGGCTGGCGATTCCAGTGATCGATCGTGTCCGGGCGACGAATGCGCGCGCGCGCTTGATTGCTTATGGTCTGTACGCACCGCTCAATGAAGAACTGATTCGTGAGCATGGCGTCGATCATGTGCTTGGAGGAGAGTTCGAACAGGCACTCCTCGACGCAGCACTTAACGGCGGAGTGACGCCGACATCGCCAATTCCTCGTCTTCAATTCCGCGTGCCGTCACGCGAGGCACTGCCGCCGCTCTCTGGCTACGCCACGCTGCAGATCGCCGGGGAAAGGCGGACAGTCGGATACACCGAAGCCAGTCGCGGATGCAAACATCGCTGTCGGCATTGCCCGATCGTTCCCGTGTACAACGGCCGGTTCCGTGTCATTCCGCCCGAAGTGGTTCTGGCCGACATCCGGTCACAGGTCGCGGCCGGCGCACGCCACATTACCTTTGGCGATCCGGACTTCTTCAACGGTATCCGGCACGCCGAACGCATCGTCGCCATGTTCCATGGGGAATTCCCCGACCTCACCTACGACGTCACGATCAAGGTTGAACACTTGCTGCAGCATGCGGAGGTGCTGCCGGTGCTGGTCGAGACCGGATGCGTGTTTGTCACCACCGCGGTCGAGTCGCTCGACGACGCCGTGCTGGCAAAGCTGGAGAAGGGACACACCCGTGCCGACTTCGAGCGCGTCGTCGAATTGTGCCGGAACGTCGGCCTCTCTTTAGCTCCGACATTCGTTCCGTTCACACCATGGACGACGGTGGCGAGTTATCTCGAGTTGTTGCACGCCATCGATCGGCTCGAACTGGTCGAGCACGTCGCGCCGATTCAGTTTGCGATCCGGCTCTTGATTCCGCAGGGCTCGCGCATGCTCGAACTCGAAGAAGTGCGAGCGGTCACTGGCGAATTCGCCCCGCACTCGCTCACCTATCCCTGGGTCCATCCCGATCCGGCAGTCGACGCACTCCAGTCAGAACTGACGAAGCTGATCGGCGTGAAGTTATCGCTCTCCCGCGCTGAATTGTTCGCGAAGGTGTGGGATCTCGCGCACGGTCGAACGAATGCGCCTGTTCCTCGCAGGCAGCCGGTGCTCGTGGCGAGATCGGCGATCCCGTATCTGAACGAACCTTGGTACTGTTGAGCGGAGCCTGCGGCGGAGCAGTTGGCTCTGTTGTGAATCCGAGTGGCGCGGTCAAGGACCGCGTCCGACAACTCAAACATTCGCTTGCGCGTCCTCATTCTCTCGACCACGACCGGTTATCAGCTTCGCTCGTTCGGCCACGCAGCCGAGGGTGCCGGCATTGAATTGATGTTCGCGACAGATCGTTGTCACCAACTCGACGATCCGTGGCGCGACAATGCGGTGGCGGTTCGCTTTCATGAGGAGGACGCCTCGCTCGAGGCGATCGTCGAGGCATCGCGTTCTCGCCCTCTCGACGGCGTCATTGCGGTCGGCGACCGGCCCGTCGTCCTCGCCGCCCGAGTTGCGGCGGCGCTGGGGCTGCGCGGTAATCACCCTGCGGCTGCGGCCGCGAGCATCAATAAGAGTCTGTTCAAGCAGGCACTGACGCGTGCCGATCTGCCCGTCCCCTGGTTCTTCGAAACCCGCAGCGACGCTCGTGTGTCGGCCGATCCGCGGGTGCAGTACCCGTGCGTGATCAAACCCGTTGGGTTGTCCGGCAGCCGCGGGGTGATGCGCGCGAACACAGCGGCGGAACTCGACGAGGCGAGCGCGAGGTTACAGGCGCTTCTCTCGCGAAAGGACGTCCGCGCGATTCGCAGCGGTCTTGAAGACACAATCCTGATCGAAGGATTCATCAGTGGGCGAGAATTTGCCGTCGAAGGCGTGATGACATCCGGCACGATGCAGGTGTTTGCCATCTTCGACAAGCCGGATCCATTAGATGGACCGTTTTTCGAGGAAACGATTTACGTGACGCCGTCGGCACTTGATCGCGCGACGCACGCAGCAGTTCTCGCCCAAGTGGCACGTGCAGGCAGCGCACTTGGTCTGGAAAATGGTCCCTTCCACGCGGAGTGTCGCCTGGCGTCTGACGCGATTTACATCCTCGAAATGGCGGCGCGTCCGATCGGTGGCTTGTGCTCGAAAGTGCTTCGCTTCGAGGGCATCCCCGGAGTCGCCGCCGCGAGCCTGGAAGATGTACTACTTCGCCATGCGGTCGGACAGGACATCTCCGGCGTCGCTCGCGAGGAGCGCGCCGCGGGCGTCATGATGATTCCGATTCCCAGGAAGGGAATGCTCAAACGGGTCGAGGGAATCGAAGCGGCATCCAAGGTGGCAGGCATCGAGGAAGTGCAGATCACGGCCAAGATCGATCAACTACTAGAACCGCTGCCGGAGGCCGGCAGCTATCTCGGGTTCATTTTTGCGCGCAGGTCAGAGGGTAATGACGTGATCCGCTCGCTGAAGGCGGCGCACACACGATTGCGCTTCGACGTGGCGGCACCTATTACGGTGATGTGAACATTTGACATTGCGCGCCGCCAGGTTACTTGGCCTGCTGCGGCACGTAACCAGGAGGCAGCGCGGCCCCTTCGCCGAAGAAAAAATCTTCCATGTGCTTCTTCACGAGTTCCTGCGCCTCTTTCTGCCATGGCATCAGGCGGTACTCGTTCAAGATCATCTTCATCCGTTCTTCCCACATTTTCCACGCTTCCGCGGAAATGTTTTCGTAGATCCGTTGTCCGAGCTCTCCGGGCCACGGCGGCGCGTCGAGACCGAGCATTTCTTTCTGGAATTTCTGACAGTAGACCTTTCGGCCGGTCATGTTCGTTGAAGGTGATGGTGGTTGTGGAGGGCTGCACGGACTCATAAATGCGATTCTATCAGTGTCGGGAAGGCCTGAGATGCTCCTCTGTCCAACTGACTCATGTGTAGTCAGGCGTGTAAGGATTCGCTCCACTCCTGCAAACACCGTCGACGCTTCATTCGGTATCTCCGCGAAAATCAGTCACTTACAGGTGCCTTAAAACCAATCGACGGTCATTTTCGTGGCACAGCCTTTGATTCATGGGCTGGCGGAAAGAGAGAACGTCCGTGGAGAGCTACCAATCAATGCCGCACGACGACGAGCGCCCGAGGCCACCGGAACCGCCAGAGAAAGCGCCGGAGACTCCCACGGATGAACCAAAACCCGCGCCTGTCCAGGATCCACCCGCGGAACCTAATCGGGCTCCTTACGTTGTGCGGAGCCAGCGACAGGACGGCTTCAGTGAGAGTTGAACATGAATGACGCTGTAAACGCTCGAACGTCAGGGGAACGCAAGGAACGCCGCGGCTTCGCGTCAATGACGCCGGAGAAACAGCGCGAGATCGCCAGCAAAGGCGGACGCGCTGCGCACCAGAAAGGAACGGCGCACGAATGGACCTCTGAAGAAGCTCGATCGGCCGGCCGCAAGGGCGGGCAGATCAGTCGCGGTGGACGCGGCCGTCTTATCGAGTCCGATGGGTCAACCGCGATGCCTGCTGCTCAAACCGGCGACGCTTCCGAAAGTCCGACGTCGTTGGACGGTCAGTCGTAGAGGACCAACGAACCTCTGAGGAGACCTGTGCGTATGCCGAAACGCGAAGCGATTCTGCTGGTCGTGGCGCTGACTGTTGCGTCGAATGCTCTTGCGCAGAGTTCGACATCAAGCAGCAGTCAGCCGCAACAACCCGGCGGAACTCCCACCACGTCGACAGCGGGAACCCAGCAATCGGGCTCCTCCGGCGACGTCGAGACCCGCCCGGCGACAACAACGGTGAATGGGGATACGGGGTTGTGGTTCGTGCCGACGGGCGAGATTCTGCCGGCGAAGAAGTGGTCGGTGAGCGCCTACCGCGTGAACTTCGATC
>Ga0070669_100000824_pt1 | contig 22558 bp, 21 predicted proteins | sample KBSS53metaG_FD_64680 | JGI IMG/M metagenome (GOLD analysis project Ga0070669, IMG submission 64680) | Switchgrass rhizosphere microbial communities from Kellogg Biological Station, Michigan, USA - KBS S5-3 metaG | ecosystem: Host-associated > Plants > Roots > Rhizosphere > Soil ...
GTCTCGTTCCACCAGTCGAAGACCGACTGCTGGCCGCCGTACCAGCTGTCCATCACCGCCGCGAACGGGCCGCTGTAGTCGAGCGAGATCGAGACGTTGTACGTCGACTGCGCCTGCGCCGGCTGCGCCGCGGCGAGCAGCGCGAAAGCGCCCGCGGCGATCGCGCCGCTCATCTTTCGTTGCATGAATCGATACATCGTTGTCTCCTGCTTGTGCGGGGCGGGCCCCAGGGTGAAGGTGAAAAAGAGGGGGTCAGGCGCGCGGATACGGCCAGATGCGGTACGCCGACTTGAGCACGCTCCAGCGGTGGTTCAGCCCGTGCGGCTCGCGGATCAGCATGTAGATGATCGCGGCGCCGAGGACGATGTTGGTCACCGCGAAGATCACGCCGCCCGAGAGCTGCGGCATCGCCGCCATCATCCGGTTGCCGCCCCAGTGGATCAGCTCCTGCAGCACCGTCACCGCGAGCGTGCCGAGGATCGCGCCGAGCGGGCCGCTCAGGCCGCCGACGATCAGCATGCCGAGGTACCAGATCGAGAGCCAGATCGTGAACTGGTCGGTGGTGACGTAGCGGATGTAGAAGGCGTAGAGGCCGCCGGCGACGCCGGCGAACACGGCGCCGGCGAAGAACGCCATGATCTTGTAGCGGCCGAGCTGCACCCCGAGCACCGAGCTCGCGATGTCGTTGTCGCGGATCGCGCGAAACGCCAGGCCGACGTGCGAGCGCTGCAGGTTGAAGGCGATCAGCAGCATCACCGCCATGACCGCGACGGCGACGAAGTAGAAGCTCGAGGGCGTCTCGACCGCCACGCCGAAGATCTGCACCCGGTCGAGGCCGATCCCGGCCGAGCCGCCGAACCACGCGGTCGGCAGGCGCAGCACGACGATCGGAAACACGACCTGCGCCGCGATCGTCGTGAGCGCGAGGTAGAGGCCGCGGATCCGGATCGCCGGCAGGCTGAAGACGATGCTGACGAGGCCCGAGGCGAGCCCGGCGAGGGCGATCGCCGGGAGCATCGGCACGTTGTAATTCGCGTACAGCGCCGCCGCGGTGAACGCACCGACGCCGACGAACGCCGACTGCCCGAGGTTGAGGAGGCCGGCCATGCCGACCGTGATCTGCAGCCCCGCGACGGCGATGACCGTGATCGCCACCGTGATCGCCAGGCCGACGACGTAGGTGCTGGCGAAGAACGGGAACGCGACGAGCAGCAACACGAGCAGGGCCAGGGCGGCGCGCTGCGGGCCGGTGCGCAGGAGCCGCATCTCCTCCGCATGGCCCCTGAAGTGGACGCCCGACGGCAGCATCAGAGCCTCTCGATCACTTTCCAGCCGAACAGGCCTTGCGGCCGCACGAGCAGCACGACGACCATCAGCATGAACGGGAAGATCTGCGACATCGCGCCGCCGGTGAGCGGATCGAGGTAGCGCGCCGCGAGCGCCTCGCCGACGCCGACGATCACACCGGCGACGACCGCGCCGCGCAGGCTCTCGAGGCCGCCGAGCAGGGCGACGGGCAGGGCGCGCAGGCCGATGTCGCCGGCCTGCAGCCCGAGCACGTTGCCCGAGAGCAGCACCATCGCCGCCAGGGTCGAGAGGAACGCCCCTGCGGCCCAGGCGATGCGCGTCGACGCCTCGACCGAGACGCCGAGCGAGAGGGCGACGAAGTGGTCCTCGGCGACCGCCGCGAGGCGCAGGCCGATCCGCGTCTTCAGGAAGAAGATGCGCAGCGCCTCGACCGCGACGATCGTGATCGCCGCGCCGATCAGGAGACGCTTGTTGACGAGCAGCGTGTCGAGCTTCCAGCTGCCCTCGGGCAGCACCGCGGCGAACGGACGCGTCTGCGCCCCCCAGACGAGCTGCACGACGCCCTGCAGCAGGATCAGGAGGCCGATGCTCGCCATGACGATCGAGAACACCGGCTGGCCGATCAGCGGCCGGAACACCAGCCGCTCGATCGCGATGCCGATCAGCACGCTGCCGCCGAGCGCCAGCGCGATCGCGACCGGCGCCGGCAGGTTCGCGAGCAGCGTGCCCATGACGTACGCGCCGACGAGCACCAGCTGGCCCTGCGCCAGGTTGACGATGCGCGAGGCGCGGAAGATGACGACGAAGGCGAGCGCGACGAGGCCGTAGACGAGCCCGGTGAGCGTGCCCTCGATCGCGATCTGCAGCAGGTCCATGGCGTTCAGGCCGGAGCCGGTACCGGCGCCGCGTCGGTGGAGAGGACGTGCACGCCCGCGTGCACGCTGCCGACGCTGCCGTCCTGGTAGATGACGTTGACGCTCAGCTTGCAGCTCTCGTCGCCGGCGTAGATGCTCTCGATCAGCGCGCCGTAGCGCTCGGCGATGACGTCGCGCTTGAGCTTTCTCGAGCGGGTCAGCTCGGCGTCGTCGGCGTCGAGCTCCTTGGGCAGGGTGGCGAAGCGGGCGATCCGCGAGCCCGCGGGCAGCATCGCGTTGACCTTGGCGACCTCGACGGCGATGCGCTCGAGCACCGCGTCGAGCTGGCTCAGCTCGACGAAGGTGCCCCAGCCGATGTTGCGGCTCTCGAGGTAGCGGCCGAAGATGCCCGCGTCGACGTTGATGAGCGCGGCGATGAAGTCGCGACTCTCGTCGCCGAGGACGATCGCGTCGCGCAGGAACGGGGAGGCGCGCAGGTGGTTCTCGATCGTCTGCGGCGGAAAGGTGCTGCCGCTGGCGAGGCGCCGCATGTCCTTGACCCGGTCGAGGAACACGAGCTCGCCCGACCCAGTCACGTGCATCGCGTCGCCGCTGTGGAACCAGCCGTCGGCGTCGAGCACCTTGGCGGTCGCCGCGTCGTCGCCGTGGTAGCCGGCGAACCCGGCGCCGCCGCGCACCAGCAGCTCGCCGTCGCCAGCGATCCTGAGCTCGAGCGGCGCGCCGACCGAGGGCGCGATCCGGAGTGGCCGGCCGAGCGTCGACGGCTCGGCTTCGGCCCCCCAGTGCGCGGAGACGAGGCCCGCCTCGGTCGAGCCGTAAAGGTTGCGCAGCGGAATGCCGAGCGCGTGGAAGCGCCGGAAGATCTCGGCCGAGAGGCCCGAACCGGCGCTGATCGGAAACCGCGCCCGCGCCAGGCCGGTGTTGTCGCGGATCGCACGCAGCACGAGGACCTCGGCGAGCCAGCGCAGCTGCGCCGGCGCGGCGATCGCCCACTCGTAGAGGCGCCGCCGCATCGGCTTGGCGTCGAGCATCTGCGCCTCGATCTGCGACGCGATCATCTCCCACTGGCGCGGCGTGAACAGCAGGAACTCGGGGCTGATCTCGCGCAGGTCGGTCGGCACGGTCTCGGGCTTCTCGGCGAAATGCACGACCGCGGGCGCGAGCAGGCTGAGGCCGATGCCCGTGTACTGCTCGGCGGCCCAGGCGGGCGAGATGTACGAGAAGTAGTCGATGTGCGGCGCGATGCCGAAGCTCGCGATCAGCCGGTAGGCGTTGTCGAGCAGGTGCCGGTGCGTCAGGCGCACGCCCTTCGGGCTGCCGGTCGTGCCCGAGGTGTAGCAGAGCGCGGCGAGGTCGGCGTCGCTGCCGGTGGCGATCGAGGCGTCGAGCGCGGTCCGGGCGGCGGCGTCGGCCGGCGCGGCGGCGACGAACCGGCCGAAGTCGACCAGCATCGGATCGTCGTAGTGCCACAGGCCCCGCCCGTCGAGGTAGACGACGCCGAGCACGCCGGCCTTCGCGTCGCCGGCCTGCAGGAACTTGTCGACCTGCTCCTGGTCCTCGGCGAAGAGCAGGGTCGCGCCGCTGTCCTTCAGGACGAAGCCGAGCTCGGCGGCCGACGCGTCGGGATAGAGGTGCGTCGCTGCGGCGCCAGCGCAGAGCGCGGCGTACTGCACGAGGTACGCCTCGGGCAGGTTCTCGCCGATCACCGCGACGACGTCGCCGCGTTTCAAGCCGCGCGCCATCATCGCCCGGGCGAGCGTCTCCACCTTCTCCAGTGCCGCGTGCCATGAGATCGCGGACCAGACGCCGTGCCGTTTGGCGCGCAGGAAGTCGCGTCCTCCGTGCTCGGCAGCGCGCCGGCGCAGCAGGCGCGGCAGCGTCTCGCCGTCGGGCTCGCGCGGGTCGTCGCCGGGGCTGCCGCGGAGCTCGGTCATTCCTGCCCCAGGTAGGCCTGGATCACCTTCGGGTCGGCACGCACCTCGGCCGGGGTGCCTTCGGCGATGGTGCGGCCCCACTCGAGCACCATCACCCGGTCGGAGATGTCCATCACCACTTCCATGTCGTGCTCGACGAGCACCACCGGCACGTCGCGGGCGTCGTTGACGTCGAGGATGTAGCGGGCGAGGTCGGCCTTCTCGTCGGCGTTCATGCCGGCCATCGGCTCGTCCAGGATCAGCACCTTGGGATCGATCGCCAGGGCGCGGCCGAGGTCGACGCGTTTGCGCAGGCCGTAGCCGAGGTCGCCGACGCGGGTGTGGCGCAGCTCCTCGAGCTCGAGGAACTCGATGATCGTCTCGGCCTCGTCGACGAAGCGCACCATCTCGCGCCGGCTCGGACCCCACCACAGGGCGCCGGCGACGAGGCCGGTGCGCATCCGGCAGTGGCAGCCGCACAGGATGTTCTCGCGCACCGTCATCGACTCGTAGGTCTGGATGCCCTGGAAGGTGCGCGCCATGCCCATCGCGGCGCGGCGCGGCGGCGCCATGCGGCTGACGTCGACACCGGCGAAGCGGATGCTGCCCGCGCTTGGCTTGTAGAAGCCCGAGAGGCAGTTCAGCAGGCTGCTCTTGCCGGCGCCGTTGGGGCCGATGATCGACACCAGCTCGCCGGCGGCGACGTGGAAGTTCACGCCGACGAGCGCCTGGATCGCGCCGAACGAGAGGTGCAGGTCGCGCGCCTCGAGCACCCGGGTCGGTGCCGTGGCGCCGGCGGCCGCGGGCGTCGGAACGGTGCGGATGCCGAGCGCCTGCATCGTCGCTCAGCCCAGGCGCCGGTCGTCGATGGCGAAGCTGTCGGCGCCAAGCGCGGGCTCGGGTTCGATCGCGTCGGCGCGCAGCCGACACGCGTCGCGAAACGCCGCGTCGAGCGTCGCCGCGTCGGGCAGCGGTGCAGCGCCGGGTCGCACGGCGACGGCGAGCCGGTCGCGGTCGTCGCTGCGCGTCACCGCGACGCGGCAAGCGCCGGCGCCGACCGCGGCGGCGAAGCGGCGCAGCTGGCTCGCGTGCAGCAGCATGCCGCGGACCCGGATGCTCTGGTCGACGCGACCGAGCAGCTGCAGCGCGCCGCTGCGGCCGCAGGCGCAGGGCACCGGATCGAGCCGCACCAGGTCGCCGGTCGCGAAGCGGAGCAGCGGAAAGCCCGGGTTGTCGACGCTGACGACGAGCTCGCCGTCGCCGCCGGCCGGCACGTCGGCCTCGCCCTCGGGCCCGAGCACCTCGGCGACGACGTCGGCATGGAGGTGGAGCGCGCCGGCCTCGGCGCACGACGCGGCGACGATGCCGGCCTCGGCGAAGCCGTACATGTCGACGCAGCGCACGCCGTGGCGCTCGGCGAGAAGCGCGCGAACCGCGTCGCCGTGCGGCTCGGCGCCCGCCATCGCCAGGCGGATCGCGAGCCGCGGCTCCTCGTCGAACAGGATCTTCAGGTGGCTGGCGATGCCGACGAACGCGGTCGCGCCGAGGGTGCGCGCGTAGTCGACGAGCGTCGCCGTGTTCTGCGGCCCGCCCGGCAGTACCGTGCAGCCGGTGCGGACGAGCGCCTCGTGGAAGAGCATCCCGGCCGGCGTGACGTGGTAGCCGAAGCCGTTGAGCACGGTGTGGCCCGCGCCGAACCCGGCCGCGCGCAGCAGCTCGGCGAGCCGCTCGACCATGCGCGGCACGAGCGGCTCGACGACGCCGCCCGACGACAGGAACGCCGCCGCGGGAACGAAGCCCTCGGCGAGCATCCCGCCCCACGGCGGCACGTCGGCCTGGAGCCGCGCCAGCGCCGACTTGCGCAGCAGCGGCAGGCGCGCCAGCTCGGCGTCGCCCGCGGCGGCGCCGAGCCCGGCGCCGGCGAGCCGGGCGGCGATCTCGGGCACGCCGACGGCGTACGCGTCGACCAGGGGACGCAAGGCGGCGCCGACGGACATGCCGGATGGTCCTAGAACTGGACGTCGAGGCCGAGGCCGCGCGCGATCAGCTGCAGCTGGATCTGGCTGGAGCCGTCGCCGATCGTGCAGATCCGGTTGTCGCGCAGATAACGCGACGCCGGGCAGTCGTCCATGAAGCCCCAGCCGCCATGGATCTGAACCGCCATGTTCGCGACCTCCGTGCCGGCCTCGCAGGCGAAGTACTTGGCGTACGCCAGGTCCTTGACCGACGCCGCGCCCTTGTCGGCGAGCCAGGCGGCGCGGTAGGTGAGCATGCGCGCGGCCTCGACCTTGACCGCCATCTGCGCGCACATCTCCTGCACCAGCTGATGTCCGCCGATCGTCTTGCCGAAGGCCTTGCGCTCGTTGGCGTACTTGACCGAGAGGTCGAGCGCGCCGTCGGCGAGGCCGAGCGAGCACGTCGAGAGGAACACCCGCGCCTGCTGGTAGCCGCGGTGCAGGAGGAGGCGCCCCTGGCCCTCGCCGCCGACCATGGCGCCGTGCGGGATGGCGCAGTCGTCGAAGTAGAGCGGGCGGGTGTCGCCCGAGCGCCAGCCCATCTTGCGGTACGGCTCGCCCTGGGCGTAGCCCGGCGTGCCGCGCGGCACGGCGAAGAGCGAGAACTCCTTCTTCTCGGCGTCGGGCGGCGTCGTCACGGCGAGCGTCAGCGCGACGCTCGAGATCTCGGTGCCGGCGTTGGTGATGTAGGCCTTGCTGCCGTTGACGATCCAGTCGTCGCCCTTGCGCACGGCGCGCGTCTTGAAGCCGGCGGTGTCGGAGCCGGCGTCGGCCTCGGTGCCGGCGAGCGCGCCGAGGGCGCGGCCCTTGATGATGTCGGGCAGGTAGCGCGCCTTCTGCTCGGCCGTGCCGAAGCGCTGGATGATCAGGCCGGCGGAGACGCTCACCATCATCGTCACGGCGAGGGTCTGGTCGCGCTTGGCGATCTGCTCGATCGCCAGCGCCATGTCGAAGGTGCCGAGCCCCATGCCGCCGTATTCCTCGGCAAAGGGCAGGGCGGGGATGCCGAGGTCACCGAGCTTGCGATAGAGCTCGTACGGGAACTTCGCCTCGCGGTCGAGCTGTTCGGCAACGGGCGCGATCTCGCGATCGGCGAACTCGGAGGCCAGGTTCTGGATCTCCACCTGCTCCGGAGTCAATTCGAAATTCATCAGGCAGCTCCAGGCGGTGCAGGGGACTCCACCGTGCGCTCGGACGGCACGCGGCTCGGGATCGTCAGACCATAGGCAGCATCCGACCCCATGTCAACAGAACTAACCCATGGGTCAGTCGGCTGACCATAGTGCTCGAAGGGTCGCGGCCGCGGCTGCACGACGACAGCCGCGGCCGCGCCCGCGCCAGGCAGGGCGGCTCAGGCGGGGCGGCGCCGCGCCTTGGCGGTAGGGAGGGGATCCGCCGACTCGTCGATCTCGGCGAGCGCCGGGTCCTCGATGAGGCGCGCGACCGGCTTGCTCGAGAGCGAACGCTCGAGCATCTGGGTCAGCGAGAAGGCGATCTGCTCGCCGGTCCACGGGCCGTTCGGGCGGTACCACTTGCGCCCCCAGTTGAGCGCGCCGAGCGCCATGAAGACCGCGAGCTTGGGATTGCAGGGCACGATGCTGCCGTCGGCGATGCCCTCGACGACGAGCTCGCGCAGACCTTCCTCGAACTGGTCCCGCCGCTTGATGATGGCGCGCACATGGAGCGGCTTCATCGCGTTCTCCTCGAGAAGGACGACGTAGCCGCCCTCATCGCCGAGCATCAGCTTGAGGTAGCCGCGCAGGGTCGACGTGAGCTTCTGCAGGCCGGTGCCACCCTCGGCCTGCGCTTGCCGCAGGCTCTCGAAAGCCGTGTCCATGGCCGAGTCGTGGCAGTAGTAGAGCAGCTCTTCCTTGCTCGGCACGTAGGTGTAGAGCGCGGCCTTGGTGACGCCGAGCTTCTTGGCGATCTCGGCCAGCGAGGTGCCGTGATAGCCGCGCCGGTTGAACGACGCAGCCGCCTCGCGAAGCAGCACTTCGCGCTTGCGGTCGAACTGCGCGCTTGCCGCAGGCACCACGTTTTTCCAAGCAGTCATGATCGGCGCCTTGGGCTGCGAAACCGCGTCGCCGAGGAGCGGCTTGCGGGCAGCCTCGGCGGCAATTATAGGCAGTGCCATCGCGCCGCGGTCAACCGGCCGACCGAGCGGTCAACCGCAGCCGAAGTCGTGATCCTGCGTTTCGCCGAGCCTTGATATCCATAGTCAATGAACCGACCCGATGGTCAGTCTGCTGCGGAATCATCGGCCTTCCGCCCTATGAAGTGGACGGGAGGATGCCGCTTTCACCATACTAACCGTCTGGACAGTCCCCTTGACGCCGAGAAACCCGCGCCGTATCCTTCGCGGGGACTTTCATCCGGAGATACGCATGCCCCCAGCCTTCGACGGCCCGACGCTCACGGGCGCCGCCGTGACCCTCGACTGGGTCGAGCGCGCAGTCGCCCGCATCACGCTGACGCGGCCGCGGCAGATGAACACGCTGTCGCACGAGTTTCTCGCCGAGTTCGACCAGGCCCTCGACCTGATCGACGCCGAGAGCACGCGCGCGCTGATCGTGACGGGCCAGGAGCGTGCGTTCTGCTGCGGCGCGCACCTGCGTTATTTCTCCGGCGCCGAAGCGTCGATCTTCGATCCGTTCGCATCGCGAGATCCCTATTTCGCCCGCATCGCGGTCCTGTTCGACCGGCTCGAGGAGCTGAGCTTCCCGACGATCGCCGCGGTCAACGGCTTCGCCCTCGGCGGCGGCTGCGAGCTCGCGCTGTCGTGCGACTTCCGGGTCCTCGCCGAGACCGCGAAGATCGGCCTGCCGGAAACCAAGATCGGCGCGGTCGCGGGGGCCGGCGGCGTGCAGAAGCTGCTGCGCCACGTCGGCCGCGGCAAGGCGCTCGACTGGATCCTGCGCGGCACCCACCTCGACGCCGCGACCGCCGACCGCTGGGGCCTGTGCTCGGCGGTGGTGCCCGGCGACCAGCTCCTGCAGACCGCGATCGACCTCGCGATCGAGCTGCGCCGGCTGGGGCCGCGTGCGGTCGCGCAATCCAAGCGCAGCATCTACGTCAGCGAGGACTCCGACCTGCGCACCGCCCGGCGCTTCGGCATCGAGGCGCTGTCGATCCTGGTCGGCGGCGACGAATGGAAGGAAGGGATGGGGGCGTTCAACGAGAAGCGTCCGCCGACCTTCGACCGCTGGTAGGTGCGCGCCGGGGGCGACGCTCGCTCTACAGGCTCGCGTCGAACGCCTCGACGACGGCGACCAGGCCCTTCGGGTTGTCGGTCTGCACCGAGTGGCGCGCCGCCGGCACCGTCACCGAGCTTCCCCGGGGCAACGCGCGGGTGAAGCGCTCGGCGTCGGCCGGCGCGAAGATGTCGCTCTCGGCGCCGCGCACGACGAGCGCCGGGCAGGTGATGGCCGCCAGGCGCGGCCACAGCGCCTGGCGCGGCGCGAGGATCTCCTCGGCGGTGCGCTCGACGAGGGTGCGCGGGTCGTACTTCCAGGTCCAGCGCTCGGCGTCGTCGCGCCGCAGGTTGTGCGCCAACGTCGCCTCGAGGAGACCGCGCGGCCGCCGCGCGCCGAGGGCCGAGAGGCGCGACGCGGCCTCCTCCGGGCTCGCGAAGAAGCGGTAGGCGTCGAGGCCACGCATCAGCCGCTCGACCGCCTCGAAGCGGACATCGGGGCCGACGTCGACGACGACGAGCCCGCGCAGCGTCGCCGCGTGGCGGGTCGCATACGCGATCGCGTTGATGCCGCCCATCGACATTCCCATCAGCAGGGGCGAGCGCAGGCCGAGCGCGTCGATGAAGGCGGCGACGTCGCGCGCATGGTCGTCGAAGCCGTAGTCGCCGTCGGCCGACCAGTCCGAGTCGCCATGGCCGCGCTGGTCGAGCGCACAGCAGCGGTAGCGGCGCGCGAGCAGCAGGCAGCACGCGTCCCAGGTGTGCGCCGACTGGCCGCCGCCGTGCAGCAGCACGATCGCCGGCGCGTCGGCGGGTCCCCAGTCGAGGTAGCGCAGGGTGCGGCCGCCGATCTCGATGCCGCGCTCGACGGGCGGCGCGACGCCGCTCGCGTCGATCCCGGCGTGCGCCGCGAGCGCCTGCAGGTACGCGTCGGGCGCCGGGGCGCGCGGCGTCATCGGCGCGCCGACCGGCTCACGGCGCGAAGCGCGGCGCGCGCCGCGCCCGGAACGCTGCCAGCCCTTCGCTGACGTCGGCGTCGCGCAGGCCGTCGACGACCGTCGCCTCCTCGAGCGCGAGGCCGGCGTCGAGCGAGCCTTCGAGGCCGGCGCGGGCGAGGCGCTTCATCGTCGCCAGGGCGGGGCGGCTGCGCGTCGCGAGCGTGCGGCAGTAGTCGAGCGCCGCCTCGGCGAGCGCATCGGGGGCGACGACCTGGTTGACGAGCCCCCATTGCAGCGCGGTCGCGGCATCGATCCAGCGCGCGCTGAAGAACAGGTCGAAGGCGCGGCGCACGCCGACGATGCGCGGCAGGCGCTGGCTGCCGCCGAAGCCGGGCAGGAGGCCGTACTGCGCATGCTGGTCGCCGAAGCGCGCGTCGGCGGCGGCGAAGGCGACGTCGCACGCCATCATCAGCTCGAGGCCGCCGGCGAGGGCGAGGCCCTGGCAGGCGACGACGACGGGCAGCGGGCTGGCCTCGAGCCGGCGCAGCGCGCGGTGCGCGGGCGCGATGAACCGCCGCACCGCGTCGGCATCGCCGCGCAGCCCGAGCACCTCGTCGAGGTCGGCGCCGGTGCAGAAGTTCTTGCCCTGGGCGCGCACCAGCACCGCGCGAACGCCCGATCCGGCCTGCTCGAACCCGTCGAGCGCGGCCTGCAGGCCCTCGGTCATCGCGATCGACAGGCTGTTGAACTTGTCGGGTCGCGCGAGCTCGACGACGCCGACCGGTCCGGCGCGGCTGACGAGGAGGGGCGCTCGATCGCTCATCGGCAGGCTCGTTGGTGCAGCGTCAGCGCTTGACCTCGATGCCTTCACGCTCGCGGTCCCAGAGCTGGGGGCGCCGCGCCTGCGCGTCCTGCTTGAGCTTGTACTTCTCGATCTTCTCGCTCGCCGTCTTCGGCAGCGCGTCGATGAAGTCGACGAAGCGGGGAACCATGAAGTAGCTCATCTGCGCGGCGGCGAAGTGGACGACGTCGGCGTGGCTCAGCGTCTCGCCGGGCCTGACGACGACGTAGACCATCACGTCGTCCTCGCTCATCTCGGAGGCGACCGGGATCGCCGCGACCTCGAGGATCGACGGATGGCGCGACAGGATCAGCTCGACCTCGTAGGCCGAGATGTTCTCGCCGCGGCGGCGGATCGCCTCCTTCTTGCGATCGACGAAATAGAGGTAGCCATCGGCGTCGAGGTAGCCGCGGTCGCCGGTGCGGAACCACCCGTCGACGAACTCGCGCGCGGTCTCGACCGGCATCTTGTAGTAGCCCTTCATCATCGCGCCCTCGATCAGCGGCCGCATCCAGATCTCGCCGACCTCGCCGGCCGCGAGGTCGCGCTGCTCGTCGTCGACGATGCGCAGCTCGCAGGCGCCGCGGGTCGAGCCGGCCGAGCCCGCCTTCTCGGGCGGGTCGTCGGGGGTGAAGCGCGTCATCGCGAAGTTCTCGGTCATCGCGTAGACCGAGGTCAGCGTGATGCCGTAGCGCTCCTGCATCTCGGCGTAGATCTCCTTCGGCACCGGCACCGTCATGCACAGGCGCAGCCGCGTGGCGCGCTCGTGCGGCCCGGGCGGCAGCTTCCAGATGATGTTGGTCATCGCGCCGAGCGTGTTGAACTGGGTCGCCCCGCTGTCGCGGATCTCGTCCCAGAAGCGGCTCGCCGAGAAGCGCGGCGCCAGCGCGATCGCCGCGTCGGCCCAGAGCGCCGCGTAGCACGTGTACCAGATGGCGTTGCCGTGGAAGAGGGGCAGGCAGGTGTAGAGCACGTCCTCCGGGCGGTAGCCGAAATCGAGCGCGAGCGCGCGCCCGACCGCCTGGCCCTGCGAATGCGGGCACATCACGCCCTTCGACGGGCCGGTCGTGCCCGACGTGTACATGATCAGGTGCAGGTCGTCGTGGCGCACCCGCTCGAGCGGCGGCCGCGACGCGTCGCTCGACTCGAGGTCGCGGAGCGCGCGCGCCGGGGCGGCGGCGCCGCCGATGCCGCAGTCGGCGAGCGCCTTCGGACCGCGGTAGACGTAGCTTCGCACCTTGGGCAGCTGCGCCGCGAGCGCGCCGACGCGGTCGGCCCACTCGTCGTCGACGACGACGCAGGTCGCGTCCGACTGGTCGATGAAGTAGCGCAGCATGTCGCCCTTGGCCGCGGTGTTGAGCGGCACCGCAACCGCTCCGATCTTGCCGAGGCCCCAGACCACGCCGAAGAACTCGGGGCAGTTCGGCAGCATCACCGCGACGTGGTCGCCGTGGCCGATGCCGTGCGCCGCGAAGCCGTTCGCGTAGCGGTTGGTCATCGCCTCGAGCTCGGCATAGCTCGTCTTCTCGCCCTGCCAGATCAGGAACGTGTTCGCGCCGATGCGCTCGGCCTTGTCGGCCAGGATGCAGCCGATCGTTCGTTCTTCGAGCCCGTAGTCGCGCATCGCGCCACCCCTCATCAAGTCACTCGCCGAGATACGCCTCGGTCAGCTCGCGGTGCGACGCCATCTCGTCGGCCTTGCCTTCGAGCGCGACGCGGCCCTGCTTCAGCACATAGACGTAGTCGGCCATCTTCAGCACCAGGTGCGCGTTCTGCTCGACGACGAGGATCGTCGTGCCCTGCTCGCGCAGCGCCTGCAGGTGGCCGAACACCTGCTTGGTGATCACCGGCGCGAGGCCGAGGCTCACCTCGTCGGCGAGCAGCAGCTTCGGCCGCCCCATCATCGCCCGCGCCAGGGCCAGCATCTGCTGCTCGCCGCCGCTCAGCGTCGAGCCGTCCTGCTTCTCGCGCCGCGCGAGCGACGTGAACATCTCGAGCATCCGCGCGTAGTCGGCCGCGATGCCGGCACGATCGGTGCGTGTGTGCGCGCCGACGAGCACGTTCTCGCGCACCGTCAGGTCGGGGAAGATGCCGCGGCCTTCGGGCACGTGGACGATGCCGCGGCGGACGATCTCGTCGGGCCGGACCTGGCCGATCTCGCTGCCGTTGAAGCGGATCGAGCCGGCACTCGCGCGCACCAGGCCGCTGATCGTGCGCAGCAGGCTGGTCTTGCCGGCGCCGTTCGCGCCGAGGATGCCGACGAGCTGGCCTTCGCCGACGCGGAGCGTGACATCGCGCAGCGCGGCGATCGGGCCGTAGTCGACCGAGAGCCCGGAGATCTCAAGCATCGGCCGGCACCTCGCCGAGGTAGGCGAGCAGCACCCGGGGATCGTTCAGCACCGCGTCGGGCGTGCCGCTGGCGATCACCTGCCCGGCGTCGAGGACGACCGCGCGGTCGCACAGGCGCCGTACCAGCCCCATGTTGTGCTCGACCAGGAGGATCGACAGGCCGCTCGCGCTACGCAGGTCGAGCACCAGGTCGGCGAGGTGCTCGATCTCGCCTTCGTTGAGGCCGGCGATCGGCTCGTCGAGCAGGAGCAGGCGCGCGCCCATCAGGATCACGCGGCCGAGCTCGAGGAGCTTGCGGTGGCCGTAGGGGACGCTTCCGGTCAGCACGTCGAGGCTGCCGGCGAGGCCGATGCGACGCGCGACCTCGAGCGCCTCGGTGCGCGCGGCGTCCTCGGCGCGGCGCACGCCGGGGAGTCCGACCAGCTCGGCAAGCACGGAGAAGCGCAGGCGCCGGTGCGAGGCGACGAGCAGGTTGTCGAGCACGCTCAGCTCGGCGATCACCTGCGGATGCTGGAACACCCGGCCGAGGCCCATCGCCGCGATCTGGTCGGGCCGTAGGCCCGCGAGCTCGACGTCGCCGAGGCGGACCGTGCCGGTGGTCGGCCGCGTGATGCCCGAAACGCAATTGAGCAGCGTGCTCTTGCCGGCGCCGTTCGGGCCGATCAGGCCGACGATCTCGCCCGCGTCGACCGCGAGCGTGACGTCCTGGAGCGCACGCACGCCGCCGAAGGAGACGCCGAGCGCCTGCACCGCGAGCGAGGCGCGCGCGTCGGGGGTGCTCATGCGGCCGCCGCCGCCCGCGCGGGCTTGCGCCTGCGGAACACGCTGATGAGCCCGCCCGGCAGGAGGATCATCACGAGCATCAGCGAGATGCCGAAGATCAGGCCCGGCGCTTCCTTGAAGCCGCGCACCGCCTCGGGCACCGCGACGTAGAACGCGGCGCCGAGCAGCGCGCCGCGCACGCTGCCGAGGCCGCCGATCACGATCATCGCCAGGAACATGATCGACATGTTGACCGAGAAGCTCTCGGGGTTGATGTAGCGCACCAGGTTCGCGTAGAGGCCGCCGGCGACCGCGGTGTAGAACGCGCTCAGCGCGAACGCGACGACCTTGTAGCGGGCGACGTGGATGCCGATGCAGCCCGCCGCGGCCTCGCTTTCGCGCAGCATGATCAGGGCCCGCCCGGTGCGCCCGCTCGCGAGCTGCGACGCGGCCCAGGTGCCGGCGAGCAGCGTCGCCCAGATGATCCAGGTCATGCGGCTGCCCTCGGCGAGCGGCACGCCGAAGAGCTGCGGCGTCGGCACCTGCAGCCCGGCGCCGCCGCCGGTGACGCCGCGCCACTCGAAGATCAGCTTCTGCGTGACGATGCCGAAGCCGAGCGTCGCGATCGCGAGGTAGAGGTTCTTCAGGCGCAGCGCCGGCAGCGCGATCGCCGCGCCGATCAGCGTCGCGAGCGCGCCGGCGACCGGGATCGCGAGCCAGAACGGCAGGCCAAAGCGCTGCGCCAGGACGCCCGAGGCATACGCGCCGACCGCGAAGAAGCCGGCGTGGCCAAGGCTGGTCTGGCCGGAGAAGCCGGTCAGGATGTTGAGGCCGATCGCGACCAGGCTGAAGATGCCGATCAGGTTCAGCAGGTAGACGAAGTAGCCGCCGCCGAAGAGCGCCATCGCGCCGACGAAGACGGCGACCGCCGCGACCAGCAGCCGGTCGCGGCGCGCCGCGGCGGGAATGGCAGGGCTGACCACGTTCAGACCTTCTGCGACTTGACGCGGCCGAAGATGCCGTTCGGCGCGACGATCAGCACGACGATGATCAGCGTGAACGAGAGCGCCTCGCTGAAGGTGCCCGAGACGTACGCGCCGAGCAGGTTCTCGACGATGCCGAGCAGGAGGCCGCCGACGAACACCGCGCCGAGGCTCGACAGGCCGCCGAGCACGGCGCCGGCGAAGCCCTTGATCAGGAGCGCGCCCATCAGGTTGACGTCGAGGAAGAGGATCGGCGCGACCAGCATCCCGGCGACCGCGCCGGCCATCGCGCCCATCGCCCACGCCATCGCGAACGAGCGGCTGACGGCGATGCCCATCAGCTTGGCGACCGACTGGTTCTGGCTCGCCGCGCGCAGCGCGATCCCGGCGCGGGTGTGGCGCAGGATCAGCGTGAACAGGATGATCATCGCGACCGAGACGATGATCGTCAGGGCGCTGTCTGGCGAGACGTTGACGCCGAGCAGCTGGAACACCGGCAGGTGGGCGACCGGGCTCGTCAGCACGTTGGTCTGGTTGCCCCAGATCATCCCGGCGATGCTGTGCAACGCCAGGTTGAGGCCGAGCGTGGCGATCACCGCGTTGATGATCGGCGCGCCGAGCAGCGGCCGGATCACCACCTGCTGGACGATCACGCCCTGCACAGCGGCGAACGCCAGCGTCGCCGGGAAGACGAGCCACCATGACAGGCCGTAGGTGGCGAGCAGGGTGTAGGCGACGAAGGTCGCGAACATCGCCATCTCGCCCTGGGCGAAGTTCGGCACCTCGGTCGCCTGCAGGACGAGCACGATCGCGATGCCGATCAGCGCGTAGAGGCTCCCGGAGGCGAGCCCGCCGATGATGAGTTGGCTGATCATGCTCGCGCTCCTTCGGTGACCAGTGCCCGCAGGCGCTCGCGCCGCGCCGCGCCGGTGAGCGCCTCGAGGAAGCGCAGGCCGAGCGGATCGATGTTGCGATCGAGGCGGCGGATCTCGTCGTCGGTCGGCGGCGTCGTCGTCGCGAGATCAGGGGACCAGTCGAGGGTGAAGCCGGTCGCGTCGGCGACCTCGGCGCGCTCGACGCCGGGGTGCAGGTGCGTCACCCGCAGCCGGCCCGACGGACCGCTCGCGAGCACCGCGAGGTTGGTGACGACGACGATCGTGCGCGGATTGCCCTCGGCCCCGGCGCCCGGATGGCCGGCGCCGCTGCAGAAGTCGAGCTTCGGCACGAACAGCTGGCGCGCATGGCGCGGCGCGTAGTAGTAGAAGCGGCGCGCCGCGACCGACGCGTCGGGGATGCCGGCCGCGCCGGGAAAGCGGACCTTGGGCCGCTCGTGCGGGCCGATGCAGATGTTGTTGGTCGCGCCGGTCGGATCGATCTGCGCCGGCCGCATGAATTCGGTCCAGCGCGGCCGGCCGCCGAGGAAGATCGCCGGCATGTACATCAGGTTGATCTGCATGTAGTCGAGCCAGACCTCGGCGCGCGGCACGGTGTCGAACTCGTCGTGGCCGAGCGTCAGCGTGCGCGTGCCGCTCATCAGCGAATTGCCGTTTGGGCACAGGCTCGTGCAATTCGGCGCGTGCGTGTGCTTGGCGAGCATGTAGGCAGCGGTCGGCAGGAAGGTGCCGATTCCCTCGGCAAGGAAGTCGCCGTCCTCGATCAGGTGCGCCATCGTCGCGACCATCTGGTCGGTCTGCGCGCGCTCGCGCGCCGAGAGGCGCAGATCGCTCGCCGGCCGGGCCGCGGTCGCGCTCACGCGCAGGCCTCGACCGGCCGCTGCCGGTCCGTCGCGGCGGCGAGCCAGCGGGCCCATGCCGCGGGTTCCGCGGCAGCCTCGGCATAGTCGAGGACGGCGGCGACGTCGAGCCGCCGGTGCGGGACGCACGATGTCGGCAGGCTCCCGCCCGGCGCCTCGACGACGTGGCTCACGAACACGCCGCTCAGCTGCACCCCGCCCATCGCCCGCAGCTCGGCGGTCTCGACGATCCGCTCGGCGGTCACGATCGTCACGTCGGCCACGGTCGGGAGGTGCGGATCGAGCGCGAGCTGTCCTTGCAGGTGGCAGTTGCCGAAGCGGTCGGCGGCGGTGGCGTGGAGGATCGCCACGTCGACGCGGAGCGCGGGAACCGCGATCAGCGGCGCGCCCGTCAGCGGGCACGCGAAGGTCTTGAGGTCGGGGCGCACGCGCAGCAGGTCGGTGCGCGCGAGGTCGCCGCGCATCGGCAGGAACGGCACCCGCATGGTCGCCGCCTGCACCGCGTAGCTCAGCGTGTACTCGGTCTCCTCGACCAGCTCGAGCGTGCCCTGCTGCACGCCGCGCGTGAAGTGCGGCGCGAAGCCGACGACCTCGAGCCCGACGTAGCAGCTGCGCACCCGCCGCACGCAGCCGGCGCCGATCAGCAGGTCGGTCTCGAGGCCGCCGGTCAGCGACACGATCTCGAGTCCGCGCCGGCCGGCCGCGGCGAGCGCGAGCGCGGCCGCGACGGGGCGCCGGTACAGCGTCATGCCGCCGAAGGCGACGCGATGGCCGTCGCGAACCCCAGCGAGCGCTTCGCCCAGCCCCGCGCGCTTGTCGGCGTTCAGTTCGCGCCCATCCATTCGGTGACGATCGCCCACTTGCCGTCCTTGGCGCGCATGAAGGCGGCCGACTGGCTGCCGGCGTGATCCGCGGCCGTGAAGGTCACGGGACCCATGAGGCCGGTGTTCAGGCCCTTGATCTTCTCGAGCTCGACGACGATCTTTTCGCTCGTCGGCTCGCCCTGGACGCGCTTCAGGGCGTCGACGAAGATCGCCGCCGCGTTGTAGCCGTGCATGCTGTACGTCGTCGGCGTCGTCTTCGGCAGGTACTTCTTCTGCCGGGCGATGAATTCGGCGACCTGCGGCTTGGTCGAGTCGAGCGGCTCCATCACCGCGACCGCGATCGCGCCATCGACGAGCTGCTGGCCGGCGAGGGTGAAGGTCTGCGGGTCGCCGAGCGCGTTGTGGCCGCTGAACTGCGGCTTCCAGCCCATCTTGGCGGCTTCCTTCATGATCAGCGCGGCGTCGCGCGGGATGCCGAAGAACACGACGTCTTCGGCGCCTGCCTGGCGCGCCTGCGCGACGACGCCGCTGAAGTTGGTCGAGCCACGGTCGAACGGCAGCTTGGTGAACGTGGCCCCGTGCTTCTTCAGCCGATCCTCGAAGCCGACGACGGCGTCCTGGCCGAAGTCGTCGTTCTGGTAGATCACCGCGATCTTGTTGTGCTTGAGCTGCTTGACGAGGTACTCGCCGAGCAGGGCGGCCTGGACGCGCACTTCGGGCAGCGTCGTGAAGACGTAGCGCTTGACCGGCGTGGTCAGGGTGTGGCTGAACGCATACGGCGCGAACAGCGGCACCTTGCGCTCCTCGACGTACGGGACCATCGCCGCATTGCTCGGCGTGCCGACCGGGGAGACGAGCGCGACGACCTTGTCCTGCTCGATGAGCTTCTTCGCCGACGCGACCGCGCGCATCGGCTCGTAGCCGTCGTCCTCGGAGATGAATTCGATCTTGCGGCCGTTCACGCCGCCCTGGTCGTTGATGTAGTCGAAATAGACCTGGATCCCGTCGCGAACGCCCTGCCCGAGCAGCGAAAGCGAGCCCGAGAGCGGCCCGGTCGAGCCGACCTTGACGGGATCGGCGGCGAGCGCCGGCGCGGCGACGAGCGCAGTGGCCGCCGCCAGGATCGCGAGCGCGGAGCGGGCCGCGACCTTCTGGAAATTGAACATGGTGTCTCCTGAATGTGTCGGGCGGACCGAGGTTCCGCGTGGGGAGGCGGGCGGCCGGAGCCGCGCGGCCTCGAAGTCTGCGTCGGCCCGATGGCCTGGCCGTGCAGCGGCGATTCTACGTACCTGCTTACCGCCTCGTCAACAGAGTAACCCACCGGTCAGACGACTGACCATCGCTTCGAGCTTCCGGGAGGCGGGCCGACCCGATCCTTCGACCTCGTGCACCGCGCGAGCCTGGCCCGGCAGAGGAGGGCAACCGACCGACCGTAGGGTCAGCCCTATTGACAGCGAGTTCGCCCGAAGCGAGCGGGTGGACGCTTGCTCCGCGTCGCGACCCCGCGTCGATCGGAGCGCCGGCGGCCGTCACAACGCCGAGATTCCGCCGGTCATGCTGATCGCCTGCCCGGTGATCTTCGCCGCCGCCGCAGAGGCGAGGAACACCGCGAGCCCGGCGAGCTCTTCCTTGCTGACGACGCCGAGCGCGGCCATCTTCTCCGCCTTGGCGAAGATCCGGCCGGCGAACGGATCCGCCATCACCTTGTCGTAGTGCTCGGTGCCGCTGGTAATCGACGGCGTCAGCACGTTGGCGCGGATGCCGTCGCGCTTGCCCTCGACGGCGAGCGCGCGCGTGAACATGACGATGCCCGCCATCGCCGCGCCGATGACGCTCTCGCCCGGCGTCGGGATCTTGCCCGCGTCGGACGCGATGTTGATGACCGCGCCGCCGCCCGCCGCGCGCAGGTAAGGCAGGGCCGCCGCGCAGCTCAGGATCTGCGCGAAGAGGCAGCGCTCCAGGATGCCCGGGATCTCGGCGGGCGCGGTTCGAAAGAGCAGCTTCGGCAGGTCGTTGCCGCCGGTGGAATTGACGAGCACGTCGATCCGGCCGAGCTGCTTCATCGCCTCGGCCATCACCGCCTCGGCGGCTTCGGCCTTGGCGACGTCGCCGAGGGCGACGACGACGCGCGCCTCGGGAAAACGCGTCTGGAGCGCGGCCCGCGCGCGCTCGGCGCGCCCGGCGTCGCGGCCGTTGATGAGCACGCCGCCCGCGCCCGCGGCCAGGAACGCCTCGGCGCAGGCGCGGCCGATGCCGGCCGTGCCCCCGGTGACGACCGCCATCGCTCCGTTCAGCATGCCGGACTCCACGCTAGGAAAGAATGCGCCGCGCCACGCGCAGGTGCGGCGCGTCGACCATCTTGCCGTCGACGACCGCGAGGCCGCCGTCCGCGAGCGCGGCGACGACGCGCTCGGCCCAGGCGCGCTCCTCGGCGGTCGCCGCGAAGGCGCGATTGATCGGCGCGATCTGGTCGGGGTGGATCGCCGCCTTGGCGACGAAGCCGTCGGCGCGCGCTTCGGCGGCCTCGCTGGCGAGCGCGTCGAGATCGCGGAAATCGACGCGGACCGCGTCGATGGCGCTGCATTCGGCCGCCGCGGCGGCCATCAGCATCAGGTTGCGCGCCAGGCGAAACGGCGCGCGATACGCGCCGCCCGCGTCCCGGTTGCGGGCGACGCCGAGGTCGCCGGCCAGGTCTTCGGCGCCCCACATCAGCGCCGCGAGCCGGGGCAGCGGACGGCGGAATTCGCCCAGGGCGAGCACCGAAGCGGCGGTCTCGGTCACGATCGCGACGATGCCGAGGCCGCCGACGCGCCGGCCGGCCGCGGCCTCCGCGGTGTCGAGCGCCCGGCCGAGGCGCTCGAGGTCCTTGAGCCCGCATGCCTTGGGCAGGACGACGCCGGCGACCCTGGCGACGGGCAGGCTCGCCAGGTCGGCCGCGAAGTGGGGCGAATCGAGCGCGTTGACGCGGATCCAGCAGCGCGCCGCCGCCGGGCTCGCCGCCGCGAGGGCGGCGACCGTGATCTCGCGCGCCGCCGCCTTCGCCGCCGGTGCGACCGCGTCTTCCCAGTCGAGGATAAGCGCGTCGGCGTCGCCGGCGAGCGCGCGCTCGATCTTGCGCGCGCTGTCTCCCGGAACGAACAGCCAGGAGCGCGCCGTGCTCACTTCGGCAGCCGGTGCATGAAGGCGGAGCGGGTGCAGCGCGCGACCTCGACGTCGTCCTGGTTCCAGGCGTGGTGCATGAACTCGACGATGCCGGCCTCGGGCCGCGAGCCGCTCGCGCGCAGCGACAGCACCTCGGTCGTCACGTGGATCGTGTCGCCGTGGAACACGGGTGCCGGGAAGAGCACCTCCTTCATGCCGAGGTTGGCGATCGTCGTGCGCAGCGTCGTCTCGGCGACCGAGATGCCGATCATCAGGCCGAGCGTGAAGAGGCTGTTGACGAGCGGCCGGCCGAACTCGGTCTTCGCCGCGAAGTGGGCGTCGATGTGCAGCGGCTGCGGGTTCAGCGTCATCGTCGAGAACGAGACGTTGTCCCACTCGGTGACGGTGCGCGTGAGCGCGTGCTCGAAACGCATGCCGACGGTGAATTCCTCGAAATACAGTCCGCGCATCGCGCTGTCTCCTGGGTGATCGGCGTCAGGCGGGCGGTCCGGGCGCCTCGACGACGGGAAGTGGCTCGAGCTGCACCAGCGTCTGGCCGCGCGGCACGATCTCGCCGATCTCACAACGCACCGCCGCGACCGTGCCGGCACGCGGTGAGACCAGCGGAAAGATCAGCTTCATCGCTTCCATCACGACGAGCACGTCGCCGGCCTCGACCGCGTCGCCGGCGCGGACGTTGATCGTCGTCACGGCGCCGGGCATCTCCGAGATCACCTCGTTGCCCTGCGCCGCCTCCTGCGCCGCGACGCGCGCCAGCGCCCGCACCTCGCTGACCACGTGCATGCACCAGCGCGTGCCGAGGTGGTTGACGACGGTGACGTCGTGATCGGCGCCGAGGGTGAAGCGCCGCGCCGCGCCGTGCGCCGGCGTCAGCAGCAGCTGATCGAGGGCCGGCCACTCGGCGTGCACGCGCATCGGCGCATCCTCGCCGACGCGTACCTGCCAGGCGTCGCCGTCGCGCGCGATCGCCACGGCTTCGGTCTCGCCCTCGACCTCGACGCGCAGCCGCGCCTCGCCGCGCCGGCCCGCCGCCGCCATGAAGCGGTAACCGCTCTGGCGTCGCCAGTAGTCGGGACTGCCGCCGGTATCGGAGACCGCGGCGCTGGCGCGCAGCGCCGCGAGCGCGGCGGCGATGCGCGCGTCGCGCAGCGCCGACGGATCGCCGGCCCAGCCACCGGGGAAGGCCTCGCCGAGAAAGCCGGTCGTCAGCCGCCCCGAGCGGAACAGGCTGTGCTCGACGATCGAGCGCAGCAGCGACTGGTTCGTGCCGATGCCGGCGGCCTCGAAACCGGCGAGCGCGTCGCGCAGGCGGTCGACCGCCTCGGTGCGCGTCGCCCCCGAGCCGATCAGCTTGGCGACCATCGAGTCGTACTGCGACGGGATCTCCGAGCCGGTCGCGATGCCGCTGTCGGTGCGCATGCCGGCGCCGCTCGGTTCGACGTAGCGCCCGACGGTGCCGAGCTCGGGCCGATGGCCGCGCGCCGGATCCTCGCAGTTGATGCGCGCCTCGATCGCCCAGCCGGAGACGCCGATTTCCGACTGCTCGAGCGGCAGCGTCTCGCCCCGGGCGACGCGGATCTGCCACTCGACGAGGTCCTGGCCGGTCACCATCTCGGTGACGGGGTGCTCGACCTGGAGCCGCGTG
>Ga0070669_100000828_pt1 | contig 22494 bp, 25 predicted proteins | sample KBSS53metaG_FD_64680 | JGI IMG/M metagenome (GOLD analysis project Ga0070669, IMG submission 64680) | Switchgrass rhizosphere microbial communities from Kellogg Biological Station, Michigan, USA - KBS S5-3 metaG | ecosystem: Host-associated > Plants > Roots > Rhizosphere > Soil ...
ATCGTGCCGCTGGAGGGGCCTTCGCTGGGCAAGGCGGCTGAGCATTATTTCTTCCAGTCGGAGCAGATCCCCAGCTACGTCCAGATCGCCACGCGCCATGACGCGCAGGGGTGCGTTGCCGCCGGCATTCTCCTCCAGCATCTGCCCGAGGGGGAGGTGGACCGCGAGCGGCTGCATGTGCGCCATGATCATCCCGAGTGGGAGCATGTGCAGGTGCTGGCGCTGACCCTGAAGGACGAGGAACTGAGCGACCGGACCCTGCCGCTGTCCGACATCATGTGGCGGCTATTCCATGATGAGGGCGAAATCAGGGTGACCGATCCCGTCCCGATCGGCAAAGGCTGCCGATGCAATATCGACCATATCCGCGATGTGATCGGCCGGTTTCCGGCGGACGAGAGGGCTGCGATGGCCGACGAGGACGGCAGCGTCAACGTCGATTGCGCCTTCTGCTCGCGCATTTTTCCCGTCTCGCTCGTCAGCCTCGAAAATTAGGCCCCAAACGGTATCAAAACGATACGCCTTTGTTACGATTGTTGCAATTGAGGCGCGACGTGCCATTTTTGCTATGAATTTGCCTTATTCGGGGCCTAAGCGGACAGCGTAAAGGGCGCAGTTCCGCCTGGACCTGAAATCAGGCCGGTGGCGAGGATGGAATTCAAGCGATGCGTATCGCGATCAAGCGTCTCATCTATGTATTGGCCATGGCGATGGCCGGCGGAGCCGTGGCTGCGCCGGTGCAGACGCCCGTGATCGCCGGCCTCAGCACGCTGGAGCCGGGCGATTGGGAACTGCGCAGCCGAGAGCCGGGCGGCGCCACCAAGCATATGTGCCTGACGGATATGCGCCAGTTGCTCCAGGTGCGTCACGCCGGACGCAGTTGCAGTCGTTTTGTCGTGACCGACACCGCCACGCAGGTCGTCGTTACCTATGATTGCGCTGCTGCGGGCAATGGCCGGACTGCGCTGCGTGTGGAAACGCCTCGGCTGGTGCAAATCCAGTCGCAAGGCATTGCCGACAGCGCGCCTTTCGATTTTGCGATGGAAGCTCGCCGTATCGGCGCATGCAAACAGGCGTCTCGATAAACAGTGAATAGGCTTGCTACAGGTTAAGGCTTTAATCATGGACAGCGCAGCGATGAGAACATAACATGAACTCATGGCTCAGCTCGACACCCGACAGAAACTCGAAATCCTAGCAGATGCGGCGAAATATGATGCGTCCTGCGCGTCGTCCGGCACCGCGAAACGGGACTCAGCGGGGAAGGCCAAGGGGATAGGGTCGACCGAGGGAATGGGCATCTGCCATTCCTATGCGCCGGATGGCCGCTGCATATCCCTGCTAAAAATCCTGCTGACCAACAGCTGCGTCTTCGACTGCCATTATTGCATCAACCGCCGCAGTTCCAACGTCCGCCGAGCGCGCTTCACGGTGCAGGAGGTCGTAAACCTCACGCTAAACTTCTATCGCCGAAATTATATTGAGGGGTTGTTTCTCTCCTCCGGCATCATCCGCAATCCCGATTATACGATGGAGCAGGTGGTGGCGGTCGCGCGATGTTTACGGGAAGAGCATCAGTTCCGGGGGTATATTCACCTCAAGACCATTCCCGACGCCGATCCGGAGTTGATCCGTCAGGCCGGGGTGCATGCCGATCGCATATCCATCAACGTCGAACTGCCGACCGCGTCGGGTCTCTCCCGGCTGGCGCCGGAAAAGTCATCGACCCGGATCGAGGGCGCGATGCGGGCGATGAAGAGCGACATCGAGGACGGCCATGATGCGAAGAAGCGTTTCCGCTCAGCGCCGAATTTTGCGCCGGCGGGGCAATCGACGCAGATGATCGTCGGTGCGGACAGCGCCAATGATGGGGAGATCGTGACAACCGCCAGCCGCCTCTATGGCCGTTTCGGTCTGCGGCGCGTCTATTATTCGGCGTTCAGCCCAATTCCCGATGCGAGTGTGATCCTGCCGCTGCGCCGCCCGCCGCTGATGCGCGAACACCGGCTCTATCAGTCGGACTGGCTGATGCGTTTCTATGGCTATAGTCCCCTTGATGTGCGCGACGCGACGGACGATGCCGGGATGCTGCGGTTGGATATCGACCCCAAGCTGGCTTGGGCGCTGAAATTCCGGGGCCGGTTTCCGGTGGACGTTAATAGAGCAACTCGAGACATGCTGTTGCGCGTACCCGGATTGGGCGTGAAGGCGGTGGATGCGATCCTTGCCGCCCGGCGCTGGCGGCGGCTGCGGCTGGCGGATATTGGTCGGTTGACGGTATCGGTGGCGAAGGTGCGGCCTTTTCTGGTGGCGGACGACTGGCGGCCGGTGCGGCTGACGGATCGCGCTGATCTGGAATCGCTGGTGACGCCGCGCACTGAGCAGCTGGAACTGTTCGCGGCCTGAGCATGGGCGTGATGCGACGGATCGATCTGTCCCAGGAGGATGATTTTGAGGGCTGGCGCAGCGCGGCGCGCGAACTGGCAGCGGCGGGCGTGCCGATGGACGACACCATCTGGCAAGTTGAGGCTGGAACGGGCGATCTGTTCGGCGGGCTGGCCTCCAATGCGATGGGCGCGGGCGGAGCTGCGTTTGCCGTGCCGCGCGCCTTTATCGATCTTGCCCGCACGGGCGTGTGTCACCGTGATCCGGCGCGGTTCGCGCTGCTTTACGGCGCGCTGGTCCGGTTGCGCGAGAACCCGGCCCTTTTGGAGGATCGCGCCGACCCGATGGTCCAGCGGCTGGAGGGCATGGCGAAGATTGTCCGTCGCGACATGCACAAGATGCGGGCGTTCGTGCGCTTTCGCGAAGTTGGGGAGGGCGACGGGCAGCGGTTCGTCGCCTGGTTCGAGCCTGAGCATCATATCGTCCGGGTCAATGCAGGGTTCTTCGTGCGGCGGTTCACGACGATGCGCTGGTCGATCCTGACGCCGGAGCTGTCTATCCACTGGGATGGCGAAACGCTGACAGAGGGGCCGGGCGCTACCCGGGCTGACGCGCCGGACGGCGACCCGGTCGAGGAGATGTGGCGCGCCTATTACGGGTCGATCTTCAATCCGTCGCGAGTGAAGATCGGCGCGATGGTGAAGGAGATGCCCAAACGGTACTGGAAAAACATGCCCGAAACCGCGTTGATTCCTGATCTGATTGCTGGCGCGCAGTCCCGGGAGCGCACCATGGTGCAGGTATCGAAAGACAAGGTGGTTGGGAACAGTAGGGAGAGCTGGACGGCGCTGCGCGAGGAGGCGATGTCCTGTACTCGTTGTCCGTTGCATTGCCACGCGACGCAAACGGTTTTTGGCGAAGGTCCGTTGGATACGGGATTGATGCTGGTCGGTGAGCAGCCGGGCGATCAGGAGGATGTGGCGGGGCATCCCTTTGTCGGGCCGGCGGGGCAATTGCTCGATAAGGCGCTGGCAGAGGCGGGGATCGATCGCGCGCGAACCTACCTCACCAATGCCGTCAAGCATTTCAAATTCGAGCAGCGGGGGAAGCGACGCATCCACGCCAAACCCAATGCCGGGGAGATCGAGGCGTGCCGCTGGTGGTATGATCGGGAACGTGAACTGGTGCGTCCCGCAATGACGATCGCGCTGGGTGCGACGGGCGCGCGGGCGATGCTGGGTAAGGCGGTGACGGTTTCTGCGGTACGAGATCAAAGCCATCGTCTTGCCGATGGCGGCGCGGGCCGGGTGACGATCCATCCAAGTTACTTGCTGCGTATCGAGGACCAGGCGCAGGCGGAAAAGGAATATATCAGATTTGTCAAAGACCTGCGGGAAGCAGCCACGCAGAAGTAAACAGTGTCAGGAATATTTTTGTCATTCCGGAGTGAAGTATAACGGAAACTAAACGGGTTCTTGCGACATTGTTCCTGCGACCCGAGGAAGGCCCTTTGTTGGGCTCCCTCTCATGGCCCGGCTTCTCTTGGGAAGTCGGGTCTTTTTTGAATGATCGCCAAGCTTGGATAAACCTCGTCGGGTTCGCCTTAAGGCAAAACCTCGCGCCTCCCGCCGCCCACGCCAATGAGGCATCAGTCTTGGCGATTGACGCCAAGCTTGGGAGCCGCATCAAATCTTGCACCGCAAGCTCGGCAGATTTTAGGATCGCGCAAACTCAAACTCTTGCCGCATTCTGCACAATGGTGGTGCGACAGCGTTCTGCGATGCATGCGCGCTATGACCGGTATCAAGGTGGCCAAAGTGAATCCCACGGCAAAGTAGATTCCGAATGCCAACAACATGGTTAACGGTACCGCGCCCCATTGGGCCTTGCAACGCATTCTCGAAAATTCCTGACGCAGTTCCGCGGGATCCGATGCGCAACGTATGGCGCAGCAAAATGCTTCCAGAACAAATGTCAGGACATCCGGGCAACGTTATGAAGGGGAATTAGCGTTTTGGCGGCTATTGACGATCGGCATCGAGTGGCTAGCATTCAGAATGTCTATGATGATTCTCGTTCTTCTTGGGCTGATTGCGCTCGTTATTATGCTGTTTTTTCGTGGCATTGCGCGCGCGAAAAATGATCGCGACTGGGCGTTGGCTAAGCATGACGCTGAGCGGGTATTGGAGGATCGTAAGAAAAAATTCTCAAATTCTGCAGAATTTGGTAAAAATGCGTGACGATAATCGTTGGATAGAGAATCAGACACTCGATAACTTGAAAATATAATCTGGAATCTCACAAATCAACAAATGGTTTGTAGTGAATATAGTATATATCGATGTCATAGTTTTACTATGCTGGATTTGTGCAAGAATTGGATATCCTTGCCAAGGTTTGCGCCATACATAGTTTTAGGTGTGGCAATATTTGTCTGCATTGTCATAGAATTCTCCTGCGACTGAACTTTTTCCAACTCGAGGAAAGCGGCGGCGAACAGCAGTTCCACTGAGGCGCGCCGTCAAGCAACGCCATCTGCGGATACCATTGTTCGTTTTCAAATCGCGCCGAATCGAGGAAGAAGCGTGCGCTATTTTCCCAAATCCAACATAGAGCGACGAGCATGGCGCGACGCCATGGCGATGAGGAGTTATGAATGCCCGCGAGTGAAGACCCAGCCACGACTTCTTCGATCGTTCCGGTCATTCTCTCGGGTGGTTCAGGAACCCGGCTCTGGCCCGTTTCGCGTCCCGAGCGCCCCAAGCAGCTCCTTGCCCTGACGGGGGAAGAAACGATGCTCCAACTGACGGCGCTGCGGATGGAGGGCATTGTCGGATCGGGGCATCCGATCATCGTGGCGAATACCGCCCATGTCGATCTGATCGAAGAGCAACTGGGTGCAGTTGGCTTGCCCGACGGGCTGATCATCCTCGAGCCCTTTGGGCGGAATACCGCTCCCGCCATCGCATTGGCGGCCATCGCTGCGCATGATTCCGCCTCCGCATTGCTGGTGATGCCCAGCGATCATGTCATTACCGATCTTCCGGCGTTCCATGAGGCGATCAAGGCCGCCCTGCCTCTCGTCAATGATGGCTGGCTTGTGACATTCGGGATCGAGCCGGACGCCCCGGAAACGGGCTATGGTTATATTCGCATGGGCGAGGCGCTGACGCCGGGCGCCAACAAGGTCGCAAGCTTTGTCGAAAAGCCCAACGCCGATCGCGCCGCTGCGATGTTGGCCGAAGGCGGATATGCCTGGAACGCCGGCATCTTCCTGTTCCGGGCCGATGCGTTTCTCGCAGCATTGGCCGAGTTTCAACCGGACATGCTTGCTGCAGCGAAGGCCTCTGTTGATGGTGGCGCGCGAGAAGGCAGCCGCCTGTTCCCGAATGCTGAAGCCTTTGTCGCCTGCCCGTCGGACTCCATCGACTATGCGATCATGGAGCGCGCCGAGAAGGTGGCGTGCGTGCCGGTATCCATGGGTTGGTCGGATGTCGGCAGTTGGGACTCGCTCCACGCCATCAGCGCACCTGACGCGTCCGGCAACACGGTGCGGGGCAATGTCATCGCGCTGGGTGCGTCCGGCTGCCTCGTGCATACGGACGGCCCCCGCGTCGCGCTGGTCGATGTCGAGGACCTGATCGTCGTTGTCTCGGGCAGCGATATCCTCATCCTGCCGCGCGGCAAGGCGCAGGAAGTCCGAAGGATTACCGACGTCCTCAAGGGACTATGAATATGTGCAATTGCTGAAGTGTTTGCGCGGGATGGTTTGATGGCGACGGAGAAGAAGCGCTCCCCAGCTGGGGCCGTGCGCCGGCGTGAAATGAGCGGCCATTACGTTCTGGCGCGTAATAAACTCACCATTTCATCACGCTAACATCTCGCTCTACCAAAAAAAGAAATGAGCGAAATAACGCTACATTTGATATGGTATTGCGGAATTCCGCTTGATATTTCCACTCTATTGAGATAGCGAAATTACGTACGAAACCATGGTATAAAGCGATATTCCGCATGAACACTTCCATATTCCCGATGTTGGGCGAGCAGTTGCGGCGCCTGCGCACTCAGCGCGGGATGAGCCAGCCTGCTTTAGCAGCACGGCTTGGCCGGGATCGCGCACGGATATCCGAACTAGAGCGCGATCTCTTAGGCGGCCGGTGGGGCCGCGATCGTTTGACGCTGTTTGCTGAGATCTGTGACGCGCTTAATGTGGCGCCCGTCCTCGTGCCCAAGGCGCAGGTATCGGCGCTACGCGATCAGGTCGATGGCAAGGTGCGCGACATTGCTTTTATCATGCCTGTGAAATCACCGTTTGATGAGCTCTTCATCGATCTCGATGATGAAAATGGCGAGGTCTCATAATGGCCAAAACGCCCGCCATTTTGGGGGTGCACCTTCTCGATCATTCCAGAGGACCGGTGCGCGTTGGGACGCTGACACGCGACACCGACGGAGGCGTCGCCTTCACGGTCGCCGAAACATATCTGCGCGACCCCGATCGGCCAATATTGAGTTTGAGCTGGCACGACACCGTGTTTGAAGAGGGCACGCGCCATCGCCTGAGCGCGCGAGGAGACAAGATCGGCTTGCATGGATCCTTGCCAGCTTGGTTTTCCGGCCTGTTGCCAGAAGGGGCGTTGCGCGAGCTTGTGCTCACCGAAATGGGGCCGGGAGACCATGACCAGTTTGACATATTAACGCGGCTTGGCGCGGACTTGCCTGGCTCGATCCTGATCACGCCCGAGACGCAGGCGCCCGCCTCTGCAGGACCGCTTCACTTAGAATCGGTCCACGGCTTTCGTGCGACGCGGCCAGAGGGTGTCGTCAAATTTTCGCTGGCGGGTATCCAACTCAAATTCACCGCAAACCCGAATGGAAACCGGCTGACACTGCCAGGAAGCGGCGATACGGGCCGATGCATCATCAAGGTCGCAAGCGATCGCTACGCGCGCCTTCCTGAAGCGGAATATGGCGCGATGCAACTGGCCAAGCTGATCGGCGTCGATATCGCGCCATGCCGCTTGGTACCGCGCGAAACCGCCGAGGGCATACCGCAAGAGATGCTGGCCCATGGTAGCCAGCTTTTGGTTGTCGATCGCTTCGATCGTAGCCCGCAAAATGAGCGCGTCCATATTGAGGACGCCGGACAGATCATTGGCGCAATCGGCGATCGCAAATATACCATGGCCACCACCGAGACCGTCATCAACATGATTAGCCGGTTCAGCACGGATCGACGCGCGGACATTCTCGAGGCCGTGCGCCGCGTGGTCGCCGACGTCCTGTTGGGCAACGGCGACAATCATCTCAAAAACTGGTCATTCCGGTTTCCAGAGCCGGGCATGATACGCTTATCTCCAGCTTATGACATCGTGCCCACCATCTTGTTCATTCCCCAAGATGATCTTGCTTTGCAGTTTGTGGGCACGCGCGCGTTCGAGACCGTCAGTTTGCGGCGTTTCGAGCGGCTGGCTCGCTTCCTTCAGATTGACCCTCGCGGGATCGTGAAAGAGGTCAAGGCCACCATCGCGCGCGCGCTCGAGATTTGGCCCGACGCGGCACCTGCACTTCTCGGGCCGCAATGGGGGCAGGACATTCTCGCCCGTATGGAGACGTTGCAACTCGTGCAGGAGGCCCGGGACTGAACCGACGGCGTGTCTGAGGCACCACGAGCAGAATGCGTACAAGTGCCGCCACAGATTGGCGACCAGACCTTGGGTCTTGTGATGCGCTATCTTGGCCTTTCATTCGGCATGGGGCGGATCAAAGACCAGCGTGGCGGTAAGGCTAGGAGCGCCAACGACCCCGCGCTTTTCAAAAATGCGCCGTCACAGCCTCTTGAACGTTCAGGACATTCGATCCATTTGACTGGCGAAATTATTACAGACGCGGGAGCCTAGAGCCAATGACGACCGACACCGTGAGCGCCCCTGAAACGCGTGCCTTCGAGGCCGATGTTTCCAAGCTCCTGCACATGATGGTGCACTCGGTGTATTCGGATAAGGATGTATTCCTCCGCGAGCTTATCTCCAACGCGGCTGATGCGTGCGAAAAGCTGCGCTACGAGGCGATTTCCAATCCTGCCCTCTTCGGCGATGATCCGCAGTCGCGCATCACCCTGACGCTGGATAAGGAAGCCGGCACCCTCCGGCTCGAGGACAATGGCATCGGCATGACCGCGGCCGATATGGGTGAGACGCTCGGCACAATCGCGCGCTCGGGCACCAAGGCGTTCATGGACAAACTCGCCGCTGATAAAAATGGCGAGGGCCAACAGCTGATCGGCCAGTTTGGCGTCGGCTTTTACTCAGCCTTCATGGTGGCGGGCCAGGTCGATGTGGTTTCACGGCGCGCTGGTACGGACGAGGCGGCGCGCTGGTCGTCAGGCGGTGAGGGCACATATACGATCGCGCCGATCGATGTAGCGGACGCACCGGCGCGCGGCACGCGTGTGACGCTCCATCTGCTCGACGACGCCAAGACCTATGCCGAGCGCCACACGGTGGAGCGGATCGTGAAAGCGCAGTCGGGCCATGTGCCGGTACCGATTTTCGTCAAAGAGCAGGGCAGCGACGAGGAAGAGCGGCAGGTCGCCGATGGCGCCGCCCTCTGGACCAAATCCAAGTCGGAGATCAGCGAAGAAGATTATGCCGACTTCTACCGCAGCGTCGCCGGCCAGTTCGACAAACCGGCGCTAACGCTCCATTATCGTGCGGAGGGCCGCCACGAATATTCGGTGCTAACCTTCATTCCGGAAAGCAAGCCGTTCGACCTGTTCGATCCCGATCGCAAGGGTCGGATCAAGCTCTATGTCCGCCGCGTGTTCATCACCAACGAGGCCGAGATCCTGCCGCGTTACCTGCGCTTTGTGCGCGGTCTTGTGGATTCCGCCGACCTGCCGCTCAACATGTCGCGTGAGATGATCCAGGACAGCCCCGTGCTGTCCGCCATCCAGAAGGGTGTGAGCAACCGTATCCTGTCCGAACTCGACAAGCTTTCAGCCAACGAACCCGAGCGCTACGCGGCAATCTGGGAGAATTTCGGACCGGTCCTCAAAGAGGGGCTCTACGAGGATTTCGAGCGGCGCAAACAGCTGCTGGGTCTTGCCCGGTTCAAGAGCACGACGTCTGACGGGCAATGGCGCTCGCTCAAGGACTATGTGGCCTCGCTCAAAGAAAACCAGACCGCGATCTACTATGCCACCGGCGCGGACATTGAACGGATTGCGCAGTCGCCGCAGCTCGAAGGGTTTAAGGCTCGTGGCATCGAGGTGCTGCTGCTCCCTGACCAGGTCGACAGTTTTTGGACGACGATGGGTGTCGATTATGAGGGCAAGCCCTTCAAGTCGGTGACCCAGGGCGCGACCGACCTTAGCCTCGTTCCGCTCACGGAGGGCGGGGCTGCCTCGGAGGCCAAGGCCAGCAAGGACGTCAGCGGCTTCATTGCCTTTGCCAAGCAAGTCCTGGGGGACCAGGTCTCCGACGTCCGCGTATCCGATCGGCTGACGACCAGTGCCGTCTGCATCGTCGCATCCGAGAACGCGATGGATCTACAGCTGGAGAAGATGCTGGCGTCAGCCGGCCGCGCGCCCGAGCGGGCCAAGCCCGTGCTGGAGGTGAATGCGGGCCATGCGCTGATTGCGAAACTGGGCGAGGCTGGCGGGAGTGAAGAAGACCGTAGCGACTTGGCGTTCTTGCTGCTCGACGAGGCACGGATCGCAGAGGGAGAGCCGCCGGCTGATCCACGCGCCTTTGCCGAGCGCCTTGAACGCCTGATGACGAAGGCGCTCGGCTGACGGCAGGTCGGACATCAAGGCTAACCGAAGCCAGATAGCGATCCTCCTATGCTCTTTTTAAGAGAGGCAATCAGGCCGTCCGCGTACCCCAGGATAGAGATCGATGCGATCGGCATACGGCAGAATAGCGTCTATAAGTAGAGATCTGTGACAGCCGCGTGGCTCGCGTTCGAAGCAGAGAAGAGCGGTCGGCCTCTCTTGCGCCATCTCAACCAATTGCGCGCCTTGTACGATCGCTTCGGGCAGGTCGAGCTGGCCAGAATAGACTTCTGCCATGCGCGCATGATTACCCTTGCGCGCCGCCTCCCGACCCTCTGGCGGCGTGCCGAGCGCCTTCAGCCCGATATAGTCGATACCCGCGTCCCTGAGCCCAGCCGCTAAGATATTTTTGGAAAAGCCGGGCCTGCGCGACAGCGGTACGGCACGGATATCGGCCAGCAGGGTGACGCCCGCCCCTTTCAAGGCCGCGATCAGCTCGGCCTGGGTCGCGCCCTCATATCCGATTGTGAAAATTCGCATGGGACCCAGATAGGATGACCGGCATGCGATTACACGCGCTTAGCCGATGAATTGCATGCGTGGCAGAAGGCGGCCGGACCAGTTTCGGCGGTTGCGCGTTATTTGACCATGACGATCGATAGTCTGGAACGGGCTGGCGGATGCGCGTGCGGCGCGCTGCGCTTCGTCGCAAGCGGCGCGGCTGTGCGCGTCGGCCTGTGTCATTGTCTCACCTGTCAGAAGGCGCATGGCGCGCCCTATCTCGCCTTCGCTGTCTTTCCGCGCAGCGCGGTTGTTCTATCGGGCACGCATCTAGGTTGGGAGAGCAGCACCAATTATCATAGGCTCTATTGCCCGGCCTGCGGATCGCGCTTTGCCAATCTGGCGGGCGATGAGATAGAGCTTCCGGTTACGAGCTTCGACGATGCGTCAGGGCTGGATCCGCAATATGAGAACTGGACCATTCGGCGGCTATCCTGGGTCGCACCTCTTGTGGTTCCCCAATTTGCGCGCGATCGGGACAGCTGAATTTGGGCAAGGGGGCGAGGGTGCGGCAAGAGACGACGATCCTTTCGATCGACATGCCGGGCCAAGGGCTTCACGAGGTCACCGATCCGATCCTGCGGTGGGTCCAGGAAAGCGGGATTACAAAAGGTCTGCTGACGATCTTCTGCCAGCATACATCCGCTTCGCTTCTTATCCAGGAAAACGCGGCGCCGGCCGCGCGCCGCGACCTGGAGGCCTATTTCGCGCGGATCGCGCCCGAGGATCCGATGCGCTATGACCATGACGACGAGGGACCCGACGACATGCCCGCCCATCTGCGCGCGGCGCTCACACAGGTACAGCTTTCCATCCCTATGATCGACGGCGCGCTGAGCCTTGGAACATGGCAGGGCATCTACCTGTTCGAACATAGGCGCGCGGCGCACGCTCGACGGCTCGCCCTTCATCTCATGGGCGAATGACTGGTAGAACCGGAACTGGAGATAGATGATGGCCGACATGTGCGATGTACGGAATAACGAGGCTGAAGGGCGTTATGAACTGACGGTCGACGGGCAATTGGCGATCGCGGCCTATGATCGGCGCGAAGGCGCTCTGGTCTTCACTCATACGCAGGTGCCCGAAGCGCTTGAGGGGCAGGGCGTCGGCAGTGGCCTGGTCAAGGCAGCCCTCGCCGACGCCCGTGCGCGAAACCTCAAAGTCGTGCCGCTGTGCGAATTTGTCGCGGCCTATATGGAGCATCATCCCGAAGATCAGGATCTGCTGGCGCTCGACGCGCCCGGATGAACATCAGGCGAAGCCCAGAACGAATGGCAGATCGGTTGCATGATCGGCGCTAAAGGCCGAGCTTGTCGAGTGCGGCCGTTAGTTCTGCTGCGGCTGCCGTCCCATCCTTTGGCGTCATGCGGTTCAGAACCGTCTGCACGCGTTTCTGGGCGACCTGGATCGTCTTGTGCCGGACTTCGCGCGTGGCGTTGGTTCGCCAGGAACGGCTTTGGCCAAGCAGCGCTGCCCATTTGGCTTCTTCCGCGGCCAAGACGGACAAGGCGAGGCGAAGGCCCTCGCGGCGCCCATGGTCGTAATCGTCCGGCATCAGGAGCCTTTCAGAGGTGGGCATTTGCCGCTCGACGTGGCGCTGATACAACAGTTCATGGCGCGCGGCGAAGCGTTATGCGCGTCAACTCGGACGGGCGACGCAGACGCAAGGCGAAGCTGGGCCAGATGCCGGTACCATTGGTTACATAGAGCGTCATGCCATCGACATCGCGTGAACCCGGCACGAACCCAGCATTTCCGCGCGCCACCAGAATGATATCCGCCTTCGCGTGATGATCGGTTCACGGGGTAGGACAGAACGTCCAGATTAGCGCGATGATCTAGGCGCTTCGTGGCATCGACCAAGCCTATTACCCCTCTGCCCATTCTCACCTTTCCGGCCGATGCCATATCCATAGTCCACCAATTACCGCTGCCAAAAGTGGCATGAGATTCCTCGGAAATGGGGACAGCACCAGCCCGACGATCGCGCTGATGGTGAAGGCAGCCAGCGCGGCGCGCTTCCCTCGCCGTGAGATCGCCCCATGCTCTCGCCAGTTCCGAATATGCAGCCCGAAATGGTGATGCTCTAAAAGCCGGCGCTCCAGGGTAGGGCTGCTGCGAGCAAAGCAAAAGGCGGCCAGAATGACGAACGGCACAGTAGGAAGGAGAGGAACGAATATCCCAACCGCGCCGAGAGCAAGGCTCATAAAACCGGCGAGTAGGTAAAACAGCCTGATCATCCGGTATGGATTTAGGGAGGCGGACAAGGTGATGCGAACCCTGAGACAAAAGCGACGATAGGGGACATTTGCATGGGTGCGGTTGCCTTGGACAGCGCAAACCCTTTCTATGCCATAGCGGGAATCTAGTCTGGCTTTGTCCGTAGTTGCGAATGAGCCGGCTGCGAATGAGTCCTGGGCTTCAACAGCCAGTGGTCGCGACCCCTTGTCCAGACCCGTCCGCAGTCCGCACATTCTAAATCGGCTGGTGAATCGCGACCAGCTATCTCATGCATATTCTTGTGGGGCTTGACGGTGACAGACTTGCCTCTGAGACCTTTGCAATCAAAACACATCGTCATGATCTAGCGGTAGCGCGAAGCATCGTGATATGAAAGTGCCATGATGCCGGCACTGCCGGCACTGCCGGCGCTCAGGAGTGAGGATAAGTGCGGGCAACTACACGACTACGCCTAAAGCAGGTGGCGCACGCCGGGACAGGTGCCGACGCCCGCTTAACGGCCGCGCGGCAAATTCGGAATGCCGCCCTGACCGTGAGATTGTTAGGCGAAGAAAAATATGCGGCCGAACTACGGAGGATTGCTCGGGGGCTAGACGCTCAGCGCAGAGAGATTGGGGCCAGAGAGCGCGGCGCTTCCGGCATGTTATCAGGTTCCAATGATTATGCCGATGCAGAAACATGATAAGGTAACGGTGTGTCCGAGTCCGACCCTCTTACCTTCGCTGCGAAAACCGCGGCCATGACCGACGGGGAATTGATCGCCGCTTGGGAGGCACTACTTAGCAAGGAAGTGCTGGATGATTGGGGGCAGGCCATCGCCGATGAAATGGCGGACCGGGGGATAGATTTTTAGGCTTCCCGTTTGTGCTCTCGTTCTACATCGGACGCCTGGCGATGACTTCCCCGCCATTCTCACGCCGGATCAGATCCGCTTCGACATCGATTTTGCAATCAAGCAGATCCCGCGCAGCCTTTTGCGGAGCTGGGCGTCAACGCATCAACTGAAGGCTGAACATGCGCGACAACTGATGGTGGACCGGATCACGGTACGCTTCGCCCGCAACCAGGTCCGCCCAGCGCCGGCCAATCCCATATGACGCGCTGCCGCCTTTGCTCGACGACAGCTTGGTTGAGGAAGTCGCCCGCAAAATGTGTACAAAGCTGACAACGGGAAATGGGAGGATAATGCCGGGTGCTGGCAGATCGTTTTTCGCGATTATGCCCGTTCGATGATGATCGTTCTGTATCGGCAGCATTCCATATGAGAAAGGTGCCATGCCCAGCCGACGTGCCGGATAGCGACCTTGGTAGCCATTGATGGTATTGCAGTTTCGTTGACACGTTGCGCCGGTTGGCGCACTAAGCATCGGCATGTGCCCGCAGCCGTGAGTGGTGAGCGGGTTTTCCTTTGTCTGCTTAAAATTTGGAGTGGGCCCTTACGAAGGCACTAAGTGATGTTTGTCACCCGCAGATCCCATTCAGTTGCAAAAGCCTCGTCAGACGGCGTTGGCCTCGTGATCGCAATTACGGTTGGCGCGATCTCTGCAATCGGACTCGCTATCACGCTCGTTATCTTCAACGGGGGCGCCTGAGCGCACCCAGCGTGCGATTATACCCTGGGGGGGGGGGCGTCGTCCTTGACACCGTGCGGCTGAAACATTGTAGTCACTGTGATCGTGTGCCCGGTCTATTGGATTTGCAATGAAGCTATTGTTCATACTTGCCTATCACGTCACGCAAGTGGTCTTATTGATCGCCTCAGCGGTCGCGGCGGTGCTCGCCCCGCCTCTATTGCTGGCGAGAGCAATTCGATACATCTGGAACCCTCATCCAGGCCCGATCGGCGGCTTCATTACTATAACGCTCATATTCGTATGGATCGCAGCTTTGGCCGTGCTGTCGGTCTGGCTCATGATGCGTAAGAGACGACCAACATAGCCACCGATGTTTCTGGATAGTGATTTTAACTGCAATTTATTTAGCCGCCTCCGGTGGCTTTGTCCCATGCCGAAGCTCTAACAATGAAGGCATAGTAAGTTGGAGGCACGGTTCTTTAACGGGTCCGCCAACGCTATGTCCCTTCGAACCACCTTGCATAGGAGCCATAGAATTTACATGTATGTTTGCAATGGTTTAGAGATCATCTGAGCGTCCGGTACCCAGATCGCCGCGCCGCCGTCTCCATAAGGCCTGGCTCGCTTGTCCAGAACCTTGACGCCCACCCCTGCACAGATCAGTTGATCTCGCATGTCCTCGCACGCCTTCAGCTCATGTCCTGGTGCTGCCAGAAGATCGATGGCTCCATGGGCAAAAGGGACGATAGGGGCAATTAGCCAGCTGACCAAAATACGGATCGAAAAGAACGCCCCGTCACCATAGGACAGCGAGGCGTTCGAGGTTTCCAATCGGGTCGCAAGTGACTGGACCGCTATAAGCGCTACCTTCCATGTCCTAGGAAGCCCGGCAGGAATTACCGAGACATTTGTTCCGCCAATCCACCTGGGACTAAGGCGGGCGTTCAGTGTCTATGCTAACGCCGCCTGGATGATAGTCATGCGGTTAACCGCACAACAAAATGACTTTCGAAACTGAATTTGATTAATTGCCGTGCTTGGGCAGCGCTCTTCAGCGGCCGATCGACGAAGGAAGGCCAACAATATGATGGATCATGAAATTATCGAAACACCCGATGGCTCTATGACATGGGCTGAATGGAAGAAGAAAAATCCGGCTCAGCTTCCCTCACGCCGCACGAAGGGTAAGGATTTGCCTAACAAGGTGAAGACCCGCACTGGCGAATGAACCACTGCCGCTCGCTCCATCCCATTATTAATACCCCGGCCGTCGAAACGATTTAGCGCCCGAGCGCGGGACGCCGAAATGACACTGGATTACGTCACAGTGTATGGCGAGACACCCTTTTGCTGGTAGCAACGGTATTTGACTATATTATGCGACCATTAGGGTTGCCGGAGATGCTGATGCGGGATTTGATTGAGCAACGGACACGGTATTTTTTGGAAGTGACAAAGGCCATCAGTGCAGCCGGGCTGTCGCCGGGTTTCGCACGCATAACGCATGAAGAACCAGACGCCTTCGAAATTACCCTTTCGATCCCGAATAGCGCCCTGAAGGATTACCCGTCCGAATAATCGCTCTGTTGATTGGCACGGCGGTTGCCGCCTGGCGAGACTTCGCACGCTTCATTCACCGTCCAGCCTGGCTGAAGCCTTGTAGTTAGGGCGGTGATGCTATTGCCATGTTCGCGAGCAGCGATAGCAGCAAGCCGGCCGTCACTTGTGCGGAGCCCCTTCATTTTTGCCATCAAGCCGTGACCTGCATAATTTTGCTTTGCGGCAGTCTTAGCTTGATATGTGCGTACAAAAAATGGCCCGGTGTCCGGGGGAGGGACACCAGGCCAGTAGAAGTGCTACGAATCATAACACCTCGGGTCGCACACGCCCGATGCGTCAGACCCTAAGAGTGAAGCAATAGCGCCAAGTTAATGCCGAAATTTTGGGTGCCATATTTTGCGATTACCGAAGGGCCCCCGAATCGGTCGTTGTCGCCATTATGAGCATAATTGCCTGGCGATCCACCTGATGAATCCGAGAGCGTAAGCTGCCTACATTATGTCGGGTAGGGCCGATTGCGTCACCAGAAGAATGCGACGACCGCAGGTTCATCGCGGCGCTTCCAGGCCTTCATATAGCAGCCACATCTGCGCAGCGATCTTCGAACTGAAAGCAGCTAACTCTGCTCCGCCCAGCAGCCGACGGACATAGTTCTTGTCGTCGGCGTCGGCGACGAGAATTGCTACCCGGTCGCCCGGCTCAAATGTCCGTTCTATTTGCCACAATGCTCGCCGCTCGACCGCTGGTGCCTGCCGCTTAGCCTGTGAAACATCGGACAGCAGCAAAATCGGGGATCCATTCTTACGGCGAACAAAAATTTCCCGACGCAATTCATCATAATGTCGATCTACGTCTTGTTCGTCCCATGTGCCTGTCGCGGTGACCAGGATGATTCCATCTTCATCACTATAGTCTCGGCTGATCATATCCTGCCCCGCCTCGTCCCCAGCGGATTGTAACACAGCAAAAGGAAATTGACATCGGACGGTTAGATCCATTTTGGCAGGAGCAAAAGCTTACGCGCTGCATTAACAAGGCACGAGCCGCGCAGGCTATTTAGGCGAATTTTTCGCCGCGATGTAAAAACCAGATTTATGGCGCAATCACGGGTGCCACTGCCGTTACGACGATAACGGCCATTAGTGCCACGGCAGTCGTCATTCCTATCACCCATGCTAGCAGACATAAGTGAGCCCGACAGGACTTGCGGGTGCCTGCCGGGCCTAGCCTTCTCAATCGAGGGGTGGATGAGCGGCCAAGCTGGAAACTGACATTGATTGGCGACATTGTCTATATATGGGGCAGCCGGGCCTCCTGGTCTGAAATGGGCCGTCTATTCTGCGGACACCAACCCCGATTACAACATAAAGAAGCGCGAGCATGCTTCATCATCTACCACCGATCCTGACTATCATTGCACGGTATTCCCCGGTGCTCGGCTTGAGCGCGACTGCATGGCTCATCGTGCAGCTTTGGCGGACGAGGGGGAGGTAGCACAAGTGGGCCGCCAGCAGGTTCCGCAACCCGTGGTGTCTGGCGGCCGCGCTGTTCGCATATCCGCGGAAATTATCGATGTCTAGGAATTGAGGGCCGGTCGGCGCCTAGGGATGACCGGCCCCCGCGATTGGGATCGCAGAGCGGTCTTGATTAGGCGCGGGCAGCGTCCGCCGTTTGCACGGCGATGAAGCGCGCTAGTGGAATCTGGGTCAGAGGTCGTTGCGAAGCCATCTCACGAGCGACGAGCGCCATTTCGATCCAGTCCGAACCGTGGCCGCCGCCTCGCTGTGCGAATGCACTCCAAGCGATGACGCTAGCCCAATAAGCCCGCTTCGGCTCCAGCACCTTCTCAATAATCGCGGCGATCCGGTCTTCGATCTTGCGCTTGCGTTTGATCGCTGCGGCGACGTCGTCGCCATTCTCAAACCAGGAATCGAGCTGAGGGTTGTTCGCCAGCCACCGGCCCGAGGCGCGCACTGCCCTTTCTACCGCCTTGGCATCGGTTGCCGCAGCATCGGCGTCCAAGAGCATCCAAACAACAAGATCATCTACCGACATAAACTTGGACGCGACGTCCGAGAGCCCGATAAGCGTGATTGCCTGAACGAGACCAAACGGGGGTGGCGAGCTAGCCGGGCCATCCGCCAGGGCGCTGCTCAGGATCAAAGCCGTGTCCTCGGCCGTCGTTTCATGGACCGACATCTCGGACGCAATATGATCAAGCATATCGTCGATCTCGGGCCTACTGAGCGAACCCGCTACCCAGGCGTCCCGCACACCATGGCCCTGTTTGATCAGAATCGATACCAACGCGTTCTTTCTGCCCTGCTTGATCGATGCGAATATGCTTTGCGCTCCCGCCCCGTCGCGCTCGGATATCAGAAGTTCCCTGACCTGAATTGCGGGGCGCTTCTCGGGTGCTGACCCGACAACTCGCGCGGCTTTGATGATCGCGTCGATTGCACGGCGCTGATCGTCCGACACCCAGTTGCGGATCAGCATGAGGTTCGTGACCGACGTTGCTGATACAAGGCCTTGTCTGGCGGTCTCTTCGATCATAGAGGCCAACGGCGTAGCGATCGCAGGTTCTGCAAGAAGCCAACCGATAGCGGCCTCGCGCAGACTAGAATCGTCGGCGAGGACGAGTCCTTCCAACAGACTGAGTTGCAGCCCGGCAGGCATAGCTGCCGTCAATTCGGCGAACTGGCTCTGGATCAGGAAGGGATCGCCCTCACAGGCTTTCGCCAACTCCTTCAACATCTCGCCAACATCGGGCGTCGGGAGATTCAGTTGGCCGGCTCCGCTCTGAATCATCGCGTGATCCATTGCGCTGCGTATATCCTCCCCCACCTCGATCCCTGCCCGTGAAAACGCCGAGACAAGGGCCATCGCCGCCGTCGGCACAAGCTTGCCAGCACGCATCTGCTGAGCGATCGCGGCCCTGACATTCTCCATGGCTAAGGTTGCATGGCCGTTGCCGGCTTCGCTTCGCTGACGCAGTTGCTCGAGAGTCTCGCCAAGCATGAACGAATATGCGTGATGCATCGTTGCGTCAGGGCGCTTTTTGCGCCCTTCGGCACCGGTGAGGTCGATGAGCAGCAACAAGGCTTCGGGTTGCGCCGCTAGCATATCTCCGACGCTGTGCGCTCCTGGCGACAGTTCGCCGGCGCGGATATCGTCCCGAACCATGCGTGCAATCTGCTGGATGGCGGCACGTGGCGTCACGATTGATGTTCCTTTCTTACAAGGCGATTATATGCTGGTACAACCAGCGGCGGTGCGACGACAATCCCGTGGTTTCGCTATTGGATTATATCGCACTCGAACCGCAGGCTATCTCGTCAAACGCTGAGTTCCGCTTAGCAGCTGCCAGTGGCGGTCAATGCTGTGGCCAATTCTGGAGAGGAAAGGCACCATAATGTTCCCCACCCTATTCCTTAACCTATGATTCAGGTCGCGGCATCCCGCAACTACGTCACGGGGAAATATGAACGCAGGCAGGCGCACCCCGAGAAAATCCACCCAAAATGGATATAATTATTCGGCCAGCGTTAGGGATTTTCTGACTGCATGTCCCCATAGCAAAGCTGCAACCCGAGGGAGGGCTTTCTTGCCTTCACTTCGGCCCGACCCATTCCGGGGTCGGGCTTTTTTCTACCGTTTAACGTCGTCGTCTTGCGGGATGCCCTAGCAACGACGAGCATTGTTTGGCGATCGCTACCAATCATTTTCGCCTCGCTGACCCCATGCGCTTGTTGGCTAACACTGCTTCGATCTTGACCCCAAAGGGCAGTTTTGACGATGTGGCGGGTGTTGACCTGTAATCGGCACGTTTCAATCACAGACCTCAATTCATTATGTCGAGAGCGGTTCGCGTTTATCTGACAGCAGCGTTGAGCGATCCCATAGCAGAGCTAGGCTGGTTCTCTGGCCAAACTAGTGGGCGTGCAGCGCTTTGACGCAAACGCTGGCCCGCGCTACCTGCAGGCGATGATCGCCTTGCTGTCCCCCGCTAAGACACTCGACTTCGCGCGAGCCCTGCCACCTCATGATATCACGGTTCCGCATTTCGCTGACGAAGCATCGAGTCTTGCCAGATCAGCGGCGAACCTGTCACAAAAACGCCTGGCGGCCCTGATGCACATTTCTCCACGGCTCGCAAAGCTCAATGCTGACCGCTTTCGTGATTTTGCCCAATCGCCCGAGAGGCCCGCGCTTTTTGCGTTTGCAGGCGATGTCTATATTGGCTTTGAGGCCCATTCACTGGATGATGCTGGTATCACATTTGCACAGGATCATGTGCGCATGCTGTCAGGTTTGTACGGCTTGCTCAGGCCTCTCGACGCGATCCGACCATACCGGCTGGAGATGGGCACGCACTGGGCGCCGCGCCACAAGAAGCTGACGGACTGGTGGGGAGACCGTATCGCCGACCTGCTACGCACGCAGGTTGCGGAGGAGGGGTCGGGCGTGGTGCTCAACCTTGCCAGCCAGGAATATTTTGCAGCTGTCGCGGGCAAGCTGCCGGGTATGCGGATCATCGACGTGGAATTCCGTGAGCCCGGACCAGACGGTCCGCGCTTCGTGAGCTTCAGTGCTAAACGCGCGCGTGGCATGATGGCGCGCTGGCTGTGTGAGAATCATGTAACCGAGGTCGGTGCTATGCGGGGCTTCGACAGCGACGGATATATTTTCGATGCAGACGCAAGCGACACTGATCGCTGGCGGTTTACTCGCGCATGAGCGGCACGGGCAAAGGGGCTGCAGTCGTCATAGGCGCTTCCGGCGGCATTGGCGGGGCTCTCGAAACTGCCCTGGTCGAGGAAGGCACATTCGCCACCGTCCACGGCTTCGCGCGGTCCCGGCGCGGCCCCAACCATCTCGACCTGACTGTGGAGGAGAGCATTGCCGCAGCCGCGGTGCACGTCAGTCAAGGGCCGCCACCGACGCTGATAATCGTTGCGACTGGATTGCTCCATATGGACGACCACGGTCCAGAAAAGGCATTGCGCGATCTCGACCCAATTTGGCTGGCCGAGCAATATGCGGTGAACGCGATAGGTCCCGCGCTCGTCGCAAAACATTTTCTGCCGATCATGCCGAAGAGCGGAAGGGCTGTCTTTGCAGCGCTGACCGCGCGGGTCGGGTCGATTTCTGATAACCGGCTGGGCGGCTGGTATGGCTATCGCGCCTCTAAGGCAGCCCTCAACATGCTGGTGCGCACACTTGCGATCGAGGAGCGTCGTCGCAACGATCGCGCGATTGTCGTTACGCTGCATCCTGGAACAGTTAACACGGCCTTGTCCCGTCCGTTTCAGAACAATGTCCAGGCCGGACGGCTGTTCGAACCAGAGCGCGCCGCGCTGCAACTCCTTGATGTGATCGAAGAATTGAAGGTGTCCGACAGCGGAAAGCAGATCGATTTCGAGGGTATAGAGGTTCCCTCCTGAGGCGAGCAATATATGACCTATGGGTGACCATCTGGTGTCGGACGATTTTGCGCGATGGCGTTCGCCTTGCCCTTGCTGTTTGGCCGTTGAAGGGGCCAAATGGTCGGCCTTGCTTTGGGAAAGCCGCTCAGGGCGAAGCAACATAGCCTGGGGCGTGCCGCACGAGGCGCTGCAGTTAGCGCAGCAGCGCGTGCACACTGTGCTCAACCCCTTTAGCCCCAAAGATGACGGAGCGGGGGGCGCTGAACTCGGATAAGTGCTTGCCAGATGGGGGCTGTAACACCGCGCGGTGACGCTCGATAGCATAGCCATCTCTTCTTTCGCAGTAGGAGGGGGCGGCGACATCGATGAATTATGACGCCGCCAACCCCATCTCCTAACTCTGGGCTGTCGCGTACAGGCCAATACTTTGGATCAGCGGTCAACGACGGCAACCTTAAGGGTGCATTTTGCACTCTTTCTTGCCCGTGCCTGGTTTCGCTGATCAGCATGCGAATATGAGCCCGTCGGCGCCACTTGCGTCGGTTGCGTATTTTGTCGACACGGCGAGCAGCCGCCATCGGCACTTATCAGCTTGCGCCCCGGCCGACGCCCACTGCGCGCTCGCCGTGATAGGAAAATATTAACCCTCTCTGTTCATACCGCTTTTGCCTATATTTTTGAAAGCGAGCTTATGCGCGTGTTGTTGATCGAGGACGAGCCGTCGACCGCCAAGGCCATCGAGATGATGCTGAACGTGGAAGGCTTCAACGTCTACACAACAGATCTTGGCGAAGAAGGCCTCGATCTGGGCAGGCTCTACGATTATGATATCATCTGCCTCGACCTCAACCTCCCTGACATGCAAGGCTATGAAGTCCTCAAAAAGCTCCGGGCATCAAAGGTGCAGACGCCGGTGATGATCCTGTCGGGCCGGACCGAAACGGACAGCAAGGTTACCAGCTTC
>Ga0070669_100000834_pt1 | contig 22364 bp, 20 predicted proteins | sample KBSS53metaG_FD_64680 | JGI IMG/M metagenome (GOLD analysis project Ga0070669, IMG submission 64680) | Switchgrass rhizosphere microbial communities from Kellogg Biological Station, Michigan, USA - KBS S5-3 metaG | ecosystem: Host-associated > Plants > Roots > Rhizosphere > Soil ...
AAACGGCGCGACTCCAGGTAATCGCGAAGAATTTCCCGGAAATCATCGCGATCCTCCAGAAGCAAAATTCTGCCAGCCCACCCTGCAACATCGTCGGGGAGAGCCTCAATCTTGGGAGTGACAACTTTTGCGGGAGTAGGAAGACGAGTTGCAGGTTGATGACGGAAAACCACACAAGCATTTAAGCAAAACAGGTGCCGCCGGGGTTCGATTCAAACCCAGGACTTTTTCTAATTAGAAGTTTCGCTCGTCGATTAAACTCACTCGTTCTTGCCGACGAAAGCGCATGCGAACCGGGTTGAAAGGCTGCCGTCGAGAACTTGCACTTTTCAATGGGGCGAAGCTGACGGCGAATCCGGGGCGCGGAAACGCGCCGGAAAGAACAGTGGTACGTAACGGGTTGCAGCAATCGCGCGGCTTCGTTTGGTAGGCTGCCGTGACCTCAACTGACGAAGAAATGCCAGCGCGCGAGACCGAACCGACCTTCATGGGTCATCCCAAGGGTCTATTCTACCTCGCATTCACCGAGGCATGGGAACGGTTTTCCTATTATGGAATGACGGCTCTCGTCGTCCTTTTCATGGTCAACCAGTTGCTCCTGCCTGGGCATGTTGAGCATATCGGTGGATTTGCTGCTTTCCGCGCCGCGATTGAATCGATCGTCGGCCCCCTCTCAACCCAGGCGCTAGCCTCACAGATTTTCGGTCTCTACTCCGGCTTCGTTTATTTCACGCCGCTCCTCGGCGGCATAATCGCCGATCGCTGGATCGGGCAACGCAATGCGGTCGTGATCGGCGCCCTGTCGATGAGTGCCGGTCATATCGCCATGGCTTTCGACCAGTCGTTTCTCCTCGCCCTCTTTCTGCTCGTGATCGGCTCGGGTTTCCTGAAAGGGAATATCTCGGCCCAGGTGGGCGCCCTTTATCCGCCAGAGGACGAAGGGCGTCGGACCCGCGGTTTCGTCATCTTCTCCACCGGAATCAACATCGGAGCGGTTAGCGGTCCCCTGCTCTGCGGTCTGCTCGCGCAGGTTTACGGGTGGCACTACGGCTTCGGTATCGCGGCGATCTTCATGCTTCTCGGCCTTGCCACTTATCTCTCCGGATACCGCCATTTGCCGGCCCGCGTGGAACGACGCAAAAACGAGCACGCTGCTCGACTGACCTCCGCTGAACGCCGGATCGTCGCCGCGCTTGTCGTCGTGCTGGTCATCTCGATTTTCGAGTCGATCGCTTACGGTCAAATCTTCAACGTGAGTTCGATCTGGATTCAACAGCATGTCGCGCTCGACTTGGCCGGCTTCCGAATCCCGGTGCCGTGGTTCCAGGCGATCAATTCGATTTTCAGCATCTGCTGCGTCCCGCTGCTCTTCTGGATCTGGCGTTGTCAGACCTCGCGCGGGCGCGAGCCTAACGAACTCGCAAAGATCGGCACTGGCGCATGGCTCGCCGCTGCGAGCAATCTAATCCTGGTCGCGGCCATCTTCGTTTCGGGCGCTCAATTGGTTAATCCAATCTGGCCTTTTTTCTACAGTGCCGGATTGGGAATCTCTTTCCTCTACTATTGGCCGACACTTCTCGCTTTAGTTTCGCGCGCCGCGCCGGCGAAATTGAATTCCACTTTGATGGGACTCGCCTTCATGAGCCTCTTTATCGCAAACACCCTCGTCGGCTGGATCGGCGGCTTCTACGAGAAAATGCCACCGGGTCAGTTCTGGGCCATGCATGCGGCCATATCCGTCGTCGGCGGCCTTCTCGTCGCGCTCTTGGGTCGTCGTCTCAGTCGCGTCCTCCGACCCGGGTGAACTTCACATATGGCCCACGTTGCGAATTTCGAGCGGGCCAGTCTTTTCGTTCGTCGCACGCTGGTCACGCCGTCTGCGTCCGCGTTCTTTGCTCTTCTTCGAACTCCCAAGTTCTGCCGTCCATCTCCCAATCTCTCTGCGGCATCAGGTCGACAACTTTTCCGGCTTTTTCACCCCGTAATCGATTGATCGGTTGTTCCAGGAATCGCCACGACAACGCCGCGACAAACAGGGTAACGATTCCAAACACTACCAAGCGCAAAGATGGTATCGTGATCACAAACCGCATCTGATCCGGCAGCCAGCGATCGAAAAGCATCGCCACCAGGACGTGATAAATGTATAGCCCGTAGCTGATTCTTCCGGCGAAAATCAAAGCAGGATTACTCAGGAAACGCCCAATGTTTCCATCGAATCCTGTCGCAGTTCGTGCAACCAGAAGCACAAACGCGCCGGCTTCGAGCGGTTCCACCAAAACGGATTGTAGTTTCGTCGGATCGACTGTTCGCAAAACCGCCGCAAGAGTTAACATTGACAGACAGAGCCACGCCAGCACCCAGCCGCCGCGCGTCGCCCTCAGACGTCCGCCACACCAGCCAAGCGCGGCGCCGGCCGCGAGTGAGTCGAGGCTGCCGAATGGCAACACCCATCGAGAAACGAGCGGCACGGAATAGATCACGCAGCCGATTCGAAACGCGATGCCCGCCAGTGCAACTGCGATAATTGCAGGCAACATCCATTTGCGCGGAAAGAACAAAATAAGAAGCGGCCAGAACAAATAAAATTGTTCCTGCACGCAAATTGACCACAGATGCGAGATCGTCAGCGGCCATTGATCGTGCCATGCGATCAACCAGTTCACTGTCCCTGTGAAAACCCACGGCCAGTTCTGCCGGATCGCACCAAGATTGAGCGCTAATGCAATTCCCGCGAACACGAAGTAGGCCGGGGCAATGCGGAGCAATCGGCGCCAATAAAATGTGCCCATCGTTTTACCGGCCGATAATTCGTCAGCATCCATTCGTTCTCGCGCCCGCCGCAAAGAAGCGGTGATGAAATAACCGCTCATCACCAAAAAGAGGCGCACGCCGGTCGCCCCGAGACGGATCCAGTCCGGCAAGGGAAAATTCGGAACGTCCGCGCTGAAATGATCGACCATCACTGTCAGCACCGCGAGGGCGCGCAGTCCATCAAACTGCGGCTGATAAGAATCCTTCGCGCGACTGCTGGCCGCGATTTCCCTCGAGGTAAAAGCATATAATCGCCTCGCTCCGATCGGAGTGCCCGCCGCCCAGGGAGTCCAGCCCATGAGATATGAGACGCGCTTCGCCACAATATCGTTACGATTTTTTTCTATGCGCACGAATTTCACACGAACAGGTGATGCAATTTTGCGAACAATTTCGTTTGGAAATTTCGCTCTCGCGCACCACGTCTTTTCAAATCGAAGGAGACCATGTTTTCGGACTTCGCACCTGATCTGCTTTTCTTTTCAATCTTCAACAACATCCGAGCTCGGATGTTTTGACATTGAGATCTGGGAACGGGTAAAACAGTGAGAATGAACCCGCTAACCGTCTTATGGCTTCCCATTCTGGTTTCGACCGTGCTGGTTTTTTTCGCCAGCTTCATCATGCACATGGTCCTCACGTATCACAGAAGCGATTACCGCAAGTTGTCCGATGAAGACCCTGTCACTGATGCGCTGCGTAACGCGAACGCGACGCCGGGGCCGAACTATTTTTTCCCGTTTTGTTCGTTCGAGGAAATGAAATCGCCGGCAATGATCGAAAAAATGAAACGCGGCCCGGTGGGCTTCATCACGCTCTTGCCTCCCGGACCGCCGGCAATGGGCAGGAACCTGGTTCAATGGTTCATCTACTGTCTCGTGATCAGCACCTTTGCCGCTTATCTATCGGGCAACGTGCTGGCACCTGGGAGTGCATTCTTGCAGGTATTCCGCGTGGTTGGGATCGCCGCATTGTTAGGCTACGGAGCCGCTCACGCTCAGGAATCGATCTGGGGTGGCCGAAGCTGGGTGGTGACATTCAAACATCTTTTCGACAGCGTGATTTTCGCCGCCCTAACTGCGGCAACATTCGGTTGGTTGTGGCCTAAGTCACTCTAGCTATCTCGCTTTTTTGTTCACTGGGCTCTGGCACCTGAAACGATGAAATTGTTTTCTAAAAGTTTGGCCGCAGTTCTACCGCTCTTCTTGTTCTGTCCATTGCACCTTCCCGGTGTTTTTGCGCAAACCCCTTCGCCTTCGCCAACATTGTCGCCCTCACCTACGCCAGTCGCATTGAAGGCTGGCCATCTACTCGATGTGCGAACGGGCAAGGTGACTACGGATGCTTACATCACCATTGAGAATCATCGAATCAAAAGCGTCGGCGTCACGCCGCCTCAAGGAATGCGAGTCATTGATCTCTCAACTTCCTTTGTCATGCCCGGCATGGTTGATTGCCATGCGCATATTCTGGGCGATCTCGGCGAACTTACTCCCGGCTCGACGATGCGAATGTCGTCCGCGAAAAAGACACTTTGGGGCATGCGTAATCTAAAGGTTTGGCTGGCCAAAGGTTTTACCGCGCTGCGTGATGCAGGTGAAGATGATCTCGGTTACGGACAGCTCGCTTTACGCGACGCGATCGACGCCGGCTGGATCGACGGGCCGCGCATGCAATCTTCCGGAAATTACATTTCGCTCACTGGCGGGCACGGAGATGCCGCGGATTTCATTGCGCCCGATCAGGAGTTGCCGCGTCGACCGAACATTGCCGATACCGTCGATGACGTTGCCCGCGCAGTCCGCCGCGACATCAAGTATGGCGCCGACTGGATAAAACTGATGGGCACAGGTGGAGTGGCTGACCTAACGAGCGACTTCCACGTGCAAGAGTTGAGCGAAGAACAAATGGCTAAGGCGGTCGAGGTCGCCCACAGAGCTGGTAAACGCGTGATGGTTCATGCCGAAGGAACCGAAGGCATCAAGGCCGCCGCGCGAGCCGGCGTCGACACGATCGAACACGGAACAATGCTCGATGACGAAGGTGCAGCGTTGATGGCGAAGAAAGGTATCTGGCTCGTGCCCACGCTCTCCACCTTCCAACATGGGGCGGAACTAGGCACGAGCCACGGTCAGGATCCAGTTAGCCTGGCTAAGACGAAGGAGATTTTGGCGCATCAACAGCCTGCCTTTACGCGCGCACTCAAAGCACGCCTGAAAATCGCCGTCGGGATCGATGACGAACCACAATACTTGCCCAAAGAAGTGGAAGCTCTTGTCCGCGGTGGGATGACACCCCTCGAAGCTTTACAGGCAGCGACAATCAGAGGTGCAGAATTGCTAAATTGGTCCGATCGCATCGGCACAATCGAATCGGGCAAATTTGCCGACATTATCGCCATTGACGGTGATCCGATGCAGGATATCAACGCGATCGAGAAAGTCGTCTTCGTGATGAAAGACGGCGCGGTTTTCAAAAACGACCTGGCACCAAAGACCGACCAAGTAACACGTTAGTGGGACATGTCGTCGGATGGCTTCCTAAGTCGTCTGGGCTAGTCTCAGACGTGAAACCTATGGCAGATAAGTCGAGGTCTTCGTTGTTTGTCCAATGCCAGATGGAGTTTCGTTCCAAACGAGGAGCACCCGGTCCATATTATCAATCCACGGGCGAGCATTAGATAGCCCGGCAGACGAAGTCGATACATGAGGAACATCAATCGCTGCGGCTAACTTGCCGTCCCCGATTAGCCATCCGGTCTTTCCGCCGGAACATTCCACGATCGCGTTTTGCCGTCTGACAGATTGAGCGCTATCAAGTGCTCGCTCGTTCCGGTAACGCCTTTCTCGGTCTGCTGCACAATGCCATAGAGAAGCAGGTGTCCCGGACTCTCGTAACGGTTACGCAACTCGTGGAAAGGCAACGTTGTCGTCCATAGCGTTTTAAGGTTTTCATCGAGGCGGCTGAGCGCAAGTCGACCTTCCTCTCCCAGTCGCGTGCGATGCAAAACAAGGAAGCCGCCGGGATCCTGTAAGCGCAAGGGTCTTTTCGTTCCCTGCTGAATTAACAGCCCCGCTTCGAGAAACTCCGGCGCGTTGGGAATACGCGTGACATCAAAGAGACGATCGTGCGTGCCTTCGGAAAATTCCTTCGTTTTTCCAATGCGGGCGCTCCAAAACGTCCGCCGTGCCTGACTCGTTTCATAATAGACTTGATCCGGATTCGATCCGGGCTCGCCCGTTGCAATTCTATCGCCGAATCCATCGTTCCCGGCGTCCGCCGCTTCCTTCTCATTGAAGAAACCAACCCACCGGCCACCCAGCATCATCTGCCTAACGAGAAAATCGCGAGTTTGATAACCACCGTTCCATCGAGTCGCCATGAACTGAATGTTTCGAAAATATTCATCGTTAGGCGCGACATAAGGTTCCGCCGTCCAATTTGAATCGCGAATTCTGAAACGCCGGGCATCAGCGGCGATGATGACCAGCCCGTCATCGTAAGCATAGAAATCGAGATCCTTCGGAATCAGATCGCGCAGGCTCGGATTGCGTTGCTCGATGGTGCTGCGATCGGCGAGTTTGCTACCGTCTTTGCTCGAGACCGCGACGGGCCCATCGTTCAGAAATAACCAAACTATGTCCTCCTGTTGTCCAAAAATTCGCGCCTGCGAAGTGTGGCCACCCGCGTCATCCTTCACGGTCAATAAACGCTTCTTCCAAAGTCGTTCCGTGGTGGCAGGATCATGCGCCTGGAGATCGAAATGATAATAGATCTCGGTGATCCACTTGCCGATCATCCGACTGCCACCGACATACTTGTGCTTTTGCTCTTCTTGTTTCAACATGAGCCAGAGACGAGGTCCGCTTTCTTGTTGGACAAGCCCGGGGGGACCTTCGCGCTCGGGGGGACGAAAGTCGCTGCGGTCACAACCGGAGATGAGGAGGACAACCGTGATCGCGATCAATGGCGCGGCGAAAAAAATTCGTGATCTCATTTTTCGAAGAGAGTGAACGACGCAGCGCGGACGCTCAAGCGCGATGTTATTCGTTCAGTATTTACGAAGCTTCCAGGTGAGAGCCGCCTTTCCCTCTGGATCGAAGGTGGCAGTGATCTGATACCAACGAGATAAGTCGTGTATCGAATCAAACGTTTGGTTATCGACCGTGGTGGGCATCACCTTCTGGAAATATTCGTGTCGTTCGAGCACCAGGACGTTCGGTTTCTGCCAACGCACCGGCTCAATATATTCGTGACCGAGAATGGCACCTTCCAGTTCCTTGTCGCTCTCGCGATCGGGAACTTCTCCCAGCGGCAACGCGACGCGGGAAAACTTTTCGCCGTCGAGCTGATAAACCGCTGTCTGCTTCCTGAGCGGTGCGGGACGCGGTGTGCTGAATAGGTTGCCTTGTTGCTCGGTCAGGTCGCTGGAAAGGCACGCCACACGTTTCGAATCGGATGACCACAAGGCTTCGCCTTCGCGTTGCGCGCCAGTGCCAATGTCGTCGGGCTTCAGATCGCATAAGACCCGTCCGCTCTTCTTCTCGATCAATTCGGCCCGCTCGACTTTCGATCCCTGCAACTCGAACTCGTCGCTAAAGACTTTGCGGATCGCATAAAGATCGTTAGGTGAAAACCAACCGACTATCTCGCGGCGAAACAGCGTCTTTGTCGTCTGCGGAAAATGCCGCCTCAGATACTTTCGAGCGTCACTCGCGATCATGTTCCGTACCATCATTTGATACGGCAACGGCTGAGCGACCAGAAATTTCGCGAACTTCTCGTCGCCCAGAAGGTGATACACCACCGTCGGCATGCCTTCGATACTTTCCGCCGCCGCACCATCGGCATCGTGCGCGATCAGGAAAAATTGTTTCAGTGCTTTAGCGTCACCGCGCGCGGCGCGCCGGGTGTCGGCGGCGTAATTGAATCCTCGCTCACGCGCGAATTGCTCGATCTCCGATGGCCCCGCCGGATCCTTCTCACGAGACGGCAGATCCTTCTCGGTAAATTGAAGGCGCTCATCGGGATCCTCAGATGTCCCGGTCTCCTCCGCCTGGACTGGGGGCGCGAAGGCTAGTCCGATTACGACAAGGGCAATTTCGAAGGCTGTGAAGTCGCGAATCCAACGTTTCATTTCTCCTAGCTTGCAATTCGGCTGCGCGCCCGTCACGACATATCACACGGTACTTTTCGCACCGTGTCGAAAAATACCGGGATCGACGCACGTCCCCGTTTTTGGTATCCTCATTTTCGCAAATGGCTTTCCGAATTCATAACAATGTAATCCGCGGCGAAATCGACAACCGCACAAAAGGTCTGGTGCGCGGTACAATCTGGATCGAAGGCCGGGCCGAACCGATTACACTCGACTTGGAAGGAAACACGCATCCGGACCTCGCCGGTTGTCTGCTTACGTTTAAAAATCCTGGCCTCTGCGTTACTCATCCTAACCTCGAGTCGTTAGCGACGGAGCAACGCGGCACGGTCGGCGATATGACTGCCGCCCGCAAAGAGCATGTTTTCGACGTGCCTTTCGAAGAGGCCTACTCGATCTTGAATCAAAACAAGATACCACCGGAGCACATAGCCAACGTGCTTTATCTGGAGTGGTTTAGCCAAAGTAATGGACGCGTTGTTATCGAAAGTACGGATTACAACCTAACGATTTCAGCGCATGAATGGCAGCTGACACCAGAAGAAGACGCGCAACGCGCGGCCGATGTCACGCAGGCCATGATCGAGTTTTTGAAAAAACTCACTGACTCGATTGAGCAACATAAGCGGGATCAAAAAGATTACGAAGAACCGTGGAATGAACACGATTACGAGCGCTTCCTGAAGGAATCGGATGCGCGCGCGGACAAGTATGGAGAGTTACTCGACAAATTCGGTCACTCCGACGAAGCCGAAGAGAAGATCGCAGATGCAATGGGCTGGAATCAGGAGTTGACCGATGAAGAATCCGAAGAACGCGAGAAATGGATCGAAGAAATGAATCGCGCCTGTGAAGAAGCTCTCAATGAGCCGGAGCCCGAACCAGACCCGCACCGGGAAGGAATTGATTGGGTCCGGACCGAAGACGGCGATCTGCGCCACCCGCTGCAACATGCTTGCTTCGAGAACGCGATGAACCTCTGGCACGAAGTGAAGGCACTTGGCTTAAGTGAAAATCCGGACAATGACCTAACGACTCTGGTTTCCGAATTCCAAATCGCCGGCGCAAAACTGGCCGGCGCACTGAATGGGGTCGCCCGTGGGGAAGGATTCCACGACAATGCCTTCACGGTCGCTTGCCTGAAGCGCGCTCTCGATCATTTGCACAAAGCCCAGGCCGGACTGGAAGCCGTCGCTCCAAGAAAACTTTTGCCTAACGATTTGATCACCGAAACGCGCCGGCAGCTCTTCGACATACGAGAGAGGGTCCTCGAACAAATGGAACGCTTTCGCCGGGGTTCCTTAGGATAACGGAATCTTCGCGCGTCTTTTCGATCTCTCGCATGCAGCGCCTGTTCCGTTTCCTGCTAGGTCCGGAGCTTTACTGGATGCTGCTGTATCTCGGTGTTCGATGCCTGGCGGCGTCTAACGTGCCACCAACCGCGTCTGGCAACAACGCACTGGAGTGGGTTGTATGGCTGACAGCAACAGTTGACGTGGCATTAAGTTTCGTTTTCCTGGCCCTGCCGGCGACAAACCGATGGGTGATGTTGGCGCGAATCGCGTTCGCGGCGTTCGTCGGCGTGAATGCCTGCGTAATCGCCGCCTGCGAAGCGATCAAGTATCCCGAGATTGGGCGGAATTCCGGCTTGATGGCTTTATGGTTTATGGCTGCCATGCTCGGCGGTGTGATCTGGTGCGTCAGTACCGCAGTTAGTCTGCTGATCCTGCGGGTCAAAACACGCCCTGTCGCGGTCGTCAGCTCATGAATAGCCTGTTCAATGCGTTTTCCGAATATCCTGTTCTTATCGGGATCGCGGCCTTCCTTGCCATTTCGCTTTTGCTCGCCGGCTTATTAGCCATTCAGATGCGACGCGCCCGTATGTCGCTCAAGCCGCTGGTGTTCTTCTTCGGTTTCCTCGCCATCATCGCGGGGCCGCAGATCGTAGTTCACCTCCTCGACGCGTTCGTTCACGCCCGCGAAGTTCGGAATCAACCGAGACCGACTGAAGCAACTGCATCACATCCCACGGTGGAGACACCGAGCGCGTTGCAACCGATCCCATGGGACGTTGTATTCGGACCGAATGCCGATCCAAGCTTAATCACTAACGCGAAACTCGGGCTCGACTACATCCTCAGCGACGCTACCGAAGCGAAAATCTCGTTCAACGCTGCCGGCGAATCCGCGCTGGCCGCCCATTTCGAAAATGCGAGAATAGCTGCTACGGCATTAAATCGTTACGGATCGTTTTTTCAATTCGCGCAAGTTACAGGCAGCGATGCCGGCGGTTGGACCGCTCGTCGGTTCAACGGCGAGGGTGAATGGAATCACGTCGTCACTGCTGGCAACGAACTCTACGCCTGGAGCGGCAGGACAAAGGAAACAGTCGAAGCTAATCGTATCCGCGCCTTAGGCCCACTATTGGTGGGAGAGAGTTCCAGCGGAGTTAGTCCTGTGTCTGAGTCGAACCGACTCTCCAAAACACAAGTCTCCACTCGCCTCTCCGAGAACTGGCGCGCAATGACTGCGTTTCTTGTCATCAATTTGTCCGTCGCCGTGTTTTGGTTTTTCAAAGCCTCCGCATGGAGTGTACGACAACCCCCGCAGGGCGCGATACGGCCGGAGCCGGCCTCATCCTTACGCGACCGCTTACGTTCGCTGAACCAACAGGACCGACCGGTCCAGGTGATCGCGCCGACAGATGGAAATACTGTAGACATCACATGGCGCTATGGCGACGCGCAATGGTTCGATCTCATGCGCGCGCACAAGATGCGTCGCACGCACAAGCTCGTTCTCCGCTTGGATGAAACCAGTCACACTGCGCGCGTGGTTGAATACTGGAGCGCATTTGATGCGTCCGCCGGGCCTGGTGGTTTGAGTCTGAACTGGACTGCGGCACGGGGGATGCAGTTCTTTGAATTCGAACATCGCCGTGTTTTTGGCGTGCAACTTGATCCGAGCGGTAAGGCGACCGGTGAGTTATCAAAGGCTTACACGTTCAACCTGCAAGAGTTAAAGCAGCCGGTCATCGAAGCAGTCACCGCCAGCGGCTGGACCTGGCAACCGGTGATGTGGGACGCGCCCAAAGGTCTGCGTTGGCTAACTCAATGACTCTCGCACTCCCGCCACGACCAAAGAGGGTCGCGAGAACGATCATATCGTATGACGCCGCGACTTTGGATGGGCTTCAGCCTTGCTTTGCTTTTTGCGATCGCGTTCGATGTATCCGCTCGGACAAAACCGGCGCGGCATAAATCGCACACAGAATCAGAGCGCTCGGAGGAAATCGAATCGGCCACGCGTCTCCAGATCTTCCTTGATCGCGCGAACTTTAGTCCCGGCGCGATCACTGGTCGTTATAATGAGTTCACACTAAAAGCGCTTTCGCTATATCGAGAGTCACGCGGAGAGCCGTCACCTTCCCCTTCCAAGAAACCGAACGCGGTACCGGACATGAACGGCATCGATCTTAAGAGCGTCGATCCGGTGTTTATGGATTACACGGTTACCGATGCTGACCTGCAGAATATCGGACCAGTCCCGGAAAGCGTGGCCGCGCAGGCGAAACTGAAGTTCTTGCCTTATCGCGATGCCGCTGAAGCCATCGCGGAAAAGTTTCATTGTGACGCTGCTTTTTTTAAGAAACTGAACCACGCGAAGACGTTCAAGCCGGGAGACCGGGTCAAAGTTCCGAATGTGGAACCGTTTGACTTAGCAGCTGTGAAAGACATCGAACCCGGGAGTGAGATGAACACGGATGCGGCGAACGATCTCCCTGACGATGCCGCCACTCCCAAGGAAGACCAGAATCAGCCCGGCGCCACCGCTTCGCCAATCACGACATCGATCAATATCGACACCAAAACCAACATGCTCTCGGTCTTTGATGCCGATAAGTTGGTTGCGGCCTACCCAGTTTCAATCGGCTCTGCCCAAACGGCCTCACCGATTGGCGATTGGAAAGTGAAGGGAATCGCGAAATTGCCTCGCTTTCGCTATGACAAGGCGATGCTCAAATACGGCAAACGCAGTGGCGATTTTCACATGCTTCCCCCCGGTCCGAACAGCCCCGTTGGTGTGATGTGGATTGCTCTAAATAAAAAGGGAATCGGCCTGCATGGAACGAATGAGCCCGACACGATCGGGCACGCCGCCAGTCATGGCTGTGTTCGCCTCGCGAATTGGGACGTAGTTCGTCTCGCGCAAAAGATAAAAGCGGGTGTGCCGGTCGGCATTCAGTGACCCTGTTTGCGCTGAGACAGCGCACCCTCCAACTACCACTCTCGTTGTATATTGATCCGAAGGTTGTAGCGTCCGCTGTCTCAGCGGACAGTCCGTCCAATTACTCCTCGATGTGCAAATCTCAGAACGTGATTCCAACTTCGCCGCCGAGCACGAGCGCGTTGTCGATCGTGCTTAGTCCGTTAGGCTTGATCACATATTGAATATTCGGGCGGACGTGGAGATACGGCGTAATCTGAACTTTGTAGTTCACCTCGAGGTTAGTTTCGCTCGTTTGACCCGCCAATTGCGCGCCATGTTGGCCGGCTCGTAGTCTGTCACTGAAAACCGCACTGTAGAATCCGAGGTCGAGTTTATCGTGTGGCCGACACGGAATGAGACCTTCCCAAATCAAACCGGCATTCACAAAGAAAGGCATGACACTCTTATCCTCGTCAGGCGACACGACGAAGGTGACAAAGCTGTTCAGCCCAGTATCGCGGCCGGAATTTCTGAGCAGCATCTGTTCAAAGATAAGATAAAAGCCGTACTGCCCGGAGTGAATGCGACCAGTGCCGCCGCTCACAAACAGGTTCTCCATGAAGGCGTCTTCGGCTACATCCGGAAAATCGCCGCTGTGGTAATAACCGGCGAAACTATATCGGCCGGGCAAGCCGAATAAGCAGGCGTCGCTCTTGTAGCCAATCTCCGTAACTGTCAGAACACCGTTCTCTCCGAATCCAAAGTTCGCGCCATGGCGATCGTCGCCGTGGTTAGGATCTCCGTCGTAAACGCTGCTTTTGATATAGGTCTCCTTGGTCGGCCTGAACAACGCCAGCGCGCCCCAGTATGCAGCCGGATAAGCAGTGATTCCGTTAGGCATATTGAAGAAAGGCGAAGTCGGCTGTCCACAAATTCCGTTCATGACGAAATCGCAGTAAAACCTTGAGCTAAAGAAATCGGACGTCGTGCTCAGGCGCCCGAGGGAAAACTCGACTTGATCATCCAACAGTTGTTGGTCCCATCGCATCTGGATGAGACGATAGGTCTGACCACCGCCAAAGATCTGCTGCACACTGATGGCGTTTCCTATGTCTTCCTGGGTCAGACCCTCGCCGGAGCGTTGTGAGGCGGTGACCAGAAACTTTGCGCCAGGGATGCACAACAGCTTGTCCATGTCGAACCCGATCTCCAAACCGAAGTTGTGCAGGTACGTGCTGCCGTTTCTCAAACCGCCGATCGGATTGCCGGCGGGCTCGGTGGTATAGCTTCCGGTGATCGAAATACCGTGATCGAAAAGTGTGTTGCGAAATCCAAACCAGTCACCAGTTAGGTAATGTTCGCTGTCGAATTGTGGCTTGGCCTGCTCACTCTGTTGCCCGGCTGGCGCTGGAGTATCACAGGGACATACTGCAAAAGCGGAAGTGCCGACGACGATCCATGCCGTGAATAGAGCAAATCCGGAACCGATAGAGCGGCGCTTGATCATGCTCATAGGAATATCCCCTCCGGCGCTCAAGCAAAAGAAAAAAAACGCTGCGTCGCGCGCAGTCGAATTGTCTTGACCTCTCGGCGTCCGGCCGATCAAATGCGTGAGCCGACGCGGTCTGGAGAGTGACTCGCCTCTGGTTCGTCCCTCCGGATTTGCGGGAAGCGAATCCAAATCGAAACCTAAAGGAGGAATAGTCATATGAAACTAACGAAAAGCACTTGGGTAGTTACCGTAGTTAGCGGCTGCATCCTTTCCGGAAGCAGTCTTGCCGGCGGTCCGAAAGTGGATCGATGGGGAAATCCTGTAAGCGGGAACGGGCCAGGTTTTGGCCTGTGGAATCGGATCGTACAAACATCCGACAGTCCGGAAACGCTCTCGCTCATTTCCGATCCGACAGGCGATCAGGGATCGGGACCAGTTTATGGCGATTGTCGGAAGGCAGGCGTCGACAACAGCGGCGGCAAGATGACTGTTGCGCAAAAGATCAATGGAACGTTTCCAGCGACCCCGCCGGGCGATGTCGCTGCCTATTCATGGCGCTTCGATACCGACCTCAATCCCAACACCGGCTACCAACAATTTCCTTACATAGGAATTGAATGGGAAATTCTGATCCAGGACGGTGGCGGTTTCTGGACCGTAAATAAATGGAGCCAAAGCACAGGCTACCTGCCCGTCGCGAGCGCAAAGATTAAGGTCAAAACCATTGCCAGCGGCGACATGGTCTTTGTTAGCTTTAATGCCTCAGAGATAGGTTCGCCTACCTCGTCCAACTGGATTGTCTGGAATGGTTATTATCCAACCTGGGCCGATATCGCGCCGGATGCGTCAGTAGCATTCTGGACCCAGTAGTCTTCGCCTTCATCGACTCGGAAGTCAGGCATCCTGGCTGACCTGGCCGGCGCGCTTCCAGCCCGCCGGTACTTGTGCAGGCTCGCCACAAGACGAGTTCGCCCGACTGGCGACTCAAGGCTGCCCACCGAGTCAGTCAGAATGACTGACTTCCGTTCGCGGATCGAAATAATTTTCTCAATTGCTCAACTTCTGCTGAGCACCGAAAGAATATTTCCCGCAGGATCTTTGAACCAGGCAATCGTCGGTCCATTCCCCCGCATGATCCCCTTCTCGTCTGTCTTCAGGTTTTCTCGATTGTATCGTTCAAACTCCACTCCACGATCCTTCAGCTCGTCGACCGCGAGATCGACATCATCGACCGGAAAATTGAGCACGGTGTATGTAGCTGGTGTGTGGTCCGGTTTCGGATAAATGAGAACGTTATTGCCGCCGGCCAGATGTAACCTGAGCAGGCCATGGTCTTCCGAAGTCTTCAATCCCAGTGTTTGGCTATAAAACTCTTTCTCTTTGGCGATGTCCGGTGCGGCAAAACCGCTGAATGCTTTACTATTTTCCAACATGAACAATTCCTCCTTCAATTAGTTCGTCGCGAATCATGTCTTTGGATCCAAAGATTGCTGCGTTCCGAATGTCAGCTCTTTTCAGCATTTCAGACTTTCAGCTTTTCAGCTTTTGTTTCCATATGCGAGCCGTCGTTCAACGTGTAAGCCGTGCAAACGTGACCGTGGAAAACAAGACCACGGGAGAGATCGCCGACGGACTAATGATTCTCCTCGGTGTTTCGCGCAACGATACGCCCGCGGTCGCGGTCAGCATGGCAGAGAAGGTCGCTCATCTGCGAATCTTCGATGACGACGATGGAAAAATGAACCGGTCGCTCCTGAACGTGAAAGGGAGCGCACTTGTCGTTTCGCAGTTTACTCTCTACGGCGACGCGCGCGGTCAACGCCGGCCGAGTTACGTCGCCGCGGCGCCACCGGAAGTAGCCCGGGAATTGTACGAAGAGTTCAGCGAAGCCTTGCGCAACCTCGGCGTCGCCGTCGCCACGGGCATCTTCCAAGCGAGGATGTCGGTCGAACTCGTTAACGAAGGCCCAGTCACAATCCTTCTCGATTCCGACAAAACGTTTTAAATCAATACAAACCGCGAATGAACGCGAATGGAGCGACCGGGAGGAGCGACACAGAAGGTAAGACTGCGAGGGTAGCAGCGAGCGAAATGGGAGATGAGCGAGTTCAATTGACGCGAATCTTCTGAGAATTTGCATTCCCGCGTCCCCTTATTCGTGTTCATTAGCGTTTGCCGCGCCGTAGCGTTGTGCGAAGGGCGGGTCCATTCGTGGTTAAAAATTCTGCCCACTCAAAAGAGAATTCCTCCGGCCAGAGCAGCGTGCTCGTGTTGCTCGGTGTCTTGTTCACTATCATTCTTGCCGGCCTCGACAACACGATCGTCAGCACGGTCATACCGGTGGCGATGCCTGAGCTTGGCGGTGCGCACCTCTACGCGTGGACATTTGCGGCTTACATGCTCGCTGCCGCAGTATCGATGCCGATCTGGGGACCGGGATCGGATCGCTGGGGACGGCGGCGCACGTATCTCGTCGGCATTGTCGCATTCACTGTGGGCAGCGGACTCTGCGCGATCTCGCGCACAATGATGGAGTTCATCGGGGCTCGCGCCATCCAAGGCATCGGAGCGGGAGCCATCGCAACTCTTCCGTTTGTTTTGCTCGGAGTTGTTTATCCGCCTAACAAGCGTGGGCGGGCGTTAGGCGCGGCCGCCAGCGCATGGGCGGTCGCGAGTGTAGCCGGACCACTCCTTGGAACATTGATCGTGACGCACTTTTCGTGGCGTTGGGCGTTCCTTATCAACGTGCCGATTGCAATTGTTGCGGCGTTCCTCGTCATCATCGGAATGCGCGAGAGCATTGGGCAGAGTGCTGGCCGATTCGATTTTGCCGGTGCTTTTCTCGCGGGGGCTGGCGGCAGTTGCCTGATGTGGGCCTTTGTGGATCTCGGTGAGCGACACATCGGGTTGACACAGGCCGCTCTGGTCGCCGCTGGAATCATCCTCCTTGCGATTTTCGTCTGGCATGAAGGTCGAACGCCTCATCCGATTCTGCCGTTAAGTTTTTTCCATCATACCGGCTACGCATCGTCGATTTCTTCATCGTTCCTCGCCTTTTTCAGCGGCTTCGGCGTTAGCTCCTATTTGCCCCTCGAAACCAATGCCGTTTTTCATGGAAACCGCGCGTTCGTAGGCCTGGTCGTCGGCGCGTTTACCATCGGATGGAGCCTGCTTTCCTTCACCACCGGACGATTGGTCCATCGAATAGGAGAACGACTTCCAAGTGTGACTGGAAGCGTTGTCCACATCTTCGGACTCCTCTTCTTCATGGTCGCATTTGAACACGGACTCGGCTGGGTCGTCGCAGCAGCACTTATCTCAGGCGCTGGAATGGGAATGCTCTCCCCCGCCCTAACTGTCGTAGTGCAAAATAGCGTTCCCGTTGCGCGCATGGGTAGCGCGACCACGAGCCAGCAATTTATCCGTCAGGTCGGCGCGGCACTCGGAGTGAGCACGTTTGTTTTAGCCGCGACCATAGGAGGATTCCGTCTGGGTTTGCTGGTCATGATTGCAATAAGCGCCGGAACCTTCGCATGCGTGCTGGCGCTGCCAGCGCACAGTCTGCATGAGCATCAGGGTGATGCGAAATCCTGAAATTCTGACCTCCAATTTTAGCTTTCAGTTTTTGAGCATCTCAGCTTTTCCAGTTAGAACGGCAGCCTCAAGTTAAAGACAATGGCCAGCGTGCGGAAAAGAAAAGTTACCACGATGCAAATCAGCAACGCGATTGTTGGCATAAGACCGAGCGCGAGCATTAAGATATAGACCCATGCGCCCGCGAAAGCGCAGGTTGCATAGAGCGGCTCGGTCGGTTGGAAAAGTTGCGGTTTCTCATTACACAGGACGTCGCGTAATACCCCGCCGAAGGTGGCTGTGATCACACCTATAAAAGCGGCGGGCAAAATCGACGTTTTCATCTCGAGCGCGATTTCTGTGCCGGAAGCGGTAAACAAGCCCAGGCCGAGCGCATCAATCAGCATTAAAGCTCGGCCGCTCGAAAAATCCTTCTTCAATCGCAGCAGCAAGAGCGCGATGGGCGACAAGAGCAGGACATAGATGAGAAATTCCCAGTGCGCGACCCAGTAAAGCGGATGATTTCCGAGCAGGACATCCCGCAGAGTGCCGCCACCTAACGCCGTTACCAAAGCAATCGTCAACACGCCGATATAATCGAAACCGCTCTTGCGGGCCTGCATCATTCCCGAATACGCGAAAACCAGGATTGCCGAGATCTCGATAACTGACAGCGTTGTCTTCATAGCTAGTGGATACAACGATCTAGATGCTGTCTTAGCTTGAATTCATTAGCCGTGCAGAACGAAGCGTTCTGCGCGACAAGAGCCCAGCGCTTCAGCGCTGGGTCCATTTTTGCGCTTGCCATCGCGAAGTCCCGCAGGGACGACAGAACAATGCAACTCTTGTGTCGATCACGGGCAAAAGATCAGCAGCAAAAACACGCCGAAAAGCAGCAGGTGAATGCAGCCTTGGAGGATACTGGTCCTGCCGCTGCCAAAAGTCACGATGCTCGATCCAAGCGTGAGCACGAGCAGCGGAACGTTGCCGCCTTCGATTCCGAGAGTTATCGGCCGGTGTGTAATCATGCCAATGGTGAGCACAGCCGGGATCGTTAGGCCAATGGACGCGAGCACCGATCCATGCAGAATGTTGACCGATCGCTGCAGATGATTGCGCATCGCCGCATGAATTGCCGCTAGCGCCTCCGGCGCCAGCACCAGGCTCGCCACGATCGCGCCACCGAGAGCCTGCGGCATGCCCAGGCGCTCAATGCAATTATCCAATGGAATGGCGAACTTTTCCGCCAGCACAATCACCGCGACGAGGTAGAGGACTAACATCGCGACGTGAAATCCGGTCGAGCGCATCACAAAATCATGCGCGTGTCCTCCGGTCGCGTTTTCGTCCTGTGTCTCGGTGAAGTATTGTTGATGCCGCCGCGTTTGCAGCATCAGAAAGGTCGCGTAAAGCGCAAGTGAAGTGACGATGAGAAATTCCTCCTGGATCGACGACAGCCGCGGTCCGGACATTGACGTCGTGAAATTCGGCAGCAACAGGCCGAGCACTGACAACGCCATAATCGTATTCAGGTAGGCGCTCGCTCCCTGCAGATTGTAAAACTGCTCACGGTGCCGCAGTCCACCGAGGAGCAGCGACAAACCAATGAGTCCGTTCAGCGCGATCATCAGCACGGCAAACATCATGTCGCGCGCGAGCGTCGGGTTATTCTCGCCATGCAAAACCGCGGCGGAAATCATAATCACTTCAATCGTGATCGCCGAGAGCGTGAGAATGACCGTTCCGTAGGGCTCGCCTGTCTTGACCGCCAGAGCCTCAGCATGACGCACCACCGAGATGGCCGACCAAAGAACGCCGGCGAACAACCAGACAAAAACACCCGCGAGCACGAGCGGCTGAGCAATGTTCTCCAAGCTCGCACTTCCGAGCCAGAGGAAAAACCCCGCGCTCGCCAGGCCAAGGAGCAACACATATTCCTGGCGTAAAACCGCGCCAAAACCGCCGCTCGTCGATTTGGATTTCGCTTTCGTCGCCGCCCCGTCATTCATGCCGCGACCTTACGCGAAGCAATCTTCCGCTGGCAAGCATCTCACCCTATCCGCATTTTTTCGCGCCTGCCGCGCCGTAGCCTCGGCGAAGGCTGGTTTATTCGCTTCCATTAGCGGTTAATACTAATTTCAGCGTTTCAGATTTGCTCTCTACTCGTCACTTGTCACACGTCACTCGTCACTCCTCTAAATGATCGTTCATCTCATCGACGGCACCTACGAACTGTTTCGTCACTTCTACGGTTTGCGCCGATTCACCAAAGGCAAAGATCGCCCCTACGGCGCCGTTGTCGGCGTTCTGGGAGGCGTTCTCCAAATGATCGAGACCAACGAGACGTACATCGGCGTCGCCACCGACCACGTGATCGAGTCGTTTCGCAATCGTCTCTGGCCCGGCTACAAAACCGGTGCCGGCATCGAGCCTGCGCTGCTCGCGCAATTCCATCCGCTCGAGGAAGCGCTGGCCGCAATGGGCGTTGTCGTCTGGCCCATGATCGAGCTCGAAGCCGATGATGCGCTCGCGTCGGCCGCGCACATCGCGTCGAAAGATAAGAAGGTCGAAAAAGTCGCGATCTGGACACCAGATAAAGATCTCGCGCAATGTGTCCGGGACACGCGCGTCGTGCAGATCGACGGTCGACGCAAAACGATGCGCGATGCGGCCGGGGTCCGTGAAAAATTCGGCGTCGATCCGCCGCTCATTCCGGACCTGCTCGCGCTCGTGGGCGACGCAGCCGACGGCTATCCCGGCATCCCGAAAATCGGCGCCAAGACCGCCGCGCAGCTTTTGAATCAACACGGCCCGATCGAAGATTTCCCATCAAACGTTCTCGGCAAACAGCGCGATCTCGCTTTGCTCTTCAAGAAACTCGCAACTTTGCGAACCGACGCGCCGCTCTTTAAAAAAGTGGAGACACTACGCTGGCGCGGTGCAACGCAGGAATTTGCAGCATGGACCGAGCGGATGAAAGCACCGCAGTTACTCGAGCGTTGCAACCGCACCGCGTAAAGAGGCTTTGCCTCCACGCGGCTTACTAATCGACTTCGCAGCCTGATCGAGCCGCGTGAGCGAAGCCTTTTACGCGGTTCAGCCGCGTGGCGCTTTTGCGCGGACGCGATCGAGATAATGATCGAGCCGCATTGGACCTAACTGCATCATTCCATCCATGAAATCGTGCAGATCGAATTTGTCACCGCTGGCCGCGCGCGCCGCCTCGTATACCTCCGTGACTTTCGCGTAACCAAGGTAATAGGTCGTAATTTGAGGCGAACTCGTTAGGGTGCGCGTCCACATGTTATTGGCCAGCTGCTCGCCTTGAAGCGCTTCTACTTTGACAAAGCGCTGCATCTCCTCGCGCGACATGTTTCCGGTATGAACCCGAATATCCACAATCGTTCGGGCAATGTTCTCCAGTTGTTTCTTCAAGTGGGCCAGACGCGGCAAAGCCCCACCCCACCCTTGGTCGAGCAATAACCGCTCGCAAAATGTTCCCCAGCCTTCGACGTAGATCGGATCAGGAAACATCGCACGGACCTTACTCGGACCGCGCGCCGCATACTTGAGCTGGACATAATGACCCGGGATCAATTCGTGCGGTACGATCATCCGACTGAACGGCCGGCTAAAATCTCGGAAGAACGCATCGCGTTGCTCTTTTGTCGCGTCAGGCGCTGGGACTGGCAAAAATAGAAGCGTCTTCGCTTCGGGCGCATACGGCCCGGCCGCATAGACTCCTCCAACACTTTGCCCAACGAAATACGACGGAGCTTGTCCGATCACCAGAGTTAAGGGGTCCGGCAGGGTCATGATGTGTTTGTCGCGGACGAACTTCTCAATCTCTGCCACGTTCGCTTTCCAGCGCGATGTATAGGTGTCGACATCGGTATCGCGATCATCTGCTACGCGGTCGAATAATTTTCTCAGCAAAGTTGTGTCGTCTGGCGGCGGTTTCTCATCCTTCATTACCTCCGCCCAAGCCTTACGTCCGAACTCCGCCGCTTCGCGTCGTTTGGCGGCGAGATCCGCGGTCGCTCGTTTCAGTACGTCGGCCACCGGCTCGGTTACTCCCGTTCCAAGTCGAAATGTTTTATCGTATTGCGCACCTAACCGCGGAGAACCGGTAGCATGTTGCGAAAGCTTGTCGATTTGATCAGCCAGCTCCGAAATCGCCTTTGCTGCTTTTTCGCCTTCGCCACGCGATTCCGATTCATTGCCGACTGCTTTTGGAAATCCTTCTCGATAGAATGTGGCGGTGGCGCGGAGTTGTCCCATCGCGATCTTGCACAATTCGGGAGAAAGTTCGTCAAGGGGCGCACGTGCCAACGTTTCGCCGCACTGGCGAGCAAACGCGGGCAACAACCGTGCCCGTTCTCGTACTCGCTGTTGCCGATCGGCCAGCGGCAAATCGTCGCGCACCAAAAGAAAAACCGCGGCGTTAGCGACTGGGTCCGACCAATACAGCGGATCTCTCTGCGGCCGGCGCAGCTCCGTCTGTTCATGAACCTCGCGCTCGACTTGCGCCAGCAAAGCTTCGGCATCCAACCGGTCGTCAAACGCCACGTTAGATTGCTTGAGTAGTTTCGTTAGGCGATCGCGCTCGGATTCGTTGAGTCGGACCCATCGTTGAAGCCGTTCCGGCGAAAAATCCTCGAGCTTATTGTCGAATGAGTGATTCCCCGCCTGCGTCGCGCGCGTCGGAAACATCGCGAGATACTGATCTAGATAGGCATCGGCCACGCCCCCCAAAGCATAGTGGGCAGTTCCACAAGCGATGACCGCAAGCCAAAATCTCATACTTGTTTTCATTGTCTTTCTCCTACTCACCTGTCCGCCGCTAGGCTTAGCGAAAGCGGATGCTCTTGCCAAAAACCTTAACCACGGATTACGCGGATAACACGGATGAATCCCAGACCCTTCTACGTGCAAAAGCCGTTATTTAATAATCGCGTGGAGCGAAGCGATTTGCGCGGTTCCGCTGATCGCTGGCTTGCTCCGCCATAGCCTTTGGAGATGGCGAGTCACATGTCACTCTTTTTGCCCTTCTCCGGATCATATTCCCATAGCCGCGATGGATCGCCGAAGACCGCACCGAGCACGCGCCCAGGCCAG
>Ga0070669_100000839_pt1 | contig 22301 bp, 24 predicted proteins | sample KBSS53metaG_FD_64680 | JGI IMG/M metagenome (GOLD analysis project Ga0070669, IMG submission 64680) | Switchgrass rhizosphere microbial communities from Kellogg Biological Station, Michigan, USA - KBS S5-3 metaG | ecosystem: Host-associated > Plants > Roots > Rhizosphere > Soil ...
GAAAGCGCGATCACCGAGCGCATCGTCAGCATGGAAGCGATCCTGGGCAAGCAGATCGACAAGCTGACGCCATAGCGCGATGCGAGCGTCTTCGCTCTCATCCCGCTGCGCCAACAAAGTCGTCAGCATGTCGTCGAAACGCAACGTGGCCTCCGTCGGCGGTCCCGACTCTGGCGCCCCATGCGCCTGCTTTCTAAGTATCGTTTATGCGGCGTTGCGGAAAGTGTTGATTCCGGAACGTTACAAAGTGAGACAATTGTCATATACCGAAATTTTATTATACGGATCACATGATTCACGAAACAATCTGAGACAGCAATGTTGGACAAGATCGATCGACAGATCCTCGCGATCCTTCAGGACGAGGGCCGGATCACGAATGTTGATCTTGCCGAACGCGTAGGCCTCACCGCGCCGCCATGCCTGCGGCGCGTCCACGCGCTGGAGCGGGAGGGGCTGATCAAGGGCTATCATGCTGAACTTGCGACTGCGGCCCTGGGCTACGGCGTCACCGTGTTCGCGCTCGTAAGCTTGAAGAGCCAGGCGGAGGCGGACCTTCGCGCCTTCGAAGATCATGTGGCCAAGCTGGCGGAAGTCCGTGAATGCCACATGCTGAACGGAGAGATTGATTTCATTTTGAAGATCGTGGCGCACGATCTTCAGGGCTTTCAAATGTTCCTCACGTCCCACCTGACGACCGCGCCCAATGTCGCCAGCGTCAAAACCTCGCTGACGATCCGGACATCGAAGGATTTGCCGGGCATCCCCGTCGATAGGGTCTAAGCACTGCCTAGACCCCGTCGATGGTGGAGTAAGAGATATCAGCCGGCCGGCGGATGATCGATAAAGACGGTCCAGAATTGCGCCAGATCCGCGCGTGGACCAGTGACCTGGGCAAGCACCTGCTTCGCCGCGTCCTTCTGGCCTGACTTGGCCAAGGCTGCCCCCTTGCGAAGATTTACCGTGCTCGCGTCCACACCGCCGAGCGACGCGGCCTTGTCATACATTTCGATGGCCGAGGCATAATCGCCGTAGCTCGCATAGGCGTCAGCGATGCCAAGCGCAGTGCGGCCGTTGGGAGCGGACTTCTTGAGCGACGCCTTGTCCGCGGCCACCTTACCGCTCGCGATGCCGGAAAGCTCCTTCAACGAGCGGCTCTGCGCGACGTTTATCGCTCCCGCAGCAACGCCCTCGTCAACGACCCCCTTGGCCTCGCCGGGGAACTTCAAATAAGTTGCTTCGGCATATTCCGCATAATCACGCTCACCTTTGAGCGCGCCGGCCGCCCGTTTCAACCGCATAATGTCAAGATCGAGCTCCGGGTCTGCGGGATGCAGTTGGCGATAGATCTCGAGAGCATCGCGCCAATTGCTGTGATTAGAATAATTCTTGAGCCACGACATGCTCAGCTTTGCCGCTGGAGCTGCCAGCTTCGCCTGCATGCCGATCGCCATGCCGCGTTCATACCAATCCTTGGAAATTGGCTTGCCGGCCGCATCGCCTTTATCAGCGGCCTGCTGGATCAAACCAACCGCCTCGGCTGGCTTGTTGAGCTTGAACTTGGTCTCCGCGAGATAACCGTAAAGCTCCGTATCGGCCGGATTCCCCTGGATCGCCTGCTGGAGCGCGTTCTCTGCGTTCGCATAATCATTGTTCGAAAAGGCGAGCTGTCCATAAGCGGTATAATATTGCCCCTGATTTTCAGCAGGCACCTTTCCGCTCTGCAGCATGTTACCAACGCCTTCTTCCTGCAGCTTCGGATTGTTCGTAGCCTTACCGAGATCATATTGTTGTTGGCCGACCATGTAACGGTCATCGTCGGTCTGGATTGCCGCCTTCGCCTCATTGATCTTGGTCTGCGCCGTGGCGAGATCGTTAGATTTTTGGGCCGTCTGCGCGGCGATGAGGGCGTTACGGACGCTGTCGCTCATCTTGATGCTGGGCGCTTTTGACTTCGCTGCGATTGCAGCGGGCGCGATGACCACCGACGCGGTTGCTGCACCTAGCGCCAAGGCGAGGGCAATGCTCGTCGAATGCAGAATTTTCATGTTTTTCAGGCCTCCTATGGCGATTGGCGGGTCCGCCAAAGTTGCGTCTGCCTAATGGTTCGAGGGGGGTCAGACAAGATGATGCGTTCTTCCCATCGCCGAAACCATGTGAACGGCGGTTTAACTCATGACGACGCCCCCGGTTTCCGGCGCGAAGGGCGCGCTCCCAAGAACGGAACTGCCCCGATCAGCCGTCGTTGAATGGTGGGGCGCAGGCTGTGGAGATGACCATGGTGACGTTCACGATGAACCAGTGGGCCATATTAGGCTTGGTGCTCGTGCTGGGATGGCTTCTGGGGCTCATGTCCCGATCAGGCGGAAGGCGCTGGAGGCGCGCATACCAGCAAGAACATGAAGCCCATCGCGTATATCGCGCTGAAACGGAGGCCCGCATCGCCGCCGCCAATGAGCGCATCGCTGAATTGGAGCGCCATGCGCCCGCGATCAGCGTCGGGACCGGGAGCGCAATTGGCGCCGCAGCGCGCGGCCGGCGCGATGATCTCACCCAGATCAGGGGAATCGATCGCGATACCGAGCTTCGGCTAAACGAAAGCGGCTTCAGCAGCTTCCGCGATCTCGCCCGCCTCAACCGGAGCGATGAAGCGGCGCTGGAAGGAAAATTGGGCTTGGCGCCGGGCAGGATCGAACGCGAAAATTGGCGCGATCAGGCCGCGCTACTCGCGCGCGGCCGGGTCGAGAAACATCACGGAGCTTTCGGCTAGAGGCGATCCGATTCAGATTGAACCTGAACGCCTCCGGCTATTCCTTCGTTTGCCGTAATTTCCGAGCCGGCAGGTGATTTCAGCAGGCGATTCCACCTGCCTCGAAATCACTCTAGGCGAAGGCAGGCGCTGCCTTGCGGCGGCGCGCGGCGGCGCCGACCAGTCCGAAACCGGCGATCATCATCGCCCAGGTTGCAGCCTCCGGCACGGCCGTGATCCGCCCGCTGCTCAGGTTCCAGGTCACATTGAAACCGGGCGTCTTGCTCGTATTGCCGTACAGGAAATCACCCGACCGGATCTCGCCGCTGCCAAGATAAAAGCGCGGAGGTGTATCCGAGTTCGCTCGGGTCAGGAAACCCTGCGGCACCCCGATCTTACCGCCCGGCAAAAGCTCGAAATAAGGGAACGCGAGCGGATGATCCTTGGAATCGAAGTCGAACGGAAGGCCGTCGAATTCGTCGTCGCTTGACATCCAGGTCAGGCCATTGAGCTGGACGTTCCAGAAATAGTTCCCGCTCGGTGGCAGGCCGTACATCACGGCGGCGCGGAAGCTGCCATTGTCGAAGATGCGATCGGCCGTGAAATGACCGCTCATTGTGACGGTATCGCCCACGGAAATATTGGGATCAGTGCCAGGATCGACCTGCGAGGTGACCGTACCCGTCAAGCTGACGACATAGGTCGCCGCCTGCGCGGAAAAGGAAACCATCATCATTGCAGCCGCCAGCGCGACGTTGCGGACCCAACGCATCCCCGTTACTCCCTGCCCCCAATTACTAGGAGCAAGAGTTAACAATAGTTAACCGTTCCGCCAATGCACTTTTTAACGGTTCATCGCAGCCTGTGCCGCAGCTAGTCGCGCAATTGGGACCCTGTAGGGGGAAGCGGACACGTAATCGAGGCCAACGCGATTGCAGAAAGCGATTGAGGCCGGGTCGCCGCCATGCTCGCCACAGATGCCAAGCTTGATATCGGCACGAGTTTTTCGGCCGCGCTCCGCCGCAATTTCGATCAACTCGCCGACGCCCTCGACGTCGAGGCTGACGAACGGATCCTTCGCGTAAATCCCCTTGTCGACATAGGTGCCGAGGAAGCGGCCAGCATCATCGCGGCTGACGCCGAGCGCGGTCTGGGTGAGATCGTTGGTGCCGAAGGAGAAGAACGCGCCGACCTCGGCAATCTCGCCAGCTTTCAGCGCGGCGCGCGGCAGCTCGATCATGGTGCCGACCAGATAATCGATGGTTCGGCCCTTTTCGGCGAAGACCGCGGCGGCGGCCTTGTCGATGACGTCCTTCATCAGCTCAAGCTCGCGCCTGGTGGCAACGAGCGGGACCATTACCTCGGGAATGGGCGCTGCCCCGGTTTTTTCCGCCACATCGACCGCAGCCTCGAAGATGGCGCGGGCCTGCATCTCATAGATCTCAGGGTAGGTGACGCCGAGACGGCAACCGCGATGGCCAAGCATGGGATTGAATTCGTGCAGCTCGGCGGCGCGGCGCTTGAGCGCTTCGATGCCGACGCCGGCGGCTTCGGCGACCTCAGCGAACTCCTCCTCTTCGTGTGGCAGGAATTCGTGGAGCGGCGGATCGAGCAGACGGATTGTGACCGGCAGGCCGGCCATGATCTCGAAGATCTCGGTGAAGTCGCTGCGCTGTTCGGGCAGCAGCTTGTCGAGCGCGGCGCGGCGGCCCTTCTCATCCTCGGCCAGGATCATCTGGCGGACGCAGGTGATCCGCCCGGCATCGAAGAACATATGCTCGGTGCGGCAAAGGCCGACGCCCTCGGCACCGAAAGTCCGCGCCACGCGGCAATCATTGGGCGTTTCCGCATTGGTGCGCACCTTGAGTTTGCGCACTTCGTCGGCCCACACCATCAGCGTGCCAAAATCGCCGGCCAGCTCGGGCTCAACGGTTGCCACTTCGCCGATCATCACTTCGCCGGTTGAGCCGTCGATGGTGATGATGTCGCCCTCCTTTACCTCGCGGCCTTCGACGCGGAACAGCTTGGCTTTCGCATCGATCGCCAGGCTGCCCACGCCCGAAACGCAGGGCCGGCCCATTCCGCGCGCCACCACCGCGGCATGGCTGGTCATGCCGCCGCGCGCGGTGAGAATGCCTTTCGCTGCGTGCATGCCATGAATGTCCTCGGGGCTGGTCTCGATCCGGACGAGGATCACGGCGTCGCCCATTTCGGTACGCTTCTCGGCAGTTTCGCTGTCGAACACCGCCATGCCGCTGGCCGCGCCCGGCGAGGCGGGAAGCCCCTTGGCCACGATATCGCGGTGCGCCTTGGGATCGAGCGTCGGATGGAGAAGCTGATCCAGCGCAGCGGGGTCGACGCGGCCGATCGCTTCCTCACGGCTGATCAGACCTTCATTCGCCATGTCGACAGCAATCTTGAGTGCCGCCTTGGCGGTGCGCTTGCCCGAGCGGGTCTGCAGCATCCACAGCTTGCCGCGTTCGACGGTGAACTCGATGTCCTGCATGTCCCGGTAATGCCGTTCGAGCAGGTCAAACACCTGAGCGAGCTGGGTGTAGACCTCCGGCATTGCCTCTTCCATTGAGAGGGGCTTGGCGCCGGCGGCCTCGCGGGCGGCCTTGGTCAGATATTGCGGGGTCCGAATGCCCGCGACGACATCCTCGCCCTGCGCATTGATCAGGAACTCGCCATAATAGGCCGCATCGCCCTTGGATGGGTCGCGGGTGAAGGCGACGCCCGTGGCCGAGCTGTCGCCCATATTGCCGAACACCATCGCCTGGACATTGACCGCCGTGCCCCAATCGCCGGGAATATCATGCAGGCGGCGATAGACCTTGGCGCGCTCGGACTGCCAGGAGCCGAATACCGCGCCGACCGCGCCCCAAAGCTGCTCATGGACATCCTGCGGGAATGGCTTGCCCCACAATTCCTCGACCAGCGCCTTGTATTTGACGACAAGCGCTTGCCAGTCGGCGGCGCTCAGCTCGGTATCAAGATGATAACCCTTATCTTCTTTTGCGATTTCGAGCGCTTCCTCGAACGCACCATGATCGAGTTCGAGCACAACGTCCGAATACATCTGGATGAAGCGGCGATAGCTGTCCCAGGCAAAACGTTCGTCGCCGGAGGTCGCGGCGAGGCCCTTCACCGTCTCATCGTTAAGGCCGAGATTCAACACGGTGTCCATCATGCCGGGCATCGACGTGCGCGCGCCCGAGCGCACCGAAACGAGCAGCGGATTGTCGGGCGAGCCAAAGCTCTTGCCGGTCACCGCCTCGATATGCGCGATGCCGTTGGCGACTTCCTTGCGCAGGCTTTCCGGGAAATTGCCGCCCTCGTCATAATAGCGCGTGCACATCTCGGTCGAGATCGTGAAACCCGGTGGAACCGGCAGGCCGATCGACGCCATTTCCGCGAGATTTGCACCTTTGCCGCCCAGCAGGTTCTTGTCGCCTTTGCCGCCGTCCGAGACGCCGCCGCCAAAACGATACACATACTGGGTCATTCCGTGCATACCTTATCCCTATCCCGCCTGACCTCAGGCCCGGCCTAAGGGACCCTGGTCGATCGGCGACGAATCAGCTGTCCTGTCAAGGAGAAGCCCGTGCGTCTTTTGCACCGCAACACGATCGGGATCAAGTTCAGCTGGTTAACCGCAGGCGCCGCCACCGCCGCGCGGCGCAGAAACGCAACGGTTCGCGTGGTTGTGGCCCTGATGCAGCGTCAGCCCTCGATCCGGGAAAAATCCGCGACCTTGTGAACCGCGTCGCGAATGCGTGCGAGCAGCGCGAGCCGGGCCGCGCGCTTGTCGGGGTCCGGATCGTTGACGGTGACCTTGTCGAAGAACGCGTCGATCGGCGCGCGCAAACCAGCAAGCGCCGCCATGGCGCCTTCGAAATCCTCCGCAGCGACCGCCTGCACCGCACGCTCTTCCGCGTCATCAAGCGCCGCAATCAACGCGGCCTCTTCATGCTCGGGCGTATAGGGCAGCGCTTTACCTGATCCGTCATGCTGAACTTGTTTCAGCATCCACTCCGCCTCTCGGGCCGGTGCATGTGGATCAGTGGACCCTGAAACAAGTTCAGGGTGACGGGTGGAATTGTCGTCCCAGCCCTCCTTCTTGAGGATATTGGCGGCGCGCTTGTAGCCGGTCAGGAGATTGGCGCCATCGTCGGTAGCGACGAAGGATTGCAACGCTTTCACGCGGGCAAGCAGGCGGACAAGATCATCCTCGCCGCCAAGCGCGAAGACCGCATCGATCAGATCGTGGCGGACGCCTGCCTCGCGTTGCTGGACCTTGAGGCGATCGGCGAAGAAATCGAGAAGCAGTTTGAAATACTCGTCAGTTTGGTCCTCGCCCCGAGGATATTCGACGTCGCGTACCTCGGATTTCCGAACACCCTTTTCCACGTAGGCTTCGAGACGGCCGATGTGCTGATGGAGGAGGTTGATATACCCTTCACCGAACGTCGTTTCCAACGAGAACCGAAGATCATTGACCACAACCTGCTGTATAATTCCTAATGCCGCTCGGCGCAGAGCGAATGGGTCTTTCGACCCGGTAGGTCTTTCATTAATGGCGAAGAATACCGCCAAGCTATCCAGCTTATCCGCCAGCGACACCGCCACGGTGACCGGCGCGGTCGGGACATCATCGCCCTGTCCCACCGGCTTGTAATGATCGCGGATCGCGTCGGCGACTTCATCGGGCAGGCCCTGAGCGCGGGCGTAATAGCCGCCCATGATGCCCTGAAGCTCGGGGAACTCGCCGACCATGCCGGTGACGAGATCAGCCTTGCAGAGGCGCGCCGCCTGTTCGGCGAGGCCAGCCAGATCCTCTCCTGCAGGGGAGGATTTGACGATGCCCTCTTCCACCAGCCAGCGCGCGAGCTTCGCCACGCGTTCGACCTTGTCGGCGACGGTGCCGAGCTTTTCGTGGAAGACTATCTGGTCGAGCTTCTTCGCCTGCTCCTCGAGCGGAGTCTTGAGGTCCTGCTCCCAGAAGAATTTGGCGTCGGACAGGCGCGCGGCGAGGACCTTGGCATTGCCCGCGGCAATCGCCGTTCCGCCATCGGTCGGCTCGATGTTGGCGGTGCAGATGAAGTTGGGCGCGAGCCTCCCTTCCCCGTCCACAAGCGCAAAATACTTCTGGTTGGTGCGCATGGTGAGCTGGATCACCTCGCGCGGAACTTCAAGGAAGGCGGGATCGAAGCTGCCGAGCAGCGGCACCGGATATTCGGTTAGCCCGGCATTTTCCTGAACCAGCCCTTCGTCGGGAATGACGCTGAGGCCGGCCGCCGCAGCGGCCTTTGCCGCACCCTCACGGATGATCCGCTGGCGGTCCTCATGGCTGACGATGACGTGGCAGGCGCGCAGCTTCTCGACATAATCATGCGCGCTGCCGATCGTGATCGGTCCGGGATGATGGAAGCGGTGGCCGACCGTAGCGGTGCCCGAGCTTGTGCCGTCGATTTCCAATTCGACCAGATCATCGTCGAATAGTGCAACGATGCCCTGGAGCGGACGGACCCAGCGTAGGCTCGCCGTCGATAATGAGGCGTCGCCCCAGCGCATCGACTTCGGCCACGGAAAAGCGCGGATGATCGCCGGGACGGCTTCGGCCAGCACGTCCGCCGTGGCGCGGCCCGGCTTGTCGATCACCGCGAACAGGACGCCGTCGCGCTCGATAAGCTGTTCGCGAGCAAGTCCGGTCTTGCGCAAAAAGCCTTCGAGCGCCTGCGGCGGCGCCGAGGCGCGCGGGCCTTTCAGCTCTTCCGAAACGGCAGCGGTTTCTTTCGGCAAGCCGCGTGCGATCAGAACTAGGCGGCGCGGCGTCGCATGGGTCTCGATCGCGTCTGCTCTCAGGCCGGACCTGGCGATCTCCTCGATGAAGAGGCGCTCCAGATCGGCGCGGGCCTTGGCCTGCATCCGCGCCGGAATTTCTTCCGAAAGCAGTTCGAGTAGAAAATCGCTCACGCCGCCCACCCATTTTTTTCCATCCAGGCGGCGCAGGCGCCTTTCGCCAGCTCGCGGACGCGGCCGATATAGGCCTGGCGCTCGGCGACCGAGATGACCCCACGGGCCTGAAGCGTGTTGAAGATGTGGCTGGCTTCGATCGCCTGATCATAGGCGGGAAGCGGCAGCTTTGCCTCGATCAGCGCGCGCGCCTCATCCGCGGCCTGGGTGAACTGCTTGAACAATGTCTCGGTATTGGCATGCTCGAAATTATAGGCGCTGAACTGGCGCTCATTTTCAAGGAAGACATCGCCATAGGTCACGCCCTCGTCGTTGAAGGCGAGATCGTAGACGTTGTCGACGCCCTGGATGTACATCGCCAGCCGCTCGAGGCCATAGGTCAGCTCGCCGGAAACCGGCTTGCAATCGAAGCCGCCGACTTGCTGGAAATAAGTGAACTGAGTCACCTCCATCCCGTCGCACCATACCTCCCAGCCAAGCCCCCAGGCGCCGAGCGTCGGGCTTTCCCAATCATCCTCGACGAAGCGGATGTCGTGCTTGGCGAAATCGATGCCGATCCGCTCGAGCGAGCCCAGATAAAGCTCCTGAAGGTTGGCCGGGCTTGGCTTCAGGATCACCTGATACTGATAATAATGGCCGAGCCGGTTGGGGTTCTCGCCATAGCGCCCGTCGGTCGGGCGGCGTGAAGGCTGCACATAGGCCGCTTTCCACGGATTGGGCCCGAGCGCGCGCAGCGTCGTGGCGGGATGGAAGGTGCCCGCGCCCATCCGCATGTCATAAGGCTGGAGGATCACGCAGCCGCGATCGCTCCAATAATCATGGAGCGTCAGGATCAGCTTTTGGAAGCTGAGCGGCTTGTCTTGCGCCACGGCGGTCCCCTTCACATTGATGCGCCGTTTGGCGAATGGCCGGTGGATGGTCAAGCCGAGGGTCGCGCGGTAAGGAGCCGCATGCGCCTGATCCTTGCCCTGTTTGCCCTGCTCTTCCCTAGTCTTGCCGCCGCCAAGCCGATCGAGGCGAAGCCGGCGCTGTGGAAACTGGCCGATAAGGACACGACCATCTGGCTGTTCGGGAGCGTGCATGTGCTGCCGCCCGACCTCGTCTGGTTCACCGGCAAGGTCGCCAAGGCGTTCGCGGCTTCCGAGGCGTTGGTCGTCGAGACCGAGCTTGGCGGCGATGCGGCCGGAAAAGCGAACGACGCGAAAGCCGTGATGGCGCACGCGATCGATCATGACGGCGTGCCACTGCGTGATGAGCTGACACCCAAGGAACGCAAGGCATATGAGAGCCGCATGGCGGGCTATGACCTACCGGTGGCCGCGTTCGATCAGTTCCAGCCCTGGTTCGCGGCAACGAGCCTGACCCAGATTGCTTACAGCAAGCTTGGCTATGCGCCGGACAGCGGCGTCGAAATGAAGCTGTTCGAGGAAGCCCGGCGGACGCACAAGAGGGTGATTCCGCTGGAGAGCCTGGAGGAGCAGATCTCGCTCCTCGGCGGCTTCGCACGACCAGTGCAGCTCAAGATGCTCGAAAGCACGCTGGACGAACTCAAGCACGACAACGGCCATATCGGCGACCTGCTCAAGGCGTGGCGCACGGGCAATGAGGCTGCGCTGGCCAAGGAGATGAATGACGGGCTTGATGACGTGCCCGAGCTGCGCACCGTCCTGCTCGACCGGCGCAACGAGCATTTCGCCGAATGGATCGCGAAGCGCATGGCGCAGCCGGGCCAGATCTTCGTCGCGGTAGGCGCCGGCCATTTCGGCGGGCCGCATAATGTGCGCGAACTGTTGGATGCCAAGGGCTTCCGGATTACGCGCATGCAGTGAACCGGATTCTCCGCGCGCGTGCAGACGGCAAGAAGGTTGCATTTCGCCCATAAGACCCCTATGCGCGCGCCTTCCCGATCCGGTCATCCCTGGAGGCGGTTCGGGCTGTTGCAACCAAGCGAACTGGAGACATGATATGAGCGACGTGCTCACCCTGTCGGCCGAGACGCGCGAACGGGCAGGCAAGGGAGCCTCCCGCGCCATTCGTCGCGAAGGCCGTGTACCCGCCGTGATTTACGGCCAGAAGCAAGATGCCCTTCCCATTCATGTGGAGGCCAAGGCGCTCGTCAAGATGCTGTCTACGGGCCATTTCATGAACACCGTGGTGATGATCGAGACCGGCAAGGGCGCGCCGATCCGCACACTGCCGAAGGACGTTCAGTTCCATCCGGTGACGGATCGTCCGCTTCATGTCGATTTCTTCCGCATCAGCGAGCATACGAAGGTGCACGTCAACGTGCCCGTCCATTTCAGCGATGAAGAGCTTTCGCCCGGCATCAAGCGCGGCGGCGTGCTCAATATCGTTCGCCACGAGCTGGAACTGGTGTGCGATGCCGCTGAAATCCCCGATCAGATCGAAATTTCGCTGAAGGGCTTTGAGGTCGGCGATTCGATTCACATTTCGGCGGTGTCGCTGCCTTCCGGCGCGGTTTCGGCGATCGAGGATCGTGATTTCACCATCGCCACGATCGTGGCCCCGTCCGCGCTCAAGTCGAGCGAGGGCGAAAACGAGACTGAAACGGCGGCCGAAGGCGGCGAGTAACGCGGCCGCTGGCTCCGTCAGGTTCGAGCGAAATCGAGATGCGAATGCGGACGCAGGGGAAATCGTCCGGTTCGGATTTCGATTTCGTTGGAACCGGGTGGCTTTGATCTGAGCCATGCAGCTATGGGTCGGCCTTGGCAATCCAGGCGCGCAATATGCGATGCACCGGCACAATGTAGGCTTCATGGCGCTCGACACCATCGCCGAGGTGCATGATTTCGGAGCCGTGAAGAAGGCCTTCCAGGGCTGGGCGCAGGAAGGCCGGATCGGCGGCGAGAAGATCCTCCTGCTCAAGCCCGCCACCTTCATGAACGACAGCGGGCGCAGCGTCGGTGAGGCGATGCGCTTCTACAAGCTCGAAGTGGAGGACGTACTCGTCTTCCACGACGAGCTCGATCTCGCGCCGTTCAAGGTGAAGGTGAAAGTCGGCGGTGGCACCGCGGGACATAATGGGCTGCGATCGACCGAAGCGCATATCGGCAATGCATTTCGGCGGGTGCGCATCGGGATCGGCCATCCAGGACACAAGGATAAGGTCACGCCCCATGTGCTTGGCAATTATGCCAAGGCCGAGATGGACCAGCTCGCGGAGATGCTCGGCGCAATTGCCGCCGAAGCCGAATGGCTCGCCAAAGGCGACGACGCCCGCTTCATGAACGAAGTCGCGCTCAGGCTTCAGGACGGCTGAACGCTGCCGGCGCTGCCACCATGATCTGCGGACGGCTGGCGTTTCCGTCCCGTGCTGCTATCGGCGAGCAGGCTTCAATTGCAGGACATGGCTTAGATGGGTTTTCGTTGCGGGATCGTAGGGCTGCCCAATGTTGGCAAGTCGACGCTGTTCAATGCGCTGACTGAAACGGCGGCGGCGCAAGCGGCCAACTACCCCTTCTGCACCATCGAACCCAATGTCGGGCAGGTGGCGGTGCCCGATCCGCGGCTGAACGAGATCGCTGCGATCGCCCATTCGGCCAAGGTGATCGAAACGCAGCTTGGGTTCGTCGATATTGCCGGGCTCGTGCGCGGCGCCTCCAAGGGCGAAGGCCTGGGCAACCAGTTTCTCGGGAATATTCGCGAGGTGGATGCGATCATCCATGTGCTGCGCTGCTTCGAGAATGACGACATCCAGCATGTCGACAACAAGGTCGATCCGATTGCGGACGCCGAAACGGTCGAGACGGAGCTCATGCTTGCCGATCTCGAAAGTCTCGAAAAGCGCGTTCCCGGCTTGGTCAAGAAAGGCCAGCAGGGCGACAAGGAGGCCAAAGCCGCAGCCTCGGTGCTGGGCCAGGCGCTTGATTTGCTGCGCGAAGGCAAGCCGGCGCGGCTGACATCGCCCAAGGATGACGATGAAGCGCGTATCTTCGGGCAAGCGCAGTTGCTCACCGCCAAGCCGATTCTTTACGTCTGCAACGTCGAGGAAGCTTCGGCGGCCAATGGCAACGCCTTTTCCGCGCGCGTGTTCGAAAAAGCCGCCGCCGAGAACGCCAAGGCCGTTGTGGTATCGGCTGCCATCGAGGCCGAGATCGCCACGATGGAAGCAACCGACCGGGCCGAATTCCTGACCGACCTCGGCCTAAGCGAAACCGGCCTCGCGCGCGTGATCCGGGCCGGCTACGATCTTCTCCACCTGCGCACCTTTTTCACATGCGGCCCGAAGGAGGCGCGTGCCTGGACGATCGAAGCGGGCAGCAAGGCGCCCCAGGCGGCAGGCGCGATCCATAGCGATTTCGAACGTGGTTTCATCCGTGCCGAAACGATCAGCTACGAAGATTATGTTGCCTATCATGGCGAGGCCGGCGCGCGCGAAGCCGGACGGCTACGCGCGGAAGGCAAGGACTATGTGGTGCAGGATGGGGACATCATGCTGTTCCGGTTCAATGTATGAGGTGACCAACCGTGATGACGCTGGACGACTATATCGTTGGCCATAAGACCGAACGTTTCGGGCATTATGAAATGTCACGCGAGGAAATTGTCGAGTTCGCCGGCCGTTACGATCCTCAACCTTTTCATCTCGACGACGCAACCGCTGCTGCGAACCCCATCTTCGGCAAGCTGGCCGCAAGCGGCTGGCATACCGCCTCGGCGACTATGCGCATGCTGGTCGATGAAGGCGCCAAGCACGGCGGCCATTCGATCGGCGGAGCAGGGCTGGACGAACTGCGCTGGCTACGCCCGGTCTATCCGGGCGATATCCTCAGCGCTGAAAATGAGGTGCTGGAAGTACGCCAATCGCAGTCACGGCCAACAATCGGAACCGTCAAGCTGCGCACAACCACCTATAACCAAGATAATCAGCCGGTGTTGACGATGACCGCCAACATCATCGTGCCAGCCTCGCGCTAGGCGATCTTGTTCTGAAAGGGGTGGAGACGACAATCGCCGTCTCCGACAACCTTCAATGCTCCACGCCGGACCAGACGTTTCGGTAGGCCATATAGCCCAGCACCGTCGCAATCAGCAGGAAGATGAGCACCGAGATGCCGGCGCGGTGGCGTGCCTCAAGCTTGGGTTCGGCCGTCCAGACGAGGAACGCCGAGACGTCCTGCGCCATCTGATCCACGGTCGGCTTGGTGCCATCCGCATAGGTGACCTGCCCGTCGGACACGAGCGGCGGCGGCATCGCAATGTTCAGGTTCGCGAAATAGGGGTTGAAATGAAGGCTCGGCGGCGTTTTGGCGTCCGGGAATTCCTTGAGCAGTTCCACGCCCTTCTCATTCTTGTAGCCTTCCTGCGTGGTAAAGCCGGTCAGTAGCGAGTGCACATAAGCCGCGCCGCCGTGTCGTGCCTTGGTGATCAGCGAAAGATCTGGCGGCAGCGCATTGTTGTTGGCAGCCCGCGCTGCGACTTCGTTCGCATAGGGCGAAGGGAAATGATCGGCCGGCAGCGCCTTGCGGGTGGCGGGTTCGCCAGTATCGGGATTGATCGAAGGCACTTCGACTGCCCACTGGTTCGCGATCGCCTTCACCTCGGGATCGGTAAAGCCGATTTCAGTCAGGTCGCGGAAGGTAACCAGGCGCAGCGAGTGGCAGGCCGAGCAGACTTCCTTGTAGACTTGGAAACCGCGCTGGAGCTGCTGGCGATCGAAACGACCAAGCGGGCCATCGCTGGCCAGATGCAGTTCCTTCGGATGCAGATGGAACTCGTGCTCAGCGGTCGGCGCCGGCGGCTCCGAGATATAATTATAAGCGCCGACGATCGCCGAGAAGAGCAGGATGGCAGCAAACGCCAGCCCAGCGAGAAAGCCGATAGGACGGACCATGAGCCTGTTCTTCCCCTTAGTGTGCAGGCGCCGACGGAGCGGTTGCGGTATTGGTTGAAATGGTCGCGCCGCTCTGCCCCGAAAGCACTGCGTCAGTGATCGAGTTCGGCAGCGGCAAGGTGCGCTCGAACTTCGCGAGCAGCGGCAATATGATCAGGAAGTGCGCAAAGTAGTATGCCGCGGCGATCTGGCTGATCATGACAAAGGGCTCTTCCGCGGGCGAACCACCGCAATAGCCGAGGATCAGCACGTCGACGCAGAGCAGCCAGAAGAACTGCTTGAAGCGCGGACGGTAATTGCCTGAACGGACCGGCGAATTGTCCAGCCAGGGCAGGAAGAAGAGCAGAACGATCGAGCCGAACATCGCGATCACACCGAGCAGCTTGGCCGGGATCCCGAAGATATCGACCGTGAAGGCGCGCAAGATCGCGTAGAACGGCCAGAAATACCATTCCGGCACGATGTGCGCAGGCGTCGAAAGCGGGTTGGCCGGAATATAATTGTCCGGGTGGCCCAGATAGTTGGGCGCGAAGAACAGCATCAGCGAGAAGATGATCAGGAACACGCCCGTGCCGAAACCATCCTTGGCTGTATAATAGGGGTGGAACGGAACGGTGTCCTGCTCGCCTTTCACATCGACACCGGTCGGGTTCGAAGAACCCGGGATGTGCAGCGCCCAGATGTGGAGGATGATCACCGCCGCGATCACGAACGGCAGCAGATAATGAAGCGAGAAGAAACGGTTGAGCGCGGCATCATCCGGCGCGAAGCCACCGAGCAGCCAGGTTTGGATCGTCGGCCCGACCAGTGGAATCGCTGAGAACAGCCCGGTGATCACCTTGGCGCCCCAGAAGCTCATCTGCCCCCATGGCAGCACATAGCCCATGAATGCCGTCGCCATCATCAGCAGGAAGATGACGAGGCCGAGCAGCCACACCATCTCGCGTGGCGCCTTATAGGAGCCGTAATAGAGGCCACGGAAAATATGGAGGTAGACGACGATGAAGAACATGCTCGCGCCGTTGGAGTGCGCGTAGCGCAACAGCCAGCCGGAATTTACGTCGCGCATGATGTGCTCGACTGAGTCGAAGGCAACGCCGGCATTTGCGGCATAATGCATCGCCAGAACGATGCCGGTGACGATCTGCACCGTGAGCGCGACGCCAGCGAGGACGCCAAAGTTCCAGAAATAATTGAGGTTGCGGGGTACCGGATAGCCGCCGCCCACCGCATTATAGACCAGGCGCGGGAGCGGCAGGCGGTCGTCCACCCACTTCATCAATGGGTGCTTAGGCTCGTAATGGTTGGCCCAGGGGAAGCTCATTATGCCTTACCTCCGACCGTCACGACGGTATCCGATTTGAAAACATAGTCCGGCACTTCGAGATTTTTGGGAGCCGGCCCTTTGCGGATGCGGGCCGCGGTGTCGTAGGTCGAGCCATGGCATGGGCAGAAATAGCCGCCATAGATGCCGCGCGTTTCGCCCTCGCCCGCCCCCAGCGGCACGCAACCGAGATGAGTGCAGACCCCCATGGTGATCAGCCACTGCCTGTGGCCTTCCTTGGTGCGCTCACCCAATGTCTGCGGGTCGCGAAGCTCGCTCAGCGGTACGGCCTCAGCCTCGCCGATTTCCTTGGCGGTGAGATGGCGAACAAACAGCGGCTGCTTGCGATAGATCGTCTTGATCGCCTGCCCTTCCTTGATGGCGGACAGATCGACATCGATCGAGGCCAACGCCAACACATCGGCCGATGGATTCATTTGATTGATGAGCGGTACCAGCACGGCAACCGCGCCGACACCCGCGAAACTGACGGCGGCGATATTGATGAAATCGCGGCGCCTGACTCCATCTTCCGCAATGCCCTCGTGCGGAACTGCCTGTTCGCCTGTCGCCATTCCCAAGCCCTTGCTATCGCCATAGACAAACGGACGGGATGCGGGACCTTCTTGACGGTCTTGCCCCCCGGCACGTTACCGCCTGTCTGACCCGGCGGCTGGCGCGCTGATAGCCCCGCTAATCGCCTTTTGCCAACATCGATTTTCATCGCTTGTCGCGCAGCAGCAAAATTCATAGGCGATGAGGATGCGAATTGCGCTGTTTCAGCCTGATATGGCAGGCAATGTGGGCACCATCCTGCGCCTGGCCGCCTGCTTCGGAACGCCTGTCGACATCATCGAGCCGTGCGGCTTCGCCTTCGGCGAGCGCGCGCTCAAGCGGGCAGCGATGGATTATGCGGCGCAGGCCAGCGTTTCGCGCCATGCTGACTGGGATCGGTTTCTTGCCTCAGTGCGCGGCCGCATGGTTCTGCTGTCGACGAAGGGAGAGAGAACGGTGGCCAACGTAGGATTTCGCAGCGACGACATCCTGCTGCTGGGCTCGGAATCGGCTGGAGCCCCGGACTTCGTCCATCGCGCCGTCGATATGATTGCACGAATTCCGATGCAGCGTGGCTTTCGCTCGTTGAATGTTGCAATCGCGGCAGGCATCGCCTTGCATGAAGCGATGCGTCAGACAGGAAGCTTGCCGATATGATTGAACTTGATCGGGAACAGCAGGCTGTGCGCGTCTGGTTCGAAGCTTTGCGGGATCGGATCTGCGCCAGCTTCGAAGCCATCGAGCGCGAAGCTGGAAGCGACGCCTGCTTCAGCTATCACCCTTGGTATCGCGATGACGATCCCGAGGCCAAAGGCGGTGGCGGCGTGCAAGGCTTGATGAAAGGCAAGGTCTTTCAGAAGGTCGGCGTCAATGTCTCAACCGTCGGTGGCGAGTTCGCGCCGGAATTCGCGAAAACCATCCATGGCGCCGGGGACGACCCGCATTTCTTCGCCACCGGCATCAGCCTGGTGGCCCACATGGCCAATCCGCACGTTCCGGCCGTGCACATGAACACGCGCTTCCTCACCACCACCAAGCGCTGGTTCGGCGGCGGCGCCGATCTCAATCCCTCCACTCCCTATCCGGAAGACAGCCAAGACTTCCATGCGGCCCTTAAGGCTGCGTGCGATGCGCATGGCCCCGACTATTATGGCCGCTTCAAGGCATGGGCCGACGAATATTTCTGGATCCCGCATCGCAAGGTGCATCGTGGCGTCGGCGGGATCTTCTACGATCATCTCGAAGGCGAATTCGAGGCAAATTTCGCCTTCACCCGCGCAGTGGGCGATGCGTTTCTCGAAATCTTTCCCAGGATCGTGCGCCGGCGAATGAACATACCGGCCACGGCCGAGGATGACGCGCGGTTGCTCGCCTATCGCGGGCGCTACGCCGAATTCAACCTGGTCTATGATCGCGGGACGCTGTTCGGCCTGAAGACAGGCGGTAATATTGATGCGATCCTGATGAGCCTACCTCCCCTCGCTGCTTGGGAGTAGGTGAGAGGCGCTAGGGCTCGGTCCCCATCGCCGAATGCTTCTTTACCCGCGCCCCTGGGGCCAGGCGAGCCGCGCGTAGAGACGGGCCAGAAAAATCGTCCAGAAGCTCATATAGATCGCGTTGAAGGCGGCCAGCAGAACCGTCACAAGCAGCGGCCCCAATGCCGGTAAGCCAGCCATTCTGGATATAACGATCAACACAAGGCCCAAAGCGGACTCCAGCACTGCCACCAGCAGCAGATAGAGCATGAGATAGGCGACGAGCACGCCGAGAATCTTCACCGCGTGGCCGCGCGTAATGGCGACACCGCGGATGAAGGTTTCGCGGATGGTGCCTTCCTGATCGGCCAAGGTTGGCCACAGGAGAGCAAAGCGAATGCTGACCACCACGGCTGGCGGGGCGAACACCGCGAGCGCCAGCAGCAGCATCGCCTGCTGCGCGATTCCGGCAACGACCGACAAGAGGCCGACGAAGATGCCGGCGACCAGGCTGAGGCCGACCATGACTGCGCCCATCGCAAACAAAAGGCCGATGCCGCGCGGCAAAAGCCTGAGCGCATCCCTGAGGCCTTCGGCGACGCTGATCCGCGGCCGCAGCGCGATCCGGCTGAGGCTGAGATAGCCGGTCAAAATCAGCAGCAATATGGGGACGAGCGCGAAGACCCATGGCCCCGGCGGGATTTCTTTTGCGGGGGGCTCCGGTGCTGGAACGACAAGACCACCCAATAGCGCGGCCAGGCCGAACGTGGCGAACCCGATCGGCAGCACGAGCGCGCGCTCGCGCACGAAGAAACCGCGCGCGTCGTCCCAAACCTCGTCAATGGAAACACCGGCCATGTGGCGCCTCTATCGGTGCGCAGGGCGCGGCGCAATGGAGGGACTTGATTGCTCCGCATCGGCAGGACACATCGATGTAATGGCCGATGCTTTCATCGATGGCGTGGAATGGCAAACTTCACCCGCGCCCGTCCCTTATGAGGAGGCGCTGGCGACGATGGAGGATCGCGCCGCAGCGATCCGGGCCGGCGAGGCGCCCGAGCTTGTGTGGCTGCTCGAACATCCGCCGCTCTACACTGCCGGCACTAGCGCCGATCCGATCGAGCTGCTCACCCCGGACCGCTTTCCGGTTTACAGGACGGGGCGCGGCGGCCGCTACACCTATCATGGGCCCGGCCAGCGCATCGGCTATGTCTTGATCGATCTCGAAAGGCGCGGGCGTGACATACGCTGCTTTGTTTCCGCTCTCGAGCGATGGCTGATCGCCAGCCTCGACGCGCTCGGTGTAGAAGCGCGGCAGGAGCCGGGACGCATCGGCATATGGACTGGCCACGGATCCAGCGAGGCCAAGATCGCCGCGATCGGCGTACGTGTCCGCCGGTGGGTGACCTTCCACGGCTTCTCGATCAATGTGGATCCGGATCTTTCCCACTTTGACGGAATCGTACCCTGCGGCATTTCCGACTATGGCGTCACGAGCTTGAAACGACTTGGCATTTCGGCAGGCATGGAACAGGCAGATGCCGCGCTAAAAGCCAACTTCGCCTCATTTCTCGAACAAATTTCTCGATCCGGCCGACTCCAATGTAAAAGATGAGCGTTGTAGCCAACCAGTACCAATTGCGTTGAGCCTTTGAATCACTGGAAGGAGTACCGATCATGCGCACGAAAACAGCGATTCTCCTGGTCGCGGCTGGGCTGGCCGTCACCGCCTGCGGCAAGAAAACCGAACAGACGACTGACAATTCCGAAGTCACCGAGATGAACTCGGTGGGCACCATGGAAGGCACCACCAACGACATGTCCGCGATGGACACGGCGAACGATACCAACATGTCCGCGGACAATTCCGCCGTGGCCCCTGCCGACAATGCGACGACCGGCGACAACGCAAGCAACTCCACGATGTAATCGGCATCGCCATGTGGGACTTGTCGGTCCGCGCCACTCGGCTTTTTCCATCGCATTCGGGCGATTGGGGATGGCGCGGGCGGCGCGGACCAAGCATAAGAGACCAACAAATCACGGTAGGACGAGGAGCGGGATGCGATTCATCGGCTGGGTAAAATCAGGTGCCATTCCAGCAGCACTCGCGCTCATCGGAGCGGCCTCCTCTCCGGCTTCAGCCTATCTTTACTGGACGTCCCCGAATTTCGCCGGATCCCCTGTGCGCGGCGACGAACCGGGCATCGTCATACCGCTGGAAGGTGCGAAGCCTGCTGAGGTTGACGCCAATCTGGTTTGGACGCTCCGCGCAGCGCTGAACATTGCAGCGCTGCAATGCCAGTTCGCCCCGCCGCTGATGACCGTCCGAAATTACAATACGATCCTGAGCCAACATGGCGCGGAGCTGAGCAAGGCATACAAAACGATCAGCGCCTATTTCAAACGTACCATGAAAAAGGGCTGGCAGCAGGCAGCGGACGCCCACAGCACGAGGATCTACAACGGCTTCTCGACCATGCACGCGCAGCTTGGCTTCTGCGAGACGGCAGGCAAGGTCGGGCGCGCCGCGCTCGCTGCCCGGCGCGGCGACCTGCACAGCGTCGCGACAACTTACATGAGCGAATTGCGCAACAGCCTTGTACCGGTGGGCGACAGCTTCTTCGCGGGCGTCGCCACGCGCACGCCGCTCGCCCCGGCGCCGTCGCCGCCGCTCGAAGACAAATGCTGGGACAAAAAAGGCTTCATCAAAAAGAAGTGCTGGCCGGCTGCGGGCTAGCGCAACGAGCATTTAATCGGAGTCATGGCCGTTTGGTTCGAGTAGCTTTCGAGCATGTCGAGAAAGCGTATCGAGAACGTGTCCCGCTGACGGGTTTCTCGACTTCTGTTCTCGGCAAGCTCGAACCTTCGCTCGAAACGAACGGTTACGAATAAACGCACTAGCGCAAGCCTGTGAGCTTGTGGGTTTGCAACGAGAGGCGCCAGGCCGGATTGGACAGCACGAAATCGATCGCCGCCCGCTGATTGGTCGCAAGCTCGGGACCGTCCATCGGCTGAACCAGGAAATGCTCGAAGTCCCAGCGCGCGATCTCGCGCATGTCCAATTCGGCTTGGGGCCAGACGACCTTCACTTCCTGACCTGATCGCTGGATCACCTGACTGCCCGCCTTCGGGCTGATGCAGAGCCAGTCGATTCCCTTCGGGGCTGCGATCGTGCCGTTGCTTTCGACGGCGATAGTGAACCCGCGATCATGCAGTGCGTCCAGCAATTCCGCATCGAGCTGGAGCATGGGTTCGCCGCCGGTGATGACAGCGAACGGCTTCCCCTCGCCCGCCCAGAGGTTCATCGCCTGATCCGCAAGTCCGGAGGCCTGGTAGCGGCCGCCATGATCGCCATCCATGCCAACGAAATCTGTGTCGCAGAATCGGCAAATCGCGGTGGAGCGGTCCTCCTCTCGGCCCGTCCACAAATTGCAGCCTGCGAGGCGGATAAACACGGCGCGGCGCCCGGCCTGCACCCCCTCCCCCTGCAAGGTCAGGAACATCTCCTTGACGGCGTAGCTCACGATCCCGGCGCCGCGGCATAGCGGGTTGGATCAGAAAGCCCTGCCTCCTGAAATCCCTTGGACCGCAAACGGCAGCTGTCGCATAGGCCGCAATGCCGGCCGTCCGGGGTAGGATCGTAACAAGACCAACTTTGACCAGCGTCAAGATCCAGACGATCGGCTTCGCGCGCGATATCCGCCTTGCTCATCTGCAGAAGCGGCGCGTGGATCGTGAAACGATCACCTTCCACGCCTGCTTTCGTGGCAAGGTTAGCCATCGCCTCGAACGCGTGCAGGAAATCCGGCCGGCAATCCGGATAGCCCGAATAATCGAGCGCATTGATCCCGATGAAAATGTCGCGCGCGCCCAATGCTTCGGCCCATCCAAGCGCGACGGACAGAAAGATGGTGTTGCGCGCGGGCACATAAGTGACAGGAATGCCTTCCCCTACGCCCTGTTTCGGAACGGCTATGTCATCGGTCAGCGCGGAGCCGCCGAATCGCCTGAGGTCCAGCGGCAGCACCACATGGCGGACCGCGCCGAGCGCAGTTGCAATTTGGGCCGCTGCCTGCAGCTCGACGGCGTGGCGCTGATTATAGTCAATGGTCAAGGCATGAAGCGCGAAGCCCTCGCGCCGCGCAATGCCGGCTGCCACCATCGAATCGAGCCCTCCGGAGAGCAGCACCACGGCGGATCGGGATGGAATTTCGGTCATGCACGGGGGCTAGTCTCGCTGCCAGTCACGTGCAAGGCCGCTGCCGGACTCAAAAAAATTGGGCCGCTCCGGAGAACGGCCCAGTGGGCTTTTCAGCCTGCTAGGGAGAAAGCTGCCGAACACGGCACCTGTCATCCCTTATAAAC
>Ga0070669_100000846_pt1 | contig 22205 bp, 24 predicted proteins | sample KBSS53metaG_FD_64680 | JGI IMG/M metagenome (GOLD analysis project Ga0070669, IMG submission 64680) | Switchgrass rhizosphere microbial communities from Kellogg Biological Station, Michigan, USA - KBS S5-3 metaG | ecosystem: Host-associated > Plants > Roots > Rhizosphere > Soil ...
CCGGTAACGATCGAGCGTACATATCGGCTGACTGCCTGCCGCGGAGAAGTATTCGCGTTGCTGGAGAAGCCCTTCACGAAACGGCTTCCGTTTCCCTGGGTGGGAGTGGCGCCAACCATGAAGGAAGATCTACCGGTAATTTTGGGAGCATCCGCCGTTCTAGCTATGATCGAACAGGTGTTGGAATTTGTTTCTACGAATGACGCCCACACCGGAACAACGATCAGTAACCATCTTTCGGTTTTTGAAAGCGTGATTTCGCCTTACGCGCCACATAGTTCACCGCTGGCTGCACTGGGCGAAGAATGGTCCAACCGTCGCACCTTGATCGATCAGGGCGTCTTCAAAAAATTCGCTGTTCGCGGCCCTGACTCTCAACTCTTTTTGCGCCCGGAACGCTGGTCTCATCCTTTCGGGGCCTTGTCGACAGACTCCCTGGGTAGTCTGTCTGTCACTTGCGACCGAAAGGCAGCGTTACCAAAACGAGCATTGTTTGCGGAGGCGCTTACTCCTCTCTCGAGTGGATTTGGACTCATTCTTTGGGAAGGTCTGTTCTCAGTGATGACGGGAAAAAACAAGCGGCTGGTTGATGATGCGCCCATCAAAGTGAGGCTTGATGCGTGGCAGGTGCTCTCGCAAATCAACGGCGCCGTTGAAGCGCCACGTCCTGCGTTAGCGAGCGATCCAATTGCCGGGGATCGCTACGGCATTGCTCCGTCGCTGCTCACCGGCATCCGTACTGGCGAAATCTATAGCTAGTTCTTGCAACCTTCCTTTAGTGATTCGTGCGTTACTTTCTGATCGATCTAAGCAGCTTACATAACGCAGCCGGAGCAACTTTTGACTTTGAGCGAAACCATGGCGGAGTAAATGCCTGGGGAAACTCTTTCCCGGCTGAAGAAATACCTTTTGGACAAACGCTGACAGTCGCAGACATTCCTTTCCGGCTTCCAGTCAAAGACGGCAAATTCGATCACCTCGAAGCCTTGGGCCAAACGATCGAGCTCGCACAAACGTCTCCGGCAATCGGTCTTGCGTTGCTATGTTTCGGAGAAATGGGCGACCAGGAGATAGAGCTCACTGTAGTTTTTAGCGATGGCCACGAAAAGCATTTGCAGGTGCGCGCGAATGTCTGGTTGGCTGACAATTCTCAGCCGGCCGAGGTAACCGGCTTTACTTGTTCTCACTTGCATTACCCCGGCGATTACGAACTCTCATATCTCAGACCAACGCTTTGGTGTCATCGTGTTGATTGGACACCCGCGGCGATCGTGGTGCGCATGCACCTGGGGATGAATCCGCTATTTCATATTTTTGCGGCTACCTCTCTGCACGAGGGGAGTGACCAGTAAATGCCCGCGCAAACACGCACTGTCAGCAGCATCTTCTTCAACATGGAAAAGTTGCTCCTGCGCCAAACACCACGTCTGGCCCAGGCTCTGCTCGGCATCCGCTGGTCCTTTGCATGGCCAAAGCCGTCCATCAGACGGGAATTAATCGAGTACAGTTTTCCGCTTGGACCGGTCCCGTTCGAGGATGATCTGCTCTCGCAAACGGGAGTCAGACTTATATCGCACAACGAAGACAAAGACAGTGTCAGGCGTCATCTCGCTCTCGGTCGAGACACAATCATCGCGGTGGATAGTTTTCTATTGCCTTACCGTCCCGCGTTCGGCCGAGTTCACAGTCATCGAACCCTAATTGTCCGCGCCTGCGACAAACCCGGCGAGGTGTGGGTGGACGACGCGTGGCCGCCTTCATTTCAAGGCGCATTATCCTGGACGGTTATTGAAAACGCGCGTTACTCCCCGGTCACTCTCGACCCAGGGCGAGAACCAATCTTCGCTGGGCGACCGATAAATGGAGAATGGTTCAGCGTAGACCTCGACTGGTTCCCGATACTCGATGCCGCGGATTGGGCCACGCGTCTATTACAGAGAATTTTTCTTCGCGCCAACACAATAACTGCCGACGAACGCGGCGAGTACGGACTCACGGCCATGAAAAGCTTCATCCGTGAACTGACCGTCGCGGCCGGTGCGTCGCCGTCTGAACGCTTCCGTTTCTTTCGTGAAGCCAGTTTGCTACTGCGCACCGAATTGAGCGCGCGTGTTTACTTCTGTGCCCTGCTTCGCGCCGCATCCGTCTGGCTGAAAGATCCTCAACTCAAGCTGGAAGCAAACGAGTACTACTCTTCGCTGCGCCACATGGAGAGTGCCCGCGACGTGCTCACCAAGAGCCTGCGTCAGTTTCGCGCAGTCTATTCCGACTATCTGCTGGCATGTTTGCGGCTCTCGCTCGCTGCCGAAGAGCGGCTCGGAACTTACCTTTCACGCTATTCAACTGGGTTCACAAACTGAAGAACCCCGGACCAAAGCAACCCTAACAAGGAGAAACTGTCATGTCGATGGCCTTGCCAAAACATTTTGATATGTCCAACACCAACATCAGCGACATCGATCCTTACGGGCTGGTGACGCCCGAAATCTTCATCAGTCCCCATCCCATTTACCATATGCTCCGCTATGCCGAACCCGTCCATTGGAGTGAAGTACTTAATGCCTGGGTACTAACCAAATACGACGACGTGATGGCATCGCTGCGTGATCCACGACTGTCGAATGCTATGCGGAGAGCCGTAGGAACGGCTCAACTCTCACCGCAACTGCGCTTAAAGATGGCGCCCATTGATCGCTTCCTTCAGTTGTGGGTCCTCAACCTTGACGAACCCGAACATCAGCGCCTGCGAGTTCTGCTAAACAAGGCCTTCACTCCGAGCGCGATGGAAAAAATGACGCCGCGAATCAAGCAGATCTCGGAAGAGCTACTCGACGCCGTTGAGGCCGATGGAAAGATGGATTTCATCGCGCAGTATGCCTATCCGCTTCCAGTTCGTGTCATTGGTGAGTTGTTCGGCGTTCCCGAAGAAGGACGCCCGCTACTCAGCAAGTGGTCCAAGCACATCTCGACCTTCTTCGAGGTGGGTCCGGCGAAAGTCGAAGCGTTGGAAAACATGACCAGCAGCGTCCAGGAAATGACCGACTACCTGCGCGAAGTTGTGGAAAAGAATCGCCAGGATCCGCAGGACAATATTCTCGGCAACTTGATCCGCGCAGAGGAAGAAGGTGCAGTGCTGAGTGAAGATCAACTGCTGGCGACGTGCGTCATGGTCCTGTTCGCGGGTCACGATTCTACGGTCAATCTCATCGGCACCGGAATGCTTTCGCTATTGCGCTACCCCGATCAACTCGCGCGTTTGAAACAGGATCCTTCTTTGATACGAACGGCGGTAGACGAGTTCCTGCGCTTCGAGAGTCCGGTCATGAGACACGACCGCGTCGCACGCGAAGACTTCGAACTGCACGGGTTCAAGATTAAACGAGGCCAACGAGTAATTCTCGGTTTAGGCGCGGCAAATCGCGATCCCGCCCATTTCGTCAATCCGGACGTGTTTGACATAGCCCGGCAAAACACAAGCCGGCATACGACGTTCGGCTATGGCGCACACAGTTGCCTCGGCGGATCGCTCGCGTGCAAACAGGCAGAAGTGGCGATCAACCTCGTGTTGAAGCGCTTCCCGAATATTCACTTTGGAGCGACGCCACCGGTCTGGCGCGAACACTTTAATTTCCGCGGACTGCGCACTTTCCCCGTCGAGTTCTAGCCCGCGATTGCGGTTTCGATACCGATGCTTCCCGCCACCAGCTTCCAGGATGCTGCCTGCATCACCATCGTTTCCGGATTACCACGCTCCGGAACCTCAATGATGATGCAGGTGCTGCACGCAGGCGGCATGGAAGTGATGACGGATGGGTTGCGCGCTCCCGACGCAGACAACCTTCGCGGCTATTTCGAACTGGAGGCGGTGAAGCTGCTCCGATCGCGTCCGGCAGAGGTGCGATTCGAGAGCCTGGGCGGCAAAGTTGTAAAGATACTTTCGCACCTTCTTTACAACTTGCCGTCCCGGTTCGGGTACCGGCTAATTCTCATGCGGCGCGATCTGAACGAAATACTGGCATCGCAGCGAGTGATGCTGGAGCGAAACGGCAAACAGGTAAAGGAAATGGACTCGAAGATGTTTGAGATCTTCAGTGCCGAGATCGAGCGGCTGAAAACGTGGTTAGCGACTCACCCGGAGATTCCGGTCCTGGAAGTTAGTTACAACCAGTTACTCGCAGACGGACACACGCAGATCGAAGCTGTTAATCAGTTTCTTGGTGGTCGACTTGATACGACGCGAATGCTGCAGCAGGTGGATCGAAATCTTTACCGGCAGCGTGCGCAATCACAGGTAACCAAGATCGGTTAGACGTTCGATCAATATCTGTTCGTCGCGCTGAATTTCCGATTCATCTCGAGCAAGTAATCCCTTTTCTTCAAGCAAACTGAACAGTCTGCTGACGCTATCCGATACAGAATCGACGCCGGCTAAAAACGTGAAATCAAAAGAGTCGTTTTGCGTGTTTTCCTTGGCGCTGGGGCCGCCGAGCTGATTGGATAGTTGAACACAGACGGTTACGATCGGCTGAACGCAGTCATCCAGATTAGGCGATTCACACGTCTCAACTACCTGCAGGATTTTTACTTCTGATCCACGCTGCGCGAGTCTCGAGCGGATCTCGTCAGCCAACCACGTTTTGCCGGAATCACGGGGGCCTGAGAGCAAGAGTGTGAATGGTTTGTGAGATAACATTGGCAGAAATTACACCCATCGACAGATCAAATCAATAGCTGTTTTTTGAAAAAGAGATGAACTCGCGACTGCCACGAACACTCGGGCTGTTTGACCTCACGATGTTATTAGTCATCGCGGTCGTTAACCTGAATCTCGTTCCTGTGATTGCCGGAGCAGGCTCGAGTGCTTTGCTTTTGTGGGTTGGCGCTTTTGTTCTCTTTTGTGTCCCACAGGCAATCGCCGTGGTCCAACTCTCACGTCTATATCCTCATGAGGGCGGAGTTTATGTTTGGAGTAAGCAGGCTTTTGGAGATTTCCACGGCTTCATGTCCGGTTGGTGCTATTGGACCAACAACATACTCTACGTCCCAACCATGCTTCTCTATGTTGTGAGTTTTGCGAGATATATCTGGGGCATCGACTCGCACTCCGCTAACCCGGGAGTCATGACCATCGCCTCGCTGGTTCTTCTCTGGATCATCATCGCACTGAACATTACCGGCTACCGGGCTAGCAAGTGGTTGCAAAACCTTGGTGCGTGGGGAACGTTCATTATCGTGGGGGTTTTCGCACTGGCTTTTTTCGCATCCGGCTCGTTGGGGACGAAAACTTCGCTCCTTCCGGCCCCCACGGAAATTTGGAAACAGCTTCCGCTTCTGGGAACAGCATGCTTTGCATTTGTCGGACTCGAACTCGGCGCGGTGTTGAATGACGAAATCAAGCGCGTGAAGTGGGCTTTGCCGCGGGCGGTGATCGTTGCAGGTGTTATTTGTGTAGTGGCGTACCTTCTCTGCACCTTTGCGCTACAAACCGTGATTTCGGTGGCTGATATTGCGGTGATCGAGGGTCTGCTTCAGGCACTCGATCAGGTATTGATTAACCTTAATGTTCCGGCGTTGATGAAACCGCTCACGCTGCTGTTGTGTCTCAGCGCAGCCGGCGCGGCCGCCGCGTGGCTGGGCGCCTCGGCACGTCTGCCGTTTGTGATGGGCCTCGATAGGTACCTGCCGGCTGCGCTGGGGCGCCTGCACGGGCGCTATCAAACCCCCCACGTCGCCCTCATCGTTCAGGGTTTGGCGTCGACTGTTATGGTTCTTGTTGCTGCAGCCGGGTCAACCGTTCGTGAACTTTACCTCATACTGCTAAGCGCGGCGGTCATCATCCAACTCATTCCATTTCTCTACATCTTCGGTGCGCTGATGAAAGTCACACGGCAACGTAGATCCCTCGACGGCACGAAACAATCACTTCCATGTTACCTTGCAGCAGGTTCGGGATGTGCTGTCACACTGCTGGGAATGGTCCTGTGCTTTGTCCCGCCTCAAGGCGTTCCCAATGCCTATACTTACGAGCTCAAACTCGTGTTCGGCTGCGCCGGTATGATCGTTCCCGCGATTTTTCTTTACCGGCAAGCTAAACAAAAGGCCCATCACCTGCATCCCGTAGCTCTGGTGCGGGTCACTCAAGTAGCAAAACCGTGAAATCCGTAAGGTTTGTCACCAGCGCGCGCCTGCCGACGCGTATCGGTGAATTCAAAATCCTGGGCTACCACTCGCTAACAAGCAACGAAGAATTCGTCTGCATTATCAAAGGCGATCTGCGCGAAGATACGCCAACACTCGTTCGTATTCATTCGCAATGCCTCACTGGTGACGTTTTTGGTTCAATCAAATGCGACTGTGGACTACAACTTCGCCGCTCCATGGAGATCGTCGAGCGTGAAGGCCGCGGCGTTATCGTTTATCAGTTGCAGGATGGCCGCGGCATCGGTGTCATTAACAAGATACGCGCCTATGCCCTCCAGGATGACGGGGCCGACACGATCGAGGCCAATAGGCGTCTCGGATTTCCTGATGACCTGCGCGATTACAAGCAATGTGTCGAGATCCTGCTAGATCTCGGGTTGCGGCAAGTGCGGGCGATGTCAAACAACCCTGAGAAACTGGCAGCCATGGAAGCCGGGGGGTTGTGTGTGGTGGAGCGCGTTCCGCTTGAATTCGAACCTCCGCGTCCGGCAATTCAGTATCTTCGGACGAAGAAGATCAGGATGGGCCATCTGCTTGAACTTGTGAATTAAAGAGATTTTGGAGGACAACGTGAGACAAAATGGACACAACTTCCTGGCCTCGAATACAGCGCTACTGCTCAAACAGCAACCGCCGCTAACCGCCACGTTAACGACTTCCCATGATATTCATCAGCTCCTGCAGCCGCTTCGTAAGCATCTGATCGAACATCCTGTTTACGATCGCATTCAAACTTTGGCGCAATTGCATGTCTACATGGAACATCATGTTTTTGCCGTCTGGGATTTCATGTCTCTAATCAAATCACTGCAACAAAGCTTGACCTGCACTACCCTTCCCTGGCTGCCCACCGCGAATCGTCTCAGCCGACGCCTGATTAATGAGATCGTGCTTTGCGAGGAAAGTGACGATGGTACTGACGGAACCTATCACAGTCATTTCGAAATGTATCTGTGCGCAATGGACCAGGCCGGCGCTGATACCGGACCGATCAATCGATTTTTGAATCTGGTGCGATCGGGAGTGCCTGTCTCGAAGAGTTTGCGAGCCGCAAAAGCGCCGGTGCCGGCTGAATGGTTCGTTAACAATAGTTGGCGAATTATCGAAAGCGGAAAACCTCACATGATCGCTGCCGCCTTCGCACTTGGTCGTGAAGAGATCATCCCCGAGATGTTCAAATCGCTTGTTGACTTACAGAGTCGGCTTCCGCAGAGCGTGAGTATTTTCATCGACTATTTAGAACGACACATAAGCATTGATGGCGATCACCACACGCCGATGGCCTTAACAATGCTACGAGAACTGTGTGAAGACGACGAGACGAGGAAGGCGGAAGCAGAAGCCGCTGCAAGTGAGTCACTCCAGGCGCGAATAAAACTGTGGGACGGAGTCGTGAAAGAGATCGATCGCCGCACAACCTCATCCATCACAGATTCATGCACAACCTATCAACCAGTTTAACAGTCGAGCCGGCGCCAACTCGGAACGCCGGTCTGATCGCGCCATTTGGCGGAACACTGATCGACCTTTATGAAAAGAACGAATCAGTGGACGATCTTCGGTTTCATGCGACTACTCTGCCACGGGCACGATTGACGCCGCGGAACAGTTTCGATCTGGAGTTAATCGCCAACGGAGCGTTCTCGCCACTTGATCGATACATGGGCCGGGAGGACTACAGCAGCGTTGTTGAAGACATGCGGCTGTGCAGCGGTGTCCTATTCCCGATCCCTATCACTCTCTGCGTAGAACACACCAGGAACTTTAAATTGGATAGTGAGGTCGGTTTAGTCGATGAGCGTAACGAAGTAGTCGCAGTCATGAGTGTGGACGAAATTTACGAGCGCGACTTCGAACGTGAAGCGCGGCTTGTTTATGGAACGATCGATACGCGTCATCCGAAGGTTACAGAGTTGCGCAAGGGGGGCAGAGCGCTCAGTACCACCACGCGGTGGCGGGTGGGTTCCTGGATTTTCGATTGCGATCGCCGATTGCTGATTGTTTTTAAAGCGAAACGCCAATCCGAAATCGGCAATCGACAGCCGGCAATCATTGGGCCCACCCGCTACCGCGTGTTGGTACTGACCTCATGACGCAACTCTCTGTGCTAACCTTCCCGGTTGATGCGACTGACTCCTGAACAGCAAGCTCGCTATCAACGCGACGGCTTCCTTGTCCTGAAGGACTTCGTTGACCCTGCTGACTGCGATCGTTTGCGTGCGCGCGCAGGCGAGCTGGTAAACGCGTTTGACCCCACTGACGTCGTCTCGGTCTTCTCAACCAGAGAACAAACGCGCACCACCGACGACTACTTCCTCAGCTCCGGCGACAAGATTCGTTTCTTCTTTGAAGAGCACGCGTTCCTGCCGGACGGCACGCTCAGACAAAGCAAGGAACTCTCGATTAACAAGATCGGGCACGCGCTGCATGATCTCGATCCAGTCTTCAACGAGTTCTCGCGCGCGCGGAAAGTGTCGCAGTTGATCGCCGATCTCGGAATCGAACGGCCGCTGCTGTTGCAGGGCATGTACATCTTCAAGCAGCCAAACATCGGCGGCGAAGTTACCTGTCACCAGGACAGCACGTTTCTTTACACCGAGCCGCAGCAAATCGCCGGCTTGTGGTTTGCGCTCGAAGACGCGACGCTCGAAAACGGCTGCCTGTGGGCCATTCCCGGAGGACATACGCTCGGCCTGAAATCACGTTGGCTGCGCACGGGCGATGCGGGAATGAAGTTTGAAGTGTACGACTCAAGCCCGTGGCCCGAAGAGAATCTAGTACCGCTCGAAGTGTCGAGAGGCAGTTTGATCGTTCTTAACGGGTTGTTGCCGCACAAGAGTCTGGCCAATCGTTCGTCGAGATCGAGACACGCCTACACGTTGCACGTCATCAGCGCAGATAGTCTCTATCCGGAAACTAATTGGCTGCAACGTTCGCCGGAGATGCCGCTGCGGGGATTTGAAAGATAATCAGCCGCGGATTTGCGCAGATAAACGCGGATCAGAAACAAAAGCAGACAAAAACGTTGTCTTACTTTTCTAATCTGATCCGCGTAAATCCGCGGCCTGAGATGCGGCTTCAGGATTCGAATAGAACAACAATCTCGTTTAGAAAGGGCACTTGTGCCCCGCACCGGGCGGACAAGTCCGCTTTCTAAACAGTTTGATTTAGAAGTAATAACCGGTGTGTTTACGTGGCGGGACGGAGCAGGCCGCGATAGATGCCCTGCACGCGAACCTGGTCAGCCGGCACACGAATCGACTCAACTTCAGGATTCGCGGCGCGTAGCTCCACTTCGCGACCGTGGCGGTAAAGGCGTTTCAGAGTAACGTGAGTTTCGTCGACGAGGGCAACCACTATCTCACCGTCGCGCGCTTCGGGCCGGTTCTCGATCAACGCAATGTCGCCGTCGCAAATGTGTTCGTCGATCATCGAATCGCCCTGGACGCGCAAAGCATAGACGTTGCCGGCCCTGACCTTCGACAGCATGAAGCCGGGCACGGAGATCATATCTTCATCGCGCACCGCTTCGATCGGTTGGCCGGCGGCGATGCGGCCTTCGATTCTAATCTCGCGAAAGTCAGACGACGGTACTTCAGGTTTGATGATAGTGATCGCGAAAGGCTCATCCTGAATACTGATCAGGCCGAGCCGCTCCAGCGCCTTGATGTGTTTGGCAACAGTGGCGCGCGACTTCACGCCCAGATGTTTCGCAATTTGCGTGTAGGTAGGAATGTAACCGCGCCGCTCGAGAAAGCTCACCAGGTAATCAAATACTTCTTTCTGTCGCTGGGTGCGTGGCAGTCTCGGGAGCATAATTTCTAAACCAATCGAGCGCGAGTAAAGAGTTGACGAGAACAGGACCACCGCTTGAAGTAGTGCGCATTCTATGGCGCGCGAACCAAAGCGTCAAGTATCTTGTTGCGCGAGCACCTGGACCACCAGATGATTAACAGCCGCGCCTCAGTTATGCACCTTGGGAGAATACCGCGCGAGCGTCCGCGGGAAGATGCGTACGCCGGCAGGCATTTGATTAAGCGTCATCGATTTCTCCGCCAACAGTTCCTGCGCCTTCATGTCGTAGACAGCCTCGTTGAGATCGTTGTCGGGACTTATAACCGCGCCTTTCAAAGCCGCACCGATGAAAGCGCCCTTGCTACGAGAGTATGAAAGAATACCGGCATCCAATCTCGGATTAGTCGATGCCGCGGCTTCGCGGCCGACCGGTCCAGCAGCGACGCCAACCTCGCCGCCGATCTCAAATTTGTCTTTCAACAATCCGTTGACGCCCGCGTCGTTCATTATCAACAACACATAGTCTGTCTTCGACGCACCAATCTGTGCGCCAAAGCTGCCGCCGCTTAAGTTGAAGAACACGGGCGCCGACCAGCCGTTGCTCGTGCGTCTGCTGATCAACCCCTGACCGCCCTTGCCGCCGATAATAAATGCCGCTTTGACAACATCCGGAAACACCGCAATCGCCTCCGCTTTGTCCAACAACTCCTTGGGAATTGCCTTATCTCGCACGTTCATGATCTCGGTAAACACTTCCGCCGCCTCGCGCGAGTGGCGCGTCGCATCCTGCAGGCGCGTCTTCTTAAGCGCCGGCGTACCCACCGCCAAAGTCATCAGGGCTAAAGACATCACCAGTGAACACGAAACTAGCCTTGAAACGGACCGCTGAACAAAGTTCCTCATCTTTACCTCCACTGTCTATTCAATCTTCGACTGCTGAACTAATACTCGAAAATCCGGCTCCCGGCAATGCAGGCCAACTCGCATGCTTTTCTACGGTGCAATAGTTCGAAACGCTTTTTCGGACCATACGTGGGTTGACGCAAACCGGTGTCCATGGATGACTGCCAAAAGTTAAGCAAGAAATTTGTCATCAACTGACAACGAAGTGCACTTCAAGGCACATGTACCTTTTTTGCCTTAGCGTTAAACTAAGAAGCATATACGACATGCAAATCGTCGCCACAAATCATCAAGATGAGATAAGCAGATGAGGATTCACGAATTCGTCTGGGCTGAGGATAGAATTGATCACATCGCCCGGCACGGTGTTACGCCGGAAGAAGTGGAACAAGCATGCGCTGATCGGCCTTTAGTCCAACGAGCAAAGTCCGAAGGCGAGAATCCGGTTTATTATGTTCTTGGGCAAACCGATCCAGGTAGATACCTGTTCGCAGTAGTTATCCGCTTTCCCGACGGCAAAGGATATACTGTGACTGCGCGACCAATGACTGACAAGGAGGAGCGCCAATATCGACGGTGGAAACAACGATGAAAACAGAACACCTACCAAAAACCGATTCAATTCAGGAGCTCGCTCAATTTTGGGACACGCACGATCTAACGGACTTTGAAGAGCACTTGGAGGAGGTCAGTGAGCCCGTTTTTGAACCTGCCACAGTTATTTCTCTCAACCTCGAATCGGAAGAAGCTAAGGCTGTTCGAAGCATCGCGGAGGCCAACGGGATTGCAGACGCGGAGCTTATCCGCGGATGGGTTCGAGAAAAGATACACGCGCGCTAAGAATTATCGCTCCCGGCCTGCTAAATGATAGCTTTTTTTAGCCGCAGCGAATTAGCAATCACCGAAACCGAGCTGAAGCTCATCGCTGCCGCCGCGATCATCGGACTCAGCAGGATGCCAAAGAACGGGTACAAGACGCCCGCCGCGATTGGTATTCCCAACGCGTTGTAGAGAAACGCAAAGAAGAGATTTTGTTTGATGTTCCGCATGGTGGCCCGGCTCAACTTGATGGCGCGCACGATGCCGCGCAAGTCTCCTTTAATTAGTGTGACCGCACCGCTCTCCATCGCCACATCCGTGCCAGTGCCCATGGCGATGCCGACGTCAGCCTGGGCCAGGGCCGGCGCATCGTTGATGCCGTCGCCGGCCATGGCAACTCGTTGCCCTTCATTTTGTAGTCGCTTGATTAGCTCGAGCTTCTGTTGAGGCAAGACTTCGGCAAACACGTCGTCCAGGTTCAGTTTGCTTGCGACGGCACGAGCAGTTGCTTCGCTGTCGCCAGTGAGCATGACGATGCGAATGTTTTCATGCTGAAGTTCTTTGATCGCCTTGGCCGTAGAATCCTTAATGGGATCGGCAACCGCGAGCAGGCCCATCGCCTTTCCTTCCACGCTGAGGTACATCACCGTCTGGCCCAAACCACGCAGCTCCATCGCTTGATCTTCGAGTTCCTGGACGTCGACGCCTAACTCTTCAATCAACGCGCGATTCCCCAAACCTACCCGTTGTCCACCGACTACCCCGGTGACGCCCTTTCCCGTTATTGATGCAAAATCGCTTGCAGTGATTAACTCGATTCCGCGTTCCGCGGCGCCGGAGACGATGGCGGCAGCGAGCGGATGTTCACTGCCGCGCTCAAGACTTGCCGCCAGCTGCAACAACTTCCTTTCATCAAATCCGGGCGCGGAAAGAATCGAGACGAGTTTCGGTTTGCCCTCGGTGAGCGTGCCAGTCTTATCGACGACGAGAGTATCAATCTCGCGCAGAACTTCGATTGCTTCAGCGTTTCGGAAGAGCACCCCACTCTGCGCGGCCTTTCCGGTCGCTACCATGATTGACATCGGCGTGGCCAGGCCCAACGCACACGGACAAGCGATGATCAGCACCGCGACCGCGTTCACCAATCCGTAAGCCATGCGTGGTTGCGGTCCCCAAATGCTCCAGGCAAAAAAAGTCAAGCCTGCGATTGCCACAACGGCGGGAACGAAGTACGCCGAAACTCGATCGGCCAGCTTCTGAATTGGCGCGCGACTGCGCTGCGCTTCCGCAACCATTTGCACGATCTGCGCCAGCAGCGTCTCGGCGCCGACGCGTTCAGCTTGCATTACAAAAGATCCGGTGGCGTTAACCGTTGCGCCAATCACCTTATCGCCCGCACCTTTGGCAACGGGCATGGGTTCTCCAGTCACCATCGATTCGTCTACTGCGCTCGAGCCTTCGATCACGACTCCGTCAACCGGCACTTTCTCGCCCGGCCGCACGCGCAATTTGTCGCCGCGTTTGATCTGGTCGAGCGGAACGTCTTCGTCGCTGCCGTCATTGCGAATGCGGCGCGCAGTTTTAGGGGCCAGGCCCAGCAACGATTTGATAGCGGCGCCGGTGCGGCGGCGCGCACGCAGTTCCAGCACCTGGCCCAACAACACGAGGGTCGTAATCACCGCCGCGGCTTCGAAATAAACCGGGACTCCGCCTGACGCATCGCGAAATGAAGCGGGAAACAACGACGGCCATATAACCGCAATCACACTGAAAACATAAGCAACGCTGACACCCAGCCCGATCAAGCTAAACATGTTGAGACTGCGGTTCACGAGCGATTGCCAGGCTCGAACAAAGAATGGCGCAGCGCCCCAGAGCACGACCGGCGTTGCCAAGGCGAGTTCCAGCCAACTCCACGCGCGCATCGACATGATTCCTTCGAGGTCGAGCGACGGCACAAATTCGCTCATGCCAATTAGCAGCAAGGGCAAGGTGAGCACGAGGCTGAGCCAGAAGCGCCGCGTCATCTCGCGCAGCTCGGGATTCTCTGGTTCGTCGAGGGTAACGGTTCGCGGCTCGAGCGCCATGCCGCAAATTGGACAACTACCCGGCGCATCGCGAACGATTTCGGGATGCATCGGACAGGTGTATTCAACTTTGGTTTGTGACGCGGAAAGATTCAACGGCTCTAGCGCCATGCCGCAACTGGGACATGAGCCGGAGGTCGCTCGCCGCACTTCCGGATGCATTGGGCAGGTGAAACTTTGGTCAGAGCTAGTTGCCAGAGAAGCTGCAGGCCCAGGCGTTGGCTTGACTCGCGAAATTCCAATTGGGTGGCCCATGGACGGCGGCGTGGATTTGTTCAAGAAGGCTTCAGGATCGCCGCGAAACTTTTCCAGGCAATGCTTGCTGCAAAAGTAGTAGGTCGTCCCGTCGTGCGCAAAAGATCCGGCGGCCGTCGCCGGGTCGACAGTCATGCCACAAACCGGGTCGATGTGTTTTCCAACTTCTTTCATGCCTGCATTCTAAACTACCACCACGGCAAACTGTCGTCGGGGCAATAGCCCGACCGTAAGGGAGGGCTAATAGGGCATTGAAACAATGAAGCCCCTCCCGACGGTCAATTTCCCTCCGCCGCTGGGGGAGGCTCGGGGTGGGGGTTTTAGGCGCGGCTAGTCCCTCTCCCCAACGCTTTGTGGGATACTGTCGCTTAACAACTATGAATGACCTGAAAGAGCTTCTCGACAAGAACCGGGCCTGGTCGGAACAGATCAAGTCTCAGCAGCCAGACTTTTTTCAAATCCTGGCGCAACAACAATCACCGCGTTATCTCTGGATCGGTTGTTCCGACAGCCGGGTGCCGGCCACGCAACTCGTCGGCTTGCAGCCGGGCGAGATGTTTGTACACCGCAACGTCGCGAATGTAGTGGTCCATACGGATTTCAACTGCCTCTCGGTGCTGCAATTTGCGGTGGATGTGCTGGGCGTGCGTGACGTGATCGTTTGCGGGCATCACGGCTGCGGCGGCGTGCAAGCGGCCATGCAGAACCGGCAGCTTGGGCTGATCGACAACTGGCTGCGGCACGTGCAGGACGTGATGCACAACCATCAGCAGTTACTCGACAACATTGCAGACGAATCGCAGCGCGTGGATCGTTTGTGTGAGCTGAATGTCATCGAGCAAACACTCAACGTTGCGCGCACGACAGTGGTGCAGCAGGCGTGGGCGCGCGGAGACGAGTTGGCCGTACACGGCTGGATCTATGGCTTGCAGGATGGGCTGCTGCGCGATCTCGGATTACGCATAACAAACCAGGCGGAACTAACAGCAGCCTATGAAGCAACAATGCAGGCGAGCTAACGGGTGGTAGAAGCCCGACGTCAGGGAGTACTCAGCTGCGATTCAACCGGAGCCCTCCCTGACAGCCGGGCTTCTTCCAGGCACGCCGGGCAAAGACAATCCTCGTTCGCCCCGGGAAGCGGCCACGCATTCGGCAGTTCTGCGCACCAACAAGAGAAACTCTCACCGGCACTGTCAGCTCCGCAGTGAAATTCCGCACCGCACTTTGAACAATTCTTTTGCATTGCTATTCCTCTGTCCCACCTTCGTGCTCTTCTGTGTCCTTGTGGTGAATAATCCAGGTAAGACTTACCACAGAGACACAGAGGGCATAGAGAACGAACAGAGATCAGTGACCGTGCATGCTGCTCATGCTCATCTTTGCCGGCCTGAGCCGGAGAAACAACTTCCATGAAACCGGTTGACTGCCGTAGATCTGATCAAGCACCTCGGGCTTGGAATAAAACGTCAGGTCACTGCCAATCGCAAACGACAGCTTCTCGTTGTTTATCAGGTCGCGGGCCGCGCCGAATATAAAGGCGCCAATGCGAAATGACGGATGATCGTCAGTGATACCCAGCAGCGCGCGATCAGCAGCACGTAGTAATTCGTTCTTATCGACTAACTCGAGACGCGTGTACGCGTAGTTCTTCTCATGGAAATTCAGCGTCGACTCAAAAGTGAAACCATTGAGGTTATGCACCTCGCCGGGGCGGCTGGTGTGGTTCCTTCCCCAGATAAAAGCTGAAGCCCAGTTGCCGCGATTAAGTGGCCGGTTGTATTGCACTGAAGCGGTCGTGCGACGAATATCTGTATCCGGTTCCTGACCCTCGGGACTGCGCAGAAATCCATGACTCACCTGCATGGTCCAATTCCGATTCGGCGCGATTGAAATCCTCGCCGATCGCGAGTTCCAACTGTGCGCGTCGAAGTCGTAACGATTCTCGTCAGGTTCGCGTCCGTTGAAAATCGAACCTTCCAACTTTAACCAGCGGTAGGTGAATCCGGTGGTGAAGACGCCGAAAGAAATGTGCGTCGAATCCTGCAGGTGATGCGCGAGCGGAGCCGAGGTGTTCTCGGATGCCGACGCGCGATGCATGAAAGCGACCGGCCCGAGGGCCGGCTCGCCGGGATAGCCAAAGTAGGTGAACCAGGTGCCGCGTTCACCCAGCGCGAGCGTGTATTGCGCGGATAGTTCCATGAACAGATCGTGCGGGTGTTGTCGATCAATCAATGGCTGACCGTGGTAAGTTTCACCCGTCTGAAACAGCAACGGCGAGCCTCCCGGTGGAAAAGTGAACGGCTCAAGACTAAACATGCCGCGCAACTGAAGCGTGCCGTGGCCGACTTGGTGATAAGCCATCGGCATGAACCAGTTGGCCGATTCCAGTTTGGTAACGCCGCGTGGGCCACCCTGTGAATTCACGCCCGCGACGAAGTTGTAATGAAACATGAGCAGCCAATCGCCGGATTGCTTTTGCATCATGTGCGCCGGACCGGACGAGGGTTGCCACGACGTACCTGAACCTATCGCCGACATGGGCGTCGCATTGGTGTTGTTCGAGCCAACCCGGATCGCCATATCCTCACCAGCCATTACCAGCAATGAGCCAGGCTTTTCACCACCCGACATGTCCATGCCCGGCATGTTCTCCGGCTGCGGCTTTGTTTCGTTCGCATTCTCCGGCGCGTGCATGTGTCCCGGAGTTGGCGAGGGCACAGCGCCAGGACTCTTGTTATTTCGATCAGCTGAGGGCGATGGCGAGGCTTCAGCAGCGGGCGGTTTAGCAACCGGCATGCGGTGGCCTTCGTGTTGAGAAAATGCGCTCGGCGCCAGTGCAGCCAGGACGCTTACAGTAACGATAAGACAGCGACCGCGCGTTTGAATTAGTTTCACTTTGAACCCTATACCTTGCAGGATGGCGGATCATCGGGGCAGTAGCCCAACCATCAGGGAGGGCTCATTGCGATCAAGGCCAGAGCCCTCCCTTATGGTCGGGCTACTGCCCCAGGTCTAAGCCGGAGGTCTAAGCCGGCAACAAGACTACGGCTTCGGTTTTTCCTTCATGTCCTGCATCTTCATGTCGTGCATTTTCATGTCGCACGAATCACCGCAGCAGCAACAGCCTTCGTGTTTCGTGCCTTGCTCCTTGTGATCTTTCATGGCGCATGAACCGCCTTTGCAACAACAGGACGCCATGGCACAGCACGATTCCATTTCTTTCTTGGTATCGGTCTGCGTTGCGTTCTGCGCGAAGGCCAGACTTGAAAGCGCGAGGGCGATGCCCAGCACTAAGCCAAGAGGAAAACCTCTAAAGTTTTTCATTTGTATTCTCCTGTCTAATTGAAATGATTGCCGCGCGTATCAGTGGACACACTGATACGCCGTACGACAGACCTTTCCAGTCTGTCTGTTACTGTTGCCGGACAGACTAGAAAGTCTGTCCCACGAATTTTTCTAAATCAGGAACGCGCAGCAGCGCAGGTAGGTGTGGCCACGATTGGGCGGCCGGAGTGGACGGGCCAGGGCCGTTGTCTGTTCGCCTGCGTTTGAAACGGAAGGCGTTAGGCCTGGCGACAATGAGACAACGGTTGACTGATCTGGTCGCGATTTTGTCAGCGCCGCATTGGCATTTATCGCGAGCGGACAATCAAACATGCCCGATGAGGTGGCTTCAAATTGCGATGTGGTTGCCACCTGCGCATGCTCAACTCGGGCGTGCGACTGAGCAGACTTCTTCGCCGACTGGGCAACGGATTTGCCGCTGCGCTTGGCGCAGCAATCGTGACCGTGCATGGAAGCACACGCATCACCAGATACGATTAACTCAGAGCCCTTCGTCGTTGGGTGAAGATCGCTTGGCGCGACGGCGCTGACCATGTTTTCACAGCCCAGCATGCAGCCGGCGCCGGCCATCCAGAGAGCCACAGCCAACGCCAGGCCAAGTCGCAGAATTCTGATTGAGGAGAGCAGTCTCATTCGCGTCAAGTCTAAACCTAAGGAGGGCAAAGGGCAACGCGAGAAGAGCAACCTCTGTGCGGCCTTTGTGACCTCTGTGTCTCTGTGGTGGATGTTTGGGGCGGCAAATTCACCACAGAGACACAAAGAGCACAGAGGGAGCACAGAGAAAATCTGAAATGCGATACTCTACTTTGCTCTCGCTATTGGCGCTTTGCTCTTCCGCAGACTTTCGTTAGACTGATTTCCTCGATATCACGCAGTTTATTCCAGCAGATTGAACAGAAAGGTTACGCATGGGGATTGAAAAAGATCACGTACAAACTCAAAGTGAAACGGGCGAACCGGCGCCGATTGACCAAGTGGAAGATCGGGTTGAAGCTGAGATGAAGAGGTTAAGGGGTGAAGCGAAAAAGCAGGTTGCCGACGGCCTGCAGGACGAAAAGCTGGCGCATGAAGGTGAGCGGCTGGTGGAAGAGGCCGAACGCGAATTGAAACAAAAAGAAAACCAGCCCGATTAATCAGCGGCGCTTTTGTCGTTGAGTGCTTCCTGAACGGCCTCCCGAATTTGCTCCGGCGTTGACACGGGACTGAATCCGATGAAGCGCTTGACGATCTTACCACTGCGCGAGATTACAAAACTCTGCGGAATTGCGTCGCGTCCCTGCATCAAGGCAATCGCGACCTGTGGGCCAGACCAGCCGACTCGATAATCAACATTGTAGTTGTGAACAAACTCGCGCACGCTGTCAGCAGAGTCGTCCGGATCTTCAGTAGATAGTCCTACTACTTCCAATCCCTGCGCACGAAATTCCTTGTGAAGCTTGACCAGCTCGGGCGTTTCCTGCCGGCAAGGTCCACACCAGGTGGCCCACAAATTTACCAACAACACCTTTCCTGAATAGTCTGCAAGCTTGATTGGCGCGCCCGTCACCGCTCGCAATTCTGCTGCAGCAACGTTGGCCGGCAGCGTGGTCATGACCGGCGGCGGAGCGGGGCGAACTGCTGGCGGATTCGCGCGGCCGCTATTGACCGTTACGTTGGGCGCCGTCGGGTTCGTTCGCCTTTCATCGCTTGAGCTACAACTGGAAATACCAAACGCCGCGATTAGCGACAGCACCACAACCGTGGCGGCGACGCGCGCGGGTGTCCACAAAGGCTTCTGAGTTTTTGTTGATTGCTTTCGGGGCATTGCTTACCTGCTAGTTATTTACTTCCGCTAAAGAATAGCACTCGAATCGATTTCAAGCTAAACGCGTGCGCGGTTATGAGGTCAGTACCACCACGCGGTAGCGGGTGCGTCCGTTGATTCGCGAAGAACCCACCTGCTACCGCGTGGTGGTACTGACCTCATGACACCTTGTTGTTTTCCCACTTACGGTTTCTTTCCAAACCTGAACGACTCGAGTATTACCGGCATTTCGCCTTTGACGCCTACATCTTCAACGCCCGACAACTCGGGCGCCAGCGAAGTGGTGAACATCGAGAGGATGGCGCCGTTTGCGTCGCCGGCCACGCCGGTCGGCACAAACACAACCCTGCCCCACAATTGCAAGTCGCCTTTTTCAGTGCCGCGCGAAACGCCCGCCCAACGAAATTCGTAGGCGTCGAGCGAATTAATCTTGGTTGGTCCCTCCGAGACCTTGCGATATTCGGGAAAGAATTTCGCGAGGCTGGCGCTGAATTCTTCGGCCTGCTTCGGCAAGTCTGGAAGATCGGCGTCGTACGTTCCCTTGCTCGGATACCAACGCACGGCAAAGTTTTCCTGCGTGAAGTCAGGCGGCAAACGTCTTTCCACCTTGGCAAAGTTTCCCGAACTGGCGGTTCCTGCCTTCGGATCGGGCTGCCAGTCGTTAGGATAGTAGAAGGAAAAATCCAAAAAATGTTCCGCTAACTTCCCGTCGAGATTCCCCGCTGCATTCGCAAACTTTGTAGTGTTTGGCCGCGGTACGAATTCCGCCGCAGGCGGCTTGGTTTCGCCTGGCGCGGGCGCATTGACGTTGGTGTTAACAGGCTCGGCAGGCTGAGTTTTGCTCGCCACCACCGGCCGTTCCGGTTCGACTGGTTGCAGGCGCGGCTTGATCACAAGAAAGAAGGCCGCAACCGCCGCACCCACACCAAGCACGAGCAGCAGCACGAGAATTCCCAGGATGAGTGGCAGCTTTGATTTCTTTTGCGGCACGGCGGCGGCGACAGGCTGCGAAGGTCCAGGCGCTTGCGGTAGCGGCGCGCTCGGCGCCGGCGGCTGGCCTAGCGCCTGGGTCGGTGGCAGCAATGGCGCTGATGGTTGCTGGGCCGGTTGTTGGTTCTGTTGATGTAAATTCGCTGAAGTTGCTGAACCTGTCGGGCCGGTGTCTTTGGGAAGCACGACCGTGGGCGCCGAAGATGAAGTGGCAATCGTGGCGCTGAAGTCGGGAAGCGGCGTGCTCGGCTTTTGCTCTTGCGGAGGTGCGGCCGGAGGTGCGGCCGTGGGCGTTAGCTGGACCGTTGAAGCCTGCATGGTAGCGTTTGGATCGAAGGGCTGATCGGGCACTAACAACCCGCCATCGATCGTACAAAACTTCTGGTTATCGTCGGGGAAAGGACGATTACACTTGGGGCAACGCTTCATGAGAGAGATCCGCTCCTTTGAAAAAGTTTCAGGACCACGCGCTGAAGGCGCGCTTCGAAGGTAGCCAGAGGTGAAACCTCTGGACCGCATGGTCAATTCGGCGGCGCACCAGCGGTGCGCCCAGATTGTCTGTGCGCGCTTCCAGCGCGCCTTTCAAAACGCTTTGTCTGATCCAGACGTTTCACGTCTGGCTACCCTCGCTGCGCTCGCTGCCGCGGCGCAGTAACCAGAGATTTGTCGCTACAGTCCGCTCTGGCTAAACGTTACCGCACTCTGGCGAGTTTATCTTCCAGTTCCTTGTTTCCCGGGTCGAGTTCCAGCGCGCGTCGATAGGCGCGGGCTGCGGCAGCTTTGTTCTTTGCTTTCAGGTAACCGTCGCCGACGCCGGAAAAACCATAGAGCCCGGCGAGTTGTTTGCGATCACCTGCCGGCGCAAAACCGGCCGCGCGTTCGTAAGTTACTTCCGCGTCTTCGAACCGATCCAACGCGAGATAGGTGCGACCCAAAAGATTGAAAGGCTGGAACGCGCGCGGACTGACTTCGGTCGCCTGTTTCAAATAAGGCTCCGACTCCTGGTATCGCTTGAATACGATCAACATGCGCCCCATCAAATACAAAGCGTTCGGGTTGCGCGGGTCTAATTCCAGCGCGCGCTTCAAGACCGGTTCGGAGTTTTGCCACTGCTGTTCAGCTTGCAACGATTCTGCGATCAGGTTGAGCGTCGCCGGATCTTTCGCAAGCTGCGTGGCCTTTTCATAAAGCGGCTGCGCTTCAGCGGTTCGGCCCAGCCGATTGAGAACGCGAGCGAGGTGCGCATAAGCCACCGGAAACTCCGGATCGAGTTCAACCGCACGACGATAAGAGCTTTCGGTTTCAGCGTTGAATACTCCGCGCGACTGTAGCGCGACACCCAGACGATCCCAGGCGATTGCGCTCTTGGGTTGCAGCATCACCGCGCGCCGCGCAAAACTTTCCGAGTCGGCAAAACGTTTCGCGTTGCCCGCGCCGGTGCGCGGCTGCACCAGCACCACGCTTAACGCAACCAGCGCGTCGACATCAGACGGACTCCAGAGCACCGCATTCCGGTATGCGGCTTCGGCTTCTTCCCAGCGCTGCTGATCGGAAAAAACGTTGCCAAGGCCATATGCGGCCCGGCCGTCCTGCGGCTTGATCTTAAAAATTGTCTGGTAGGAACTCTCGGCTTCTGCGAAACGCCGAGCGTCGCGAAACTGGTTTCCCTTTTCCAGTAGCTCTTCAATGTTGTCTTCGGCGGCGGGAGTGGCGGTTGGGCGCGTGCCGCGTCTGGTGACGGGCGTGGTCCTCACAGTGCGCTTCTTGATCTCCGGATTTTTCGGACGAAAGATGCCGGCGCCTCCGGCCACGTCCGAGCCCACGTCCTGGCCCAACGCGCGAGGGACTGCAAACGACAATGCTGTCGAAACTACCGTGAAGGACAGAACTGAACGAAAAACCGAAGAAATTCGCATCGATCTTCTCCTGATGCCACGTGATTCCGGCGCGCGCAGGCGCTGATTGCCGGCAGATTCAATCATCGTGCAGATGGGTTGGTCAACAAC